>Ga0308395_1001392_pt1 | contig 15831 bp, 14 predicted proteins | sample Hotspr20SampleP4_FD_202097 | JGI IMG/M metagenome (GOLD analysis project Ga0308395, IMG submission 202097) | Hot spring phototrophic mat microbial communities from Mushroom Spring, Yellowstone National Park, Wyoming, United States - 20050930_P4 ...
GGCGGCGGCTTTCCCGCCGCCCCGCCCCCTCATCTCATCCCCCCATCATCCTCATCAACTCGTCCTCGTTGATCATCGGCACCCCCAGTTCCTGCGCGCGGCGGTACTTGGTGCCCCCCGGCGCCTCGCCGACGACCAGATAGTCCGTCTTGCGGCTGACGCTATCGGTGACCTTGCCGCCCGCGCGCTCAATCATCGCCGCCACTTCCTCGCGCGGCCGGGAGAGGGTGCCAGTGATGACGAAGGTCTTGCCCGCCAGCGGCTGCGGCCCGGCCTCCACGACCGGCGCCTCCTCCGCCAGTTTCACCCCGGCCCGGCGGAGTTTCTCCACAATCTCCCGGTGCCGGGGGCGGCGGAACCACTCCGCCACCGCGCGGGCAATCTCCGGCCCGATGCCCGGAATCTGCTGCAACTCCTCCTCCGTCGCCTGGGCCAGCCGGTCCACCGACCGGAAGTGGTGGGCCAGCGTCTCCGCCACCACCCCGCCCACCTGCGGGATGCCCAGCGCGGTCAGCACCCGGCTGAACGGCTGTTCCTTAGAGGCCGCGATCCCCGCCAGCAGGTTCTCCGCCTTCTTCTTCGCGAACCCCTCCAGTCCCAGCAGGTCCTCCTTCCGCAGGAAGTAGAGGTCGGCGATGTCGTGGACCAGGCCCCGGTCCACCAGCAGTTGGGCCGTCTTCTCCCCCAGCGACTCAATGTCCATCGCCCCGCGCGAGGCGAAGTAGGAGATGCGGCGGACCAGTTGGGCCGGACAGGCCGCGTTGGCGCAGTAGACGGCCACTTCCCCCGGCGTCCGGGCCACCGGCTCCCCGCAGGCCGGACAGCGGTCCGGGGGCGTATAGACCTTTTCCTCCCCGGTCCGGACGTCCACCACCGGCCCGACGATGTACGGGATGACCTCCCCGGCCCGCTTGACGATCACCCGGTCGCCCACGCGGATGTCCTTCTCGGCGATGTAGTCAAAGTTGTGCAGGGTCGCTTTGGTAACGGTCACCCCGCCGATAGGAACAGGCTCCAGGACGGCGTAGGGGGTCAGCACACCGGTGCGGCCCACGTTGACCCGGATGTCCAGAAGGCGCGTCGTCGCCTCCCGACCGGGGAACTTGTAGGCCAGCATCCCCCGGGGCGTCCGGCCCACCACCCCCAGGTCCGCCGACACCCGCAGGTCGTTGATCTTGATGACCATGCCGTCGGCCTCGTAGGGGAGGGTATCCCGTTTCCGCTCCCACTCCTGACAGGTGGCGACGGCGTGCTCAAAGTCGGGGCAGTAGGTGGCCTGTTCGGGGGCGGGGAAGCCCAGGGCGCGCAGGTACTGGAGCGTCTCCCACTGGGTGGACGGCGGGGCCGGCTCCCCCTCGTAGGTCACCACCTGGTAGCAGAGCAGGCTGATGGGCCGCTGCGCGGTGATCCGGGAGTCCAGTTGTCGCAGGGAACCGGCGGCGGCGTTGCGGGGATTGGCGAAGGTCTTCTCCCCCTTCTCCGCCTGGCGACGGTTGAACTCCTCAAAGGCGCGCACCGTCATATACGCCTCGCCCCGGACGACCAGGTAGGGCGGCGGCTTGGGGCCGTCGGGCGCCGCGGGGATGCGCAGGGGAAGTTGGCGGACGGTGCGCAGGTTGGCCGTGACGTCCTCCCCGACTTCCCCGTCCCCCCGGGTGGCGCCCAGGCTGAAGGCCCCGTCCCGGTAATGAAGGACGACGCTCAGGCCGTCTATCTTGGGCTCCACGACGAAGTCCAGGCGGGTGCCCGGCGGGAGCAATTTGGAGATGCGTTCCAGCCAGGCCCGCGCCTCGTCGGGGCCGAAGGCGTTTTCCAGGCTGAGGATGGGGGCCGGGTGGCGGACCTGGGCGAACTCCGGGGCCGGGGGGGCGCCGACCCGCTGGGTGGGCGAATCGGGCGTGACCAGTTCCGGGTACTGCTCCTCCAGCCGTCGCAGTTCGGCCATCAGCGCGTCGTACTCCGCGTCGCTGATGACGGGGGAGTCCAGGACGTAGTAGCGGTAGTTGTGGTAGTGAATCTCCTGGCGCAGTTGCTCTACTCGCTTTCGTACCTCCTCCGGCACCATAGACCTCACCTCCGTTGGGACCGCTGTCGCTCAATGGGACACGGATAGGCACGGATGATACGGGTTTTCACGGGTTTTCATCCGTGCCAATCCGTGAAACCCGTGTGTATCCGTGTCCTGATTTCAAAGGACACGGATGGGCACGGATGGTACGGATTTTCACGGATTTGAGTCCATGCTCATCCGTAAAACCCGTGTGTATCCGTGTCCTGATTTCAAACTGTCAGGTAGCCAGACAAACCACTACATCCGCCACAAACTGACGGTTTCTATGTGGTAGGTCTGCGGGAACATGTCCACCGGCTGGACGGCCTCCAGGCGGTACCCGGCGGCGGTCAGGCGGCGGGCATCCCGGGCCAGGGTGGCGGGGTCGCAAGAGACGTAGACCAGGCGCGCCGGTCGGGCTGCGATCAACCCCTCCAGCGCCTCCGGCGAAAGGCCCGTGCGCGGGGGGTCCACCACCGCCGCATCCAGCGCCCCCGCGCGGTCCGCCAGCACCGCCTCCAACGGCCCCTCCACCACCTCCACGTTCTCCCGCCCGGCGACGTTCTCCAGCAGGTCATCCACCGCCGCCGGGTCTATCTCCACCGCCACCACCAGCCCCGCCCGCTCCGCCAGCGGCAGGGTGAAGAGGCCCACGCCGCAGTAACCGTCCAGGACCACCTCGCCGCCCTCGGGGGCCAGGTAGTCCAGCACCAGCCCGACCAGTCGCTCTGCCTGGAGGGTATTGGCCTGGAAGAAGGACGGGGCGGAGACCCGGTACGTGTACCCGGCGACCTGTTCGGTGATGTACGTCTGACCGATCAGGGGGACGGCGAGTCCGTCCGAAGTGAGGAGGACGCAGGAGACGGGGAGGTCTATCTCCAGTTCCGGGGCCTCGTCCTCCGCCGTCTCCAGGATGAGCATCCGGTCGCCGGTGGCGGTGCCGGCCCGCAGGGTGAGGGCGGTCAGGTCCGGCAGGTCCAGGTCCAGCGCATCGTAGAGTTCGGAGAGGTACGGGTGCAAAACCAGGCATTCCTCTACGGGGACGACGTCGCGCCGGTCCTCCAGGCAGAAGCCCAGGCCGCCGGAGGGGGCGGGATGAAAGCGGGCCTGGTTGCGGTAGGCCCAGCCGGTGGGGTCCGGGAGAGGTGGGAGGACGGGCAGGTCGGGGAGGCCGCCGATGCGGGCCAGTTGCTCCGCCACCACCTGCGCCTTGAGGCGCAGTTGGGTCTCGTAGGCCGCGTGTTGCAGGTGGCATCCTCCGCAGCCATCGGGGCCGAAGTACGGGCATGGCGGCACGACCCGCTCCGGGGAGGGCTCCAGGACCTCCACCAGCCGCGCGCGGGCGTAGCGGGGGTGGTCCTCCACAATTTCGGCGCGCACCGTCTCGCCGGGGAGGGCGTAGGGGACAAAGATGACCTTGCCCTCGTGCCGTCCGATGGCCGCGCCGCCATGGGCGATACCGGTCAGATGAAGGGTGAGCATCGGTTTTCATTTTACACCTTCCTGAGAAGGGCGCAAATTAGATGAAATTTGCCTGCAGACGGAAATCCGGTACAATAGGCACGAAAGGCGCGAAAGGCGCGAAATGAAGCGGGTTCTTCGTGTTCCTTCATGTCCTTCGTGGTTTTGTACTGATTCACTCCCTTCTTCCGATAGGAGGTGCCCATGGTTCCCGTCTGGGTTCAAAACGTGGTCCGCATCGCTCTGATCGTGGCCCACCTGGCCGGGCTGGTGGTCGCCGTCATCCTGCTGGTGCGCCGCAAGGGGACGGCGCCCATCCTGGCGACGGTGGCCTTCGGGCTGCTGGTCCTCCTGGACGCCGCCCGGATTGTGCAGACGGCCCTCCTGCCCGCCCTCAGCCGCCAGGTTCGCGCCCCGCGCGTCCTGCCCTGGATCGGAGGCGGCATGACCTGCTGCTGCGGCCTTCTGGACCTGATCGCCTGGGGATGCCTGATCGCCGCGATCTGGATGGGGATGGGAGGGGAGGAGGGGGTGAAAAGTGAAACGTAAAACGTGAAAAGTGAAACGTGATGTGGGGGGTGGTGGATCGGTTTGCTCCGGATGAGCGATTTTGAGTACGACCTGCCGCCGGAACTGGTCGCGCAGGAGCCGGTGGAGCCCCGGGACGCGTCCCGGCTGATGGCGGTGGACCGCACCACCGGGACGATTGCCCACCACATCTTCCGGGACCTGCCCCAGTTCCTCCGCCCCGGGGACCTGCTGGTCCACAACGAGAGCCGGGTCATCCCAGCGCGCCTGTTTGCCCGCAAGCCCACTGGCGGACGAGTGGAAATTCTGCTCCTGCGTCCCCGCTCCGAGACGGTCTGGGAGGTGCTGGTGCGGGGGCGGGCGGTGCGCGTCGGCGGCCGTCTGGAGGTGCTGGACGGTCCAGACGGCACCCCGACAGGGGCCGGGGCACAGGTCCTGGAGGAGGGAGAGCGGGGACTGCGGGTGCTGGCCTTTGACCGCCCGGCGCTGGCCCTGGCAGAGGCAGTTGGGCAGACCCCCCTGCCGCCGTACATCCATCGGCCCATCGCGGACCCCGAGCGGTACCAGACCGTCTACGCCCGCACGCCCGGGTCGGCGGCCGCGCCGACGGCCGGCCTCCATTTCACCCCCGAACTGCTCCTCCGCCTGCGGGAGATGGGGGTGGAGTCCGTCTTCGTCACCCTGCACGTGGGGCTGGACACCTTCCGCCCGGTGGAGGAGGAGCGGCCGGAGGAGCACCGGATGCACACTGAGTTCTGCCGTCTCCCACCGGAGGCGGCGGAACGGATCAACCGGGCCAAAGTGGAGGGGCGACGGGTGGTCGCCGTCGGCACCACCTCGGTGCGGGTCCTGGAGACGGCCGCGCTGGCGGCGGTGGGCGGTTGCGCCGACGCCGACTCCTGCCCCTGGCGGACCGTCGTCCCCTACGAGGGGTTGACCGACCTGTTCATCTACCCGGGCTTCCGCTTCCGGGTGGTGGACGCGCTTATCACCAATTTTCACCTGCCCCGGTCCACCCTGCTCCTGCTGGTGGCGGCCTTCTGCGGCAAGGAGTTGATGGACCGGGCCTACGCCGAGGCGATCCGCCTCCGCTACCGGTTCTACAGTTTCGGGGACGCGATGCTCATCCTATAAGGAACGTGCCAGGCACTTCAGAAGTGCCTGGCACGTCAGACACCCTCTCGGCAATCCGGGCGACGATTTCGGCGAACGCCGCCGGGTCCCGGCCCCGCCGGGTGGCCCCCAGGCCGTCCACATCGGGGTCCGCCAGCAGTGCCGCCGCGTGCTCCGGCGTTACACTCCCGCCGTAGATGATGCGGGCCTGACCAGCGGCCTCTTTGCCGAACCGCTCCGCCAGCCAACGGCGGATGGCCCGGCATCCCGCCGCGGCGTGGGCGGGCGGCACCGGCTCCGACTGCCCGATGGCCCCCTCCGGTTCGTAGACGAAGGCCATCCGGGCCACCGCCTCGTCGTCGCAACCGTCCAGCAGGACGGAGAGTCTTCCAGGGTCAAACACCCTTCCTGCGGCCTCGCCGACCAGGAGGATGGGGCGCAGGCCGCCCTCCAGCGCGGCCCGGACCTTCCGGTTCACCGCCCCGTCGTCCTCCTGCAGGCGACGGCGCACCTCCCAGTGGCCGACCATCACCCACCGGGCACCGGCATCGGCCAGCAGTTCGGCAGAGATGGCGCCGGTGTGGGCCTGACCGGGGCCGGGCCACAGGTCCTGCCCGCCCACCGCGATGGGGGTTCCTCTGACGGCGGCGGCGACGGCCGCCAGGGCAGTGTACGGGGGGCAGAGCACCACTTCCACGGTCTCCAGGTCGGGCCCGGCGCGGGCCAGAAACTCCCGCACGAAGGCCAGACTCTGGGGAATCGTCATCGCCATTTTCCAGTTGGCCAGCGCGAACGGCCGTCGGACCACAGGAGCCTCCTCTGGAGCGTAACATAAAGAATGACTTCACTGCAAAAACTCACCGCAGAGACGCCGAGAGCGCAGAGTTCTACTGTATAATCTCTGCTTGAGTGCATAGAGATTTTACCACGAAGGGTAACTACCTACCACCCTCTGTTGCGTTGATCGTCAGGCGCGGGGGCCATCCACGAATGAGCCACGAATACACAAATGAAGTGAAGGCGCTATTCGTGCATTCGTGAAACACTCGTGGACGGCTCGCCCCGCCCAACAGAACCAGGGCAGGTAATTACCACGAAGGACAGAAAGGCAACATGGACATCCAGAAAGTAGAGTACGGTGGGTGGCCCAACTGCTACCGGTGGTCCAACGGACTGGTGGACCTGGTGGTGACCACCGATGTAGGCCCGCGCGTCATCCGGTTCGGCTTCGTCGGCCAGGCCAACGAGTTCAAAGAGTACCCGGAAATGCTGGGGCAGGTCGGAGGGGACGAGTGGCGGATTTACGGCGGGCATCGGCTCTGGCACGCGCCGGAGGCGATGCCCCGCACCTATTTCCCCGATAACGGCCCGGTGGAGGTACAGGTCCATCCCACTTTCATCCGGCTGGTCCAGCCGGTGGAATCCACCACGGGCATCCAGAAGGAAATGGATATTTTGCTGACGGCGGACCGCCCGCACGTTCGGGTCGTCCACCGGCTGCGCAACTCTCTCCTGTGGCCGGTGGAGTTGGCCCCCTGGGCCCTCTCGGTGATGGCGCCCGGCGGGGTGGCGATTCTGCCCCTTCCCCCGCGCGGGCGGCACGAGGAGCACCTGTTCCCCACCGGCGCCCTGGTCCTCTGGGCGTACACCGACCTGAGCGACCCCCGCTGGACCTGGGGCCGCCGTTATCTGTGGCTGCGGCAGGACCCGACCCGCCCCACGCCGCAGAAGATTGGGGTCACGGCCCCGGCGGAGGACTGGCTGGCCTACTGGCGAGACGGCCATCTCTTTGTGAAGACGTTCTCCCCTATGCCCGGGGGCCGCTATCCCGATCTGGGCGCCTGCGCCGAAGTCTTCACCAACGCGGAGATGCTGGAACTGGAGACGCTGGGCCCGCTGACCCTCCTGCCGCCGGGAGCGACCGTGGAGCACATAGAGGACTGGTGGCTCTTCCGGGATGTGCCCTTCCCGGAGGGGGATGAAGAGGTGGTGCAGGCGCTGTCCACAGTCAGGATTCTGTAGAGGATTTTTTAGATGCACTGCAGAGGCGCAGAGAACGTGGAGAATCCATGAGGCTCTGCGCCCTCTGCATCTCTGCGGCAAATCGGCGCGTTCACCCGCGTCCGTTCGCATTCACCCGCGTCCGGTTCCCGATGCGGGTTTTCCCCGGCGCTACAGGCTCCCGATACAACTGCTCCCGAATGGCCTGAATCTCCCGCCGAAGGGCGCCGTCTTCCTCCAGCAATGCCGCGATTCGTTCGCAGGCGTGCAGGACCGTCGTGTGGTCCCGCCCGCCCAGCCACTGACCGATCTGAGGCAGGGACGCCCCGGCCTCCTGACGCAGCAGATAACAGGCCACCTGGCGCGGGCGGGCAACGCTCTGGCGCCGACTGGTTCCCGTCAGTTCCTCCACGCTCAGGTTGTAGAAATCCGCCACAGCCTGCAGGATGGACTCGGGGGTGACCTGGGGACGGGCGCGGGCGACCATGTCCTTCAGCGCCTGTGCGGCCAATTCGGGCGTCAGGGGCTGCTGGGTCAGCGTGGCCACCGCCACGACCCGGTTCAGTGCCCCCTCCAGTTCCCGGATGTTGTTCTGAAACCGTTCGGCGATCAGGAAACAAATCTCATCGGGGACCGGGATGCCCAGTTCGGCGGCCTTCCGGCGCAGGATGGCGACGCGCGTCTCCAGTTCCGGAGGCTGGATGTCCACGATGAGCCCCCACTCAAACCGGGAGCGCAGCCGTTCCTCCAGCGTGGCCATTGCCCGGGGGGGACGGTCGGACGAGATGACAATCTGCGCCCCGTTCCCGTGCAGCGCGTTGAAGGTGTGGAAGAACTCCTCCTGGGTGGATTCCTTTCCGGCGATGAACTGGACATCGTCCACCAGCAGGACGTCCACCGTGCGGTAGGTTTCCCGGAAGGCGTCGGTGGCCTGGTGGCGGATGGCCTCAATCAGGTCGTTGGTGAAAGTCTCGGCGGAGACGTAGAGGGTCTGCAGGCCGCTGGCCCGGCAGACGTGCCCGATCGCGTGCAGGAGATGCGTCTTGCCCAGACCGACGCCCCCGTGAATGAAGAGGGGGTTGAAGGCGCGCGCCGGGCGCTCCGCCACCGCCATGCAGGCCGCGTGAGCCAGCCGATTGCCTGGCCCGACGATGAAGGAGTCAAAGGTGTAGCGAGGATTCAAAGTGTCGTTGGACCGTTCGTTCCTGCGCGAGGACTCGGTCGTCTTTCCGTTCAACAACGGGAGTGTGGAATGGGTCTCCGGCTCCTCCCGCTGGCCTTCCCAGACGACAAACCGAACCGATGCGGTCCGTCCGGTCAGGCGGGTGAGGACGCGCGCCACAACGGACCGGAGCCGACTCTCCAGCCAGTCGCGCGCGTACGTATTGGCGACCCCGATAACGAAGACGCCGTCCTCGCACGCCACCAGGCGGGAATTCCGCAGCCAGGTCTCAAAGGTCGCGCGCGTCAGTTCCAGTTGAAGTTCACCTAATGCCGCCTGCCAGATACGGTTGGCATCCATAAGCAAGCCATGGGAAAAAAAGACAAAAACACGCAATACACACTTCGGTCCGTGACCGATCTGTGGTGACAGGAGAAAAACGGAGGGGGGAGGAATCCCCTCCTGAGCATTGAGGCGTGATGAAGGGTCCGTCGTCTGCCAGAGGATTCGCCCTGATTGTACCAAAAAGATTCCGGCGGGCAATCCGCCGCCCCCACCTCCACCTTAAAACCTTCTCAAATTTAAGGTTTCGGGGCAAGAACACGTGTTCAGAACGGGGGACCGTTCATTTCCCCCAGGGGTAGGGGATGATCGGACCGGTTGGGGTATATGTGGGGATCAAAATTAGACGATGAGGCGGAACGAAATATTTTGACAAGGCGAAGCGCTTGCGCGCCGGAGGCAAAAATGACCGGCGGCCCCAGATACCGACCGCCGGTTATTTTCCAGACTCACCGCAGAACGCAGAGGTTTGATCCACGAAGGACACGAAGCGTCACGAAGAAAATAAACAGCGATTCGTGCCCTTCGTGGTAACTATTCAGGCTTCCTCACCCCACCCCTGCCGTCTACGGCGGCACCCCCTCCCCTCTCCTGAACGAAGTTCAGGAGAGGGGAGGGGGGGTAGCGGCGAAGCCGCTGGGGGAGGGGTGAGGCTGAATAGTTACCCTTCGTGTTCTTCGTGGATTAGGGATTATCCGACGATGATCTCCCCGCCGTCCACCGGGATGACCGCACCGCTGATCCAGGTGACCGCCGGGTCGGCCAGGGCAACCAGGACCGCCGCCACGTCCTCCGGAGTGGTCAGCCGTCCCCCGGGATTCCGCTGCAAGGCCTCCTGCATCCAGTGTTCGTGCCCGGGAATCGCCCGCAGGGCCGGGGTATCCGCTACCCCCGGCCGCAGGCAGTTGACGGCGATCCCGCGCGGCCCCAGTTCCAGGGCCAGTTGCCGCACGTGGCTCTCCAGCGCGGCCTTGGCCGCGGAGACCGCGCCGTAGGGCACGACCACCCGCTCCGCTCCCGCGCTGGAGAGGGCATAGACCCGGCTGCCCCTCTGCAGCAAATTCCGCCGGACCAGCCCCTGCACCCAGTAGACCAGACTGTGGGCCATCACCCGCAGAGTCATGTCCATCTGTTCTTCCGTGATCGCCCCCTGCGGGTCATCGGCGATAAAGGGGAGAAGGGAGCCGAAGGCCAGGGAGTGCAGGACAAAGTGGATGCTCTTCTCCGCATCCTGGGAGAGGACTTCCTGGATGCGGTCCAGGACCTGCTCTCGTTTCCGGGCATCGGCGGCGTTGGTGTTGAAGAAAACGGCCCGCCGGCCGGCCGCCTCAATATCCGCGATGACCTGCTGGGCCCGGTCCAGCGTGGCCCGGGTATCCAGATGGACGCCGAAGATGTTCATTCCTGCCCGCGCCAGAGCCCGGGCCGTTGCCGCGCCGAATCCGCTGGAAGCGCCCAGGATGAGCGCCCACCGACCCGCCAGTTCGCTTTTGCTCATTGCGGCCTCTTCCGTGCAAAGGATAGATGGTGACACTAATAATAACACCGATGCGGGCCTGAGGCAACACGCCAGCAGGTGGAAATAGGACACGGATCAACTCGGATTTGTACGGATAGACACGGATAAAAAATCCGTGAAAATCCGTATCACCCGCGTCAACCCGTGTCCTATTAGGGAACATTTGCCCCTTCCACCATCCGCGCTTATAATTGCAGAAGACACCAGGATCCCATCATAACCAGTCCAATCTCCCTTCGCGAGGCCGACATGTACCGGATTCCCTACAGTAAAACCTACCTGGAATTCACGCTGCCCGCCGGGATGCGGGCGACGGTGGTGGAATCCCGCCCGGTGCCACCGCTGAGCGACCCGGAGGCGGCCGTGGCCGAGGCGCTGGCCCGCCCCATCGGTTCGCCGCCCCTGCGGGAACTGGCCCGGCCCGGCGATCGGGTCTGCATCGTCTTCACCGACATCACCCGTGCCAGCCCGGACCACATCCTGGTCCCAGCCCTCCTGCGGGAACTGGAGGCCGCCGGCGTCCGGGATGAGGACATCACGCTGCTGTGCGGCATCGGGATGCACCGACCGTCCACCCCGGAAGAGAAGGTCGCCAAACTGGGTGCGGACGTCGTCGCCCGCTACCGGGTCATAGACAACGAGCCCCGCAACCCCCAGGCGCTGGTAGACCTGGGCGTCACCCCCGGCGGGGTGCCGGTGCAGGTCCATCACGCGGCGGTGGAGGCGGACCTGCTGGTCGCCACCGGCATCGTGGAGCCCCACCAGTACGCGGGCTACTCCGGCGGCCGCAAGACGGTGGCGGTGGGGGCGGCCGGAGAGGCACTCATCGCCCACACCCACGGCCCGGCCTTCGTAGACCACCCCGGCACCCGCCTGGGCCGCATTGAGGGCAACCCCTTCCACGAAGCGGTCACCGAAGCGGCCCGCCGGGCCGGTCTGCGCTTCATCCTCAACGCGGTCATGGACGACGAACACCGCATCCTCCAGGTGGCCGCCGGGGACCCGGAGGCGGCCTTCGTGGAACTGGTGGCCTTCGCCCGCACCGTGTACGAGGTCCCCATCCCCCATCAGTACGACGTCGCCATCGGCGGCGTGGGGTACCCCAAAGACACCAACCTCTACCAGGCCAGCCGGGCGCCGTCGTACCTGCACTTCGCCCCGACCCCCGTCGTCCGGCGGGGAGGCTACTACATCATCCCTGCCCGCTGCGAGGAGGGGGCCGGAGAGGGCGTGGGCGAACAGCGCTTCTTCGCGGCTCTGCGGGACGCCCCGGATGTCCAGTTCGTCCTGGACGACGCCCGCCGACACGGCTACCCGCCCGGCCAGCAGCGGGCCTTCGTGATCGCCAAAGTGCTGGAGGAGGCACGCATCATTATCGTCGGCAGCGAACATCCGGACATCGTGGCGGCCTGTAAAATGATCCCCGCCGCCACAATGGACGAAGCGCTGGAAATCGTCACCCGGGACCTGGGGCCCGACCTGGACGTCCTCATCGTCCCCCACGCGCTGCTGACCCTGCCGGTGGTCACGCCATCGTAGTCTACTGTAGGACAACTGCGAGCAGTTGTCCTACAAATTTAGGGCAAACGGTGCGTTTGACAATACGGGACAAACCGGTATAATGAGAGCGGCACACCCTCTTTTGAGGAAAGACGTCTGTCCCCGCTCCCCTCTTCCAGCAACAGTCGTCCTTCCCGAAAGCGCCCGTGTGACCCCCTGTCTGGAAGGAGTCCGATGAACGAGTACGTATTATCCCCGGAAGAGGTCTCCCCTCAGAGCATCAAGGCCGTTTTTGACGACGCGCTGATCAGTGCCACGCTGACCGCCGACGACAAGGTCTGTGTGAACGAGGAGGGGATCAAGGTCTTCATCTCGGTGGAAGAGGACAAGCAACTGCTGACGTTCTTCCTGCTCTTCGGCTGGCGGAGGGGAACCCGCCCTGAGGACCAACTGGAACTGACCAACACGCTGAACCAGAACGTGGTCTTTCTTCGGGCGTGGGCATTCCCCGAAGGCATCGTCCTGGACTATGCCCTGCCCTACGACGGCGGGTTGCTCCCCCAGCAGGTCCTCAGCGCCTACCAGTGGCTCCGACGGACCGCTATCTGGGGCATCCAGCAGTACGACCAGAAACATATCGTTGCCTGAAGTCAAGGCAAGGTGACAGTCACCTTTCAGGTGACTGTCACCTCCCCTGACGATGTGCGCCGTCTCGCTCCCCCCGTGGCCCTGGAACGTGGTACGCCAGGTCGCGGCTGAACGGGGCGTCCAGGTCTGGCCGGTCGGCGGGTGTGTGCGGGACCTGCTCCTGGGCCGGCCCCGCCACGACTGGGACTTCGCCGTGGACCGGGACGCGCTGGGGCTGGCCCGCGCCGTCGCCGACGCGCTGGGAGGGGCCTTCTACCCCCTGGACGAAGAACGGGACACCGGACGGGTGGTGGCCCGGCACGAGGGTCGGCGGGTGGACCTGGATTTTGCCCGCCTTCGGGGCCCCGACCTGGAAAGCGACCTGCGCAACCGGGATTTCACCATCAACGCGATGGCCGTCGGGCCGGACGGGGAACTGATAGACCCCACCGGTGGCCTGACCGACCTGGAGGCCCGCCGGGTGCGGGCAGTGGGGCCTCAGGCTTTTGACCACGATCCCCTCCGCATGCTGCGCGCCATCCGCATCGTGGCGGAACTGGGCCTGCGGCTGGAGGTGCGGACCGCCCAGTGGATCATAGAGCGCGCCGGGCAACTCCCTCGCGTCTCCCCGGAGCGCATCCGGGACGAGTTCGTCCGCCTGCTGAACGCCCGCTCCGTCGCCTACCACCTGCAAATGCTGGACGAACTGGGCCTGATGAGGCCCATCCTCCCCGATGTGGAGGCCCTCCGGGAACAACGCCAGACCCCGCCCCACCGCCACAACGTCTGGTGGCACACGCTGATGACGGTGGACGCGGCGGAGAACATCCTGCGCCTGACCGGTGTGGTTGGCGGAGAACGGGAAACGCTCTACGCGGACGTGCCCGACCCGGCGTGGGATGAGGTCCGGGAGACGCTGTCCTCCTTCGCCTCCGCGCTGGTCCGGCATCTCCGCAGGCCGATGACCGCCCCCCGCTACCGGCGGACACTCCTCCTTCTGGCCGCACTGCTCCACGATGTGGGCAAACCCCTCACCGTCACGGAAGAGGTGAAGCCGGGGCAGACCCACCCCGTCCTCCATTTCTACGGCCACGAGGCCGTCGGCGCGCGGCGGGCGGCAGACTGGATGCGCCAGTTCCGTTTCAGCCGGGCCGAGACGGAGTTCATCACGACGGTGGTGCGCGCTCACCTGCGGCCCGCCCATCTGGCCGAAACTCCCGGCGGCGTGACGGGGCGCGCCGCTTACCGCTTCTTCCGGGCGACCGGCGAGGCTGGCGTGGAGGTCGTCCTGCTGGCCCTGGCTGACCATCTGGCCATCTGGGGCCCGAACCTGGAGCCCCAGCGGTGGGCCCGTCGGCGGGCGGCGGCCCGCGCGCTCCTGGAGTACTTCTTTACCCGAACCCAGGGGGCGGTCGCGCCCCCGCCGCTGGTCAACGGGCGGGACTTGATGCGGGAGTTGAACCTGTCGGAGGGTCCGGAAGTGGGGCGGTTGCTGGAGGCCATTCGGGAGGCGCAGGCCGCCGGTGAGGTCACCACGCGGGAGGAGGCACTGGCCCTGGCCCGGCGGCTGAAATCGGACGACTGACCGCAGACGACGGACGACCGACCACCGACGACGGACGACGGACGACCGACCCCCGACGACGGACGACCAAAGGTAGCGCAGGCTGTCAGCCTGCCCACAGGCCTGGCGGCCTGCGCTACAGAAGTCCGTGGTCCGTGGTCCGTGGTCTGTGGTCTGTGGTCAGTGGTCAGTGGTCTGTGGTCCGTGGTCCGCGGTCTGTGGTCATCCCCGGAGGTCCCCGTGAAATATCGCTACGACGAACTGACCTGGCCCGAGATGCGGGAGGCCATTGCCCGGCAGCCCGTGGTTCTGCTCCCGTTCGGCACAGTGGAGGACCACGGGCCGCATCTCCCGCTCAACACCGACAACATCATCGTGGAGGCCATCTGCCTGGAGGCGGCCCGGCGGGCGCCGGAGGAGATGCTGGTGATGCCCCTGGTGGCCTACGGCCTGGACGAGCACCACATGGACTTCCCCGGCACCGTCTCGGTGGACATGCAGACGCTCATCGCCTACGTCTCCGACGTGGCGATGAGCCCGGCCCGCCACGGGTTCACCCACATCCTGATTGTGAACGGCCACGGCTCCAACGCCGCCATTGCCGACCTGGCGGCCCGGCGGGTGGTGCTGGAGACGGGCGCCATCTGTGGGGCCGTCAGTCCCAACGCGGCCATTGACCCCACCCTGGCGGAGCCGACGTTCTCCCGGATGCGCCGCTCCGGCCCCGGTGGCGTCGCCCATGCGGGCGAGTACGAGACGGCGATGATGCTCTACCTGCGGCCCGACCTGGTGCAAATGGATAAGGCGGTGCGGGAGGTGGGGCAGGTCAAACTGACCTACTTCAACTGGGACCACCCGGAGCCCAGCGCGCTGGTATGGCAGGACTGGTGGTCCCGGATGAGCGAGAGCGGCGTCTGCGGCGACCCGACCGTCGCCACCGCCGAGTTCGGTCAGGCGCTCTTTGAGACGACGGTGGAGAACTTCATCCGCTTCGTGCGGGAATTCCGCACCATCCCCGTCCGTCCCCGCCGGGACCACCACCAATAATGTGGGTCGGATTGACCATCCGACCTGCGTTCCTCTATGCGCTGATTGGAAATCAGCCTTCCTGGGCACGCTGTGCCGGGCGTCGGCCTGCGCCGATGCCCCTGGTCGGCGAAGGCCGACCGCAGGCCAAAGGCCTATGGCGGGCGACTTTAGTCGGCACGTAGGTAATTGCGGCGATTCTCTTTTTCCCGGCATCCCCTATACCTGGGACGCGACGCAGGCGGTGGCCGAGGCATACGCGGCGGGCCGGCCGCTGAACATCGCCCTCTACACATCGGACACGAGCTTTGACAGCAGCAAGTATTACGTCTCTTCTGACGCCAGCAGTGACTGGCTACCAGAGGGGAAACCCACGCTGACCGTGGTATGGGGAGACCCTGCGCCCGGGGCGGAGAAGCGGATCAGCCGGCCCACTGCCCGCACCGGGGATGCGCTTACCTATACTTTGCGGCTTTTGGGAGCCGGCACCACTCTCTACCTGCGCGACCCCATCCCGAATGGCACAGTCTACCGACCGGGGAGCGTTACTGGCGGGGCGTCGTACAATCAGGCCGCCAACCGTATTGAGTGGAGCGGAATGCTGAGCGCCAGCGCGCGGCTGACCATCACCTTTGGGGTCACCGTGACCGCCACCGGCCCCCAGGCCATTGTCAATACGGCCACCATCACGGACGGCATCTCCCCTTCTCTGGTCGTCTCCGCTACAACGATTGTGAACGGGTTCTCCGTCTACCTGCCGGTTGTGATGAGAGCCTGGTAGCCCTCCTTGCGCAACGCAGGGAATCGTGTAACGCCATGTGCAACTTGATTTTTTGGGGTATACTTCCAGGTAAATTCTCCTGGAGGTATAGCCCTATGTTTGACGAAGAGCTGTTCATTATTGCTGTCTATTGTCTGATTGATGAAATTTACCACCG
>Ga0308395_1001404_pt1 | contig 15743 bp, 13 predicted proteins | sample Hotspr20SampleP4_FD_202097 | JGI IMG/M metagenome (GOLD analysis project Ga0308395, IMG submission 202097) | Hot spring phototrophic mat microbial communities from Mushroom Spring, Yellowstone National Park, Wyoming, United States - 20050930_P4 ...
ATAACGCCCCAGATGCCAAAGATGACAGAGGGAATACCCGCTGACACGTCGATCAAAGGTTTCACAATCGCGTATACACGGCGGGAGGCATATTCCGCCAGATAGATCGAGGTCAATAGACAGACGGGGACAGCGATCACCATTGCCACACAAGTCACCCACAGTGTGCCCATGATAAACGGATAATATCCGAAAGCACTCTGGAGGGGTTTCCAGGTTGTGGAGAACAACAGCTCGCCAAGCGGTCTGGTGACGAAGATCGGCCAGGACCGGACCAGCAATACCAACGCGATGAACACGACCAACAAACTGGTTGCGGCCGACATCGCGGCGGTGACATACCTGGCCGTTTGGTCGGTAGCTCGACGGAGCACCGCGCGTTTCATCCCCTCATCCCGCAACAACGATTTAGCAGTGATCTATGTCTGATCACTCCAACTTCGCCAGCGTGGTGTCAATCACCTCGCGGGACAATGCAACATAGCCGACGCTGTCTGCAAGGGGCTGTCCTTGGGTGAGGATCCATCGGATGAAAGTTCGGGCAATGCCAGAGGGTTTGCCACGGGTCACCAGGTACAGTTCGCGGGCCGGAGGTGAGGGATAGAGACCTTGCGCAACCGCGTTACGTGCCTGTGATAAAGTCTCCAACCGTTCCGGAGCATCTGCTACGCCGTTCTCATTGGCATCGATGGGCAATACCACTGCACCCGGCACAGGTTTTCCAGATGCCAGGTCAAATGCATAACCGAGGTTATTATAGCCGATGCCCAATACGTCCTTGACCACTGCTTCCATAAGCCCAGGATCCCCGTACACACCAATCCCTAACAGGTCTTCCTGCCGTTTGCCCAGATAATTGGCCCATGTATCCGGCGCACCGGCGGCATCGGAACGCGTGTAGACGTGGATAGGATCAGATACTTCAGGACGCCCCACTACTTGTCCCCAAGTGCTGATACGACCGGTAATGTAAATGTCAATAAAGATGTCGCGTGTGACCCCCGTGCGCATCAGGTCATCCAGCACAGGGTTCTGGGCATTCACGATGGGGAAGACAGCATCCCGGGCTACCGGCACGGCGAAAGCACCGCGTTCCTGCTCTTCCACCGAGATGGCACGCGACACCATACCGATATCCACCACACCTCCTAGTACGTCGGTCATCCCTTTGCCGGCTCCGCCAGCGGATAGGTCGAACTCCACCATGGGGTGTTGCTTGTGGAACTCCTCACTCCAACGTACTATCAGCGGATAGAGTGCCCAAGCTCCAGAAATCGTGAGCGTGCCTTGTAATCCGCCTTCCACCTTTGGCACGTTGCTCGATTGGCAATTCGCCATCAACATCAAGGAGAACAACAAAACTGTCAGTAGTATCGGTGGATGAGCTATCACCTGCTTCATCGCGCGGCCATCTCCTTTCGGCGTCGTTGCCAATACAGACACTACTTTAGCTCGAATATGGCGGTGGTTGCCAGCAGATTTTTGTATCGTCGCGCCGGGATGCGCCGTGAGCCGGCCAGATAGATCTCTGCGGTGATCCGAATACCCTGTTGTTTGCAGAAATCACCAAAATCGCGCACGGTGAGAGGGCGAATGCGGGGAGGGACATACCAGGGCTGGGGAAGATCAGGCGCCACCGGTATACGGCCGGTGAACAACAAGCTCAAGCGGCAACGCCAATGCCCCCAATTGGCGAAGCTGACAATGGCCCGCCTGCCGACTCGCAACATCTCACGCAAAATGAAAGCCGGGTCATTGAGATAGGGTAGCGTCTGGCTCAGAATAACGGTATCAAAGGATCCATCTGGATAGTCACCTAATCCTTCGTGCAAATTGCCCTGCCGCACGCTCAGTCCCCTGCGCACACAGGCCAGAACGCCTTCCTCAGAGAGCTCGATCCCTCGTCCCGTCACACCCAACACATCACGCAAATAGCACAAAAGGGTGCCATCTCCACAGCCCAGATCCAACACTTTTTCGCCCGGCCGGATGAGCTCTGCGATGGCCTGTAAGTCAGGGCGCAGCGCCAGGGAGACGCTTCTTTCCGCTACAGTGGTATTTACCTCTTCACGGACGTCCGCCAATACTGACCTCCCCATCTCATGCACAAATCTTGCCACGGATGCTCAGCATGGTCAAACACCGGACCGATCAGGCCCCTCGCGAGGCAGATCGCCCGCGCGGCCTCTTTCAGTCTCGCAGGTCCAATTTGAGGTGCAGCTCTCTCAGCTGCTCTGGTGAGACGGGCGATGGGGCTCCAGCCATCAAATCCATCGCACTTTGCGATTTGGGAAAGGCGATGACCTCGCGAATGTTGGGTTCACCCGCCAACAACATCACGAAACGGTCAATGCCGGGTGCGATGCCCCCGTGAGGCGGTGTGCCATATTCAAACGCCTCGAGCAGATGTCCGAATTGATCGCGTGCTTCTTCCATCGAAAGCCCAATCAAGCGAAATACCTTCTCCTGAATCTCACGCCGATGAATACGAATGCTGCCACCGGCGATCTCATAACCATTGCACACCAGGTCATACTGTTTGCCACGCGCTCGCCCTGGATCTGTGTCCAACAAGGGAATATCTTCGTCCATAGGCGCTGTAAAGGGATGATGACTGGAATCCCAACGTTGCTCTTGCTCGTTCCACACCAAGAAAGGAAAGTCCACAATCCAGCAGAGCGCGAGCACCTTGTTATCCCGCAGCCCCAGTTTGTCGCCCAGCATCACACGCAGACGGGCAAGTGCCTCGTTGGCGATGCCGGGTCGGTCAGCCACAAAGGCCATGAGATCACCCGGCTGGGCCTCCATGCGCCGAATAATGCTTTGGAGTGTCTCCTCATTCAGGAATTTGGCGACCGGGGAACGCACCTGGCCATGCTCGTCCAATGCCAATGTCACCAGCCCTTGTGCGCCGAACGTGCGCACAAACTCGACCAGCTCATCCACCTGTTTGCGACTGTAGCCGGCGCCACCTGGCACCTTCAGCCCCTTGACGATGCCTCCTGCAGCGAGTGCTTCCGCGAAGACGCGAAACTCACACCCAGCCACCAGGTCGGATATCTCCACCAGCTCCATACCAAAGCGCAGGTCGGGACTATCTGTGCCGAAACGGCGCATTGCCTCGGCATAGGTCAAGCGCGGGAAAGGTTTGAAAAGCAGCTGCCGATCACTCACCTGCTCGATCACAGCCGTATAGAGACGCTCGACCACGTCCATCACATCTTCGCGGTCGACGAAGCTCATCTCGATATCCAGCTGGGTGAATTCCGGCTGACGGTCACCCCGTTGATCTTCGTCTCGAAAGCAGCGGGCGATCTGGAAGTAACGTTCGAAGCCGGCCACCATGAGCAGCTGTTTCAGCTGCTGAGGGCTCTGTGGCAAGGCGTAAAATTTTCCGGGATGCAAACGGCTGGGCACCAGGTAGTCTCGTGCCCCCTCGGGCGTGCTTTTGAACAGGATCGGGGTCTCGATCTCGATGAAACCCTCATTGCACAGAAAATCTCGGATGAACTTCACGACCTGATGACGCAGGATGATGTTGCGTTGCATCCGTTGGCGTCGCAGGTCCAGGTAACGATAGCGCAAACGCAGGGCTTCATCTACGGGCGTGTCTTCGTTGATGTAGAACGGAGGTGTCTTAGCCGTATTGAGCACGGTGATCTCTTGTGCGGCCACTTCCACCTCGCCGGTTGCCAGATCGGGGTTTTCCATTCCGGGCGGTCGGCGGCATACCGTTCCCTTGACCTGGATGACGTATTCCAGACGCAAGGTCTCGGCAACTGCGTGGGCTTCAGAGGAGGTGTCCGGATTGAACACCACCTGTGCGATCCCCCAACGGTCGCGCAAATCAATAAAAATCAGCCTGCCATGATCACGACGACGATGCACCCACCCCGCCAATGTGACCGTTTGGCCGACATGATTGGAACGCAATTCCCCGCAAGTGTGTGATTTGAGTGGCACGTCGCACCTCTCTACCGGGCTGTTCTCATTGTTTCGCTGGGAAGTATATAAGAAAAGCAGAGATTCTGCCAGAGTTTTCGGCGTCCCTCGTACGAGGAGCGGTCGCTAATTTGCACAAAAGGTTACGCGCGTACCTGACCGCTGCCAAAGATAACCCACTTGTACGTGGTGAGCTCGCGCAGCCCCATCGGCCCACGTGCGTGCAATCGCTGCGTGCTGATCGCAACCTCTGCTCCCAGGCCGAATTGACCACCATCGGTGAAGCGCGTGCTGGCGTTCACATACACCGCGGCCGAATCGACCTCGTTGACAAACCGCATGGCAGCACTGTAATCTTCGGTGAGGATGGCATCAGAGTGGTGCGTACTATGAACGTGAATGTGCTCCAGCGCTTCATCCAACCCATCCACCACTTTGACCGCCAGCACCAAAGAGAGGAACTCGGTGTCAAAATCCTCTGGACTGGCCGGCCGAACTGCCGGATGCCCCTCCAGCACAGCCAATGCACGCGGTTCACAGCGCAGTTCCACGTTCGCCGCGGCCAGCATGTCGGCAACCTGGGGCAAGAACGTGGCCGCAATATCCTGATGGACCAGCAATGTGTCAAGCGCATTGCACACCGTCGGCCGTTGCGTCTTGGCGTTGTGAATGATGGGCAATGCTTTGGTCAGGTCGGCGGTCCTGTCTACGTAGATGTGGCAGATGCCCACCCCACCGGTGATCACCGGAATCGTGGCATTCTGACGGGCAAACTCGTGCAGAGCTGCACCACCACGTGGAATGATCATATCAATGTACTGATGAGCCCGCAACATCTCCAGCACAAGGGCACGATCCTGCGATTCAATGATCTGCACAGCCCCTTCCGGGATGTTGTGCGCACGGCATGCTTCGACGACAGCCTGCGTGAGCGCCACGTTGGTGTGGAACGCTTCTTTACCCCCACGCAGGATAACGGCATTGCCCGATTTCAGGCATAAAACCGAAACATCCACCGTGACATTCGGGCGCGATTCGTAGATAACGCCGATCACGCCGATCGGCACGCGACGTTTAGCGACCTGTAAACCATTGGGCAGCGTTGTTCCGTCGAACACCTCTCCCACCGGATCGGGCAGCGCCATCACCGCGAGCACATCGCGTGCCATTGCCTGCAGACGCTGTGGCGTGATGAGCAGGCGATCGATCATTGCCTCGCTCAAGCCAGCAGCACGACCGGCCTCCACATCGCGCGCGTTTGCTTCCAGAACGGCATCTTGACGTGCGATGAGCTGTTCGGCGATCCCCTGCAACGCACGGTTCTTGGTGTCCGTGTCCAACACCGCTAATTGACGTGCAGCGCGACGCGCTGCTTCACCCTTTCGCCTGATCTCGTCTGACATTTTGCTCCCATTTCCACTCACATCTGGTATTGGAATCAAGGAGAACTTAATCGCACTTCCCACACCTGGGTCGAGCGCACTGGGTGCTATAATAGACGCAGAGAGGAGCCAACCGTGCTCATATTGTCATGCCACTGGGGATCTCCAGCTGCACGAAGTCTTCCTCGTTGCGTCCGGGGTGCACCATAACGTTGCGACCTAACCGTGCGCCGGCAGGGACGCGTGCCCGCTCGCCCACCACGGTGATGCCTGTGTTGAGCCAGTCCGGCTGGGTGATGTTGGGCGTGTTTTCATTGCCGTACCCTACGATGGCGCCTGGCCCGATCACCACATGGCTGTCCAAAATGCACATGTCCACAATCGCCCCCGGACCGATCCAGGTGTCGTTAAAGATCACAGAGCGTTTGACCACGGCGCCTGGCGATACATAGACCCCTGGTGAGAGCACCGATTCCTCCACCCTTCCTCGCACGATACACCCGTTGGAGATGAGACTGGTCACAACATGCCCCTGTAAAGCGATCTTGCTGGCCGGTCGCTCTTGATCACGGGTGTGGATGACCCAGTCCTGGTCATACAAGTTCAACGGAGGCACCGGTTGGGCCATCTGCAAATTGGTCTCCCAGTATGCATGGATGGTGCCCACGTCCACCCAGTAACCCTCGAAATGATACGCATAGACACGCGCCTCCTGAACCAACTTTGGAATTACGTGGTTACCGAAGTCCAGGTCTGGAATTTCACTATGGAGCTTTTCCAGGCTGCGCATCAACACATCCGCGCTGAAAACGTAGATGCCCATCGAGGCCAACGTGCCCTTGTCGCGGTTGGGTGGCTTTTCGGTGAACTCGATGACACGCATCTCCTCATCCACCGTCATGATGCCGAAACGGTGCGTCTCTTCCAAGGGCACAGTGCGCACGGCAACGGTCAAGTCGGCATGCTGCCGCTCGTGGAATGCCAGCATAGGGCGATAATCCATCTTATAGACGTGGTCACCGGAGAGGATCAGCACAGTGTCGGCACGCTTTTCCAACACGAAATCCAGATTGCGATAGACGGAGTCGGCGGTGCCACGATACCAGTCACCTGCCTGACGTCCCAGGTAGGGTTGGCGCAGCTGGATGCCGCCGCGATGCCGGTCGAGGTCCCACGGTTTGCCGATGCCGATGTGCTCATTAAGCGAGTGCGGCTGATATTGGGTGAGCACAGCGATGTCGTAGATGCCGGAATTGACACAGTTGGAAAGGGTGAAGTCAATGATGCGAAACTTGCCGGCAAACGGCATAGCCGGCTTGGCGCGATATTCGCACAGCACAGAGAGGCGTGTGCCGGCACCACCGGCCATCAGAAGCGCCACGACTCGCATAGGTATCCCTCTTCTCTATCGCGATCTGTGAGACGGGGAAGAGTGTACCGCAAAAGGGCAACAGATGCAAAGCATTTTAGGGAATGCGCGGCAAAGAGTCTGGGGCTCCGTCGCAACCCGAAAGGAGGGAATTTGAGAAACGAAAAGCTTCCCTCATTGAGCAAAGATCTCTTGGCGCAAGTACTCCGAGGGTGTTGAAAAAGTCTTTAGTCACCCGCTTTATTGGCCCATTTTCCTACAAAAATCTGAGCGACCAAGGGACTTTTTCAACACTCTCAAGTGCGTCCCCTCTTGACATAGCCCCATATGTGCGCTATTATATAGCGTAGAAAGGGGGGATGAAAGGTCTCGACAGGGAAGTGTCGGGCATAGGCTGCAAGCCGAGACGCCTGACCTCGTTAAATCGGGCAAAACCAATAAGTGCCGAGAAAGTACCTGCTTTCAACGCACCTGCCTACAACGCGCTTCCGCTCGCTGCGTAAGCCGGCGTAGGCCGATGCAAAATGATCACTCAGAGGGAGTGATCACGTCCAGCACCTCTCGATCCGGGCGGAGGTGTGTGGGCGTCGCGGAGCCCGGATTGCGACGCACAGACGCCGATAAGTGCGTCAAAGGAGACGAGAGTCTCACCCTCGGCTGGCCTGTCGTCGACTCGGTCGGCGGACGAGGCGACAGGCGAGAAGTGTGGCGCCGACTAAGCTTGTAGATGCCTATGTCGAGCTTCTCTGGACCCGGGTTCGATTCCCGGCATCTCCACCTGAATAGGACGGCAGAGGATGACCCTCCTCTGCCGTTCTGTTTCCCCGGTGCGTTTTTGTGTGTTCGAGGCCAAGGGATGGTACAATGACGAACAAGTCTTGAGCACCGGCGATCGCGTATGGGAGCTATACCAACATTGAATCGCTTTATTCCGTCCGATCTTCGTTCTCTGATCCGTGCTGTCCGACGCAACCACGCGCTGGAACATGCCACTATCCACGTCCTCACCGAGCTCTGTCCGGGCATCTCGCTCATCGGGCGCAGCGACTGGAAGGGCTACCTTCTCTACGGGAATGTGGATACGGAACTGGTGGAACGGGCAGCCTATGAAGCGCTCAACCGTCTGCGCTCGGGAGAACGCTGGCTCGCGGTGCATCCGCGTTGCGGCACCATCCTGGCTACTACGGGTGTGTTGAGCGGACTGGCAGTGTTTGTCACGTTGGGATTCAGCAATCCGCGTGGGCGCTGGCGCTGGGCTCATCTGCCGGAAGCCATCCTCGCGGCCACGGTGACGGCTGTGCTGGCACAGCCCATCGGCCTGTTGATCGAACGCTATCTGACCACCTCCGCCGACGTGGGCGATCTGTCCATCCGCCGGGTGTATCGTCAGTCGGGCAGCCGGGTGCCGGTACATCGCATCGAGACCGAGTGAACGGATGTTCTACGTTTTCCACGGGCCGGACGAGCTGACGCGCTCGGAAGTCCTGGCTGAGATGAAAGCGCAGCTGGGTGACGCCTCCCTGGCCGACCTGAACGCCACCTACCTGGACGGCATGAGCACCAATGTGGCACAGATCCAACAAGCGTGTGATGCGTTACCGTTCCTGGCCAAAAGCCGGTTGGTGGTGGTGAAAAACTTTCTCTTCCGCATTGGCCCGAAGCAAGACGAAGGGCCTGGTGACCCGGCCGCTCTGCAGGCACTTTCCGAGTATCTGCCCCATCTGCCTCCCACCACCCAGTTGGTCTTCGTCGAGGATGAAACACTGCCTGGAAAGCACCCTATCCTGGTGCTGGCGGAGAAACATCCGCAGGGTCAGGCACGCTTGTTTGGGGTGCCTGTCGGAGAGCGCGAGCTGGCCGAGTGGATTGAACGGCGCGTGCGTCGCAAAGGCGCCGTCATCGAGCCTGCAGCGGCTATGGCCCTGGCTACAGCGGTGGGCCACGATATGCGCTTGCTCGACACGGAGATCGAGAAGCTCATTACCTATGTGGCAGGTGCTCGACCGCATATCACCCATGAGCATGTCGAGCTGCTTGTGCCGTACACTGGCGAGGCGAAAATCTGGACCATGGTGGACGCCATCGGGCAACGCAATGCCCGGCTGGCACTCCAGCACCTGCATCGCCTCATCGAGGAAGACCCCATCGAGAACCATCCGCTTAAATTGTTCGCCATGATCGTCCGGCAGTTCCGCATCTTGCTCCAAGCCAAGGAGATGACTGCCCAGGGTCTGGCCGTCTCAACGGTTGCCAAGCAGGCGGGCATCAAAGAATTTGCCGCGGAGAAGGCGCGACAACAAGCGATGAACTTTTCGCTAGCACAGTTGGAAGCGATTTATGCACGGTTGCTCCATACCGATCTGGCCATTAAAACCGGCAAGATGGAAGACGTGTTAGCTCTGGATACATTGGTGGCGGCGCTATGCAGTTCGCCAGATGGCTGAGCGACACCTCGGACAACCACATGGCACATTCGTGCGGACAAATGGAGCACGGAACCTGTGCGATCCTCGAGATAGAAGGTCGAAGATGAACGAAGCATCCGTCGAATGGCCTGGTGACATCGGCGCCATTTTTCTGACTCAGGAACAGATTCAACGCCGTGTTGCGGAGCTGGGTGCACAGATCACGCGCGATTATGCCGGCAAGGACCTGGTCGCGGTGGGCGTGTTGAAAGGGGTGATTTTTTTCATGACCGACCTCGTGCGCGCCATCCGCATGCCGGTCACAATGGATTTCCTCGACATCACACGTTACGGACGCACCGAACAGATGCGCGGCGTGGTGCGTCTGACCAAAGACCTCACCAAGCCGCTTAGCGGTCGACATGTCCTCTTCGTGGAAGATATCATCGACACCGGCCTGACCTGTCGGTACATATTGGGTGTTTTGCGCCACCAGAACCCGGCGAGCTTGCAGGTATGCGTGCTGCTGAACCGCCCCACACGGCGTATCGTGGACATTGAGCTGGCCTATGTGGGTTTTGAAGTGCCGGATGTGTACCTGGTGGGTTATGGGCTGGACTACCGGGAACGCTACCGCAACCTGCCTTATCTGGTGCAGTTCGAGCGTCCGGGGTAAATGTGGGACAAAAAGCGGAGAGAGCCCCAATTAACCTTCCAGACCCGCTGCACCCTCCTGGATTATGCGACCCCTCAATCTACTCCTGAAGTCGTATCGCTACGCTTCAAGAGGCGGCTTCCCACGGTATTCCCGTGTTTATGCCGACTTACGGCCGGCATCTGTTGCCAGACACCACCGTAATAAGATTGATTCTTTGGGCTCGCTCCGGAATTGGTGCTTCCGTGATCTGTCCGATTCCTTGGAACCCTCTCCATCTTTACTATAGCATAATTTGGGCAATCTGTCAATAGAGAAAACCTTAAAATTCAGGGCTTTTCACTTCAAAAGCTTTCTCTTCTTAGATCGGTCTCATAATCGGATGATCCAACAGGCGTTTGAGCATCAGCACACTGCCATCACCGGCGTATTGCTCAGCTGCTTCGCGCCACATCTTGATCGCGATCTCCTCGATCTGCTGCCGAACGAAGCCGTGTTTCTCGAACAAAACGGTGGCCATCGGTCCGGCTTCGGGTCGCAAGAAAGCCAGCATCACCTCACATGAGAGCTGCCGCGCATCTTCCTCTACCGCCTCTAACAGCACCTTGCCCACGGTGGGCCACAGCGCGGCAGAACGCACCATACAATCGTCCAGTGTGGCGATCAGGTTCTCGGTGTGCAGTCCCATAATGCCCAGCAGCTGGCCGCCGGCATCGGCCACAAAATATCCCTTGGAAAAGAAGCGTTCCATCATTTGCGCTTCATCCATCTGGTGTTTTCCGTGCGTGGCTTGGGCAATCAAGGCCGCGATCTCCGTCAGGTCGCTGCGCCGGGCGCGGCGCACGCGCAGCTGCCGCAACAGCTCAACAGGTGCCAGCCCAGGCGCTACGGTCACTTCCGCAGCACGCGCCGTCTCAGGAGTCGGCTCCACAGCGCGCGGAATGGCAGCAAAGTGACGCTGCACCGCTTTCCACGTCTCCAGGATGTCGCCGCTGTTGTCGATGACGACGTCCGCACGAGCGATCCACACCTCCTGGGATGGCTGGGCCTCAAGGCGCAGCCGCGCCTGCACATTGCTCAGACGCCGTTTGGTCATCAGGCGATGCAACTGGACGTCCGGCCGAGCGGTCACCACCCACACTGCATTGCATTCCTCGGCCAGGCCTGACTCGACCAGCTTGATCGCCTCAATGGCCACCACATCGGCCTTGGCCTGCTCAATCAGCCGGCGCGTCACCGCAATGATCACCGGATGGGTGATCGCCTCCAGATGCGCCAGGGCGCGCGGCGAGGTGAATACAATCTCGCCCAACTTGCCGCGGTCAATCTCGCCGTTTTCATCCAAAACGTAGCGCCCGAACTCGGTGACAATCGGCTGATACAGTGGGCCATTGCGTCGCATCAAAATGTGTGTTAGGTCGTCGGCGTCTATCGTGTAAGCGCCCAGCTCTTTCAGCATACGCAGCACCAGGGTCTTACCCGTGGCGATTCCCCCGGTCAGTCCAATGACATACTTGCGTGCTTCCGTGTTCACAGTGCCTCCAATTCCGCCCAACGATCGAACAGGCGTGCCAGCTCTTCCTCGGCCGCCTGATATTCGCGTCCCAGTGCCGCGATACGCTCGACCGCTTGAGTGCCACTTGCCTCTTCCAACGCACGGGCCAGATCGGCCAATCGCTCCTCGGTCTGGCGAATCGCTTGTTGCACTTCCTCCAGAGCGCGCTGTCGCCGATAGGGGTTCAACCGCGGTGTCCCTTGGGCGGCCTCGGCGCGCCGCGTATCCTGCACGGCTTCCTGCGGTGTGCGCCTGCGGTCGCCGACCTCTTTCGCTGCTTGAGAGACTCGGTCCTGCTGTCGTGTGGCGAGATAGGCGATGTAATTGCCGGGCACCACTTTCAGCTGCCCATCTTCTAAGGCCCAGATGCACGTCGCCAGCGCATCCACGAAGAACCGGTCGTGCGAGACCAGCAGGATCGTGCCCTCAAAATCGGCCAAGACGGATTGAAGCAGCTCCTGCGAAGGAATGTCGAGGTGACCGGTCGGCTCATCCAGCACCAGGAAATTGGCGCCCTGAAGCACCAGCCGGATGAGCGCCACACGGGCACGTTCGCCGCCGCTGAGCACGCCGATAGGCTTATAGACATCATCCCCGCTGAAGAGGAAGCGCCCCAGAAACGTGCGCGCTTCCTGGAGTGTCATGTCTTTGATTGCCAAGACCTCGTCCAGGACGCTGCGGTGCATGTCCAGCCCGGCATGGGCCTGCGCCAGGTAGCCGACTTTAACGGAAGCGCCTATACGCACTTGTCCGCGCAGCGGGGGGATCTCCTGCAAGATCGTCCGCAGAAAGGTGGTCTTGCCGGCGCCGTTGGGACCTATCAAGGCAACGCGGTCGCCTCGATAGATGGTCAAATCCGGGCACGCAAACAGGGGTTCATCGGCACGATAGCCCACCACCAGATCGTGCGTGGCCAACACGAGGTCACCGGAACGCAGATCAGTGGTAAGGCGCAGTCGAATGTGCCGTTCCTTGCGCACCTGTTCCACACGCTCCAAGCGCTCCAGACGCTTGCGGCGATCTTGCGCAGAACGCGCGCGCTGATTGGCAAACGTGCGTCGGATGAAGTCCTCCTGACGGGCAATATATGCTTGCTGCTGCTCGAAGAGGCGTTGCTGTCTGAGGCGACGTTCGGCCCGTTGGATCACATAGGCGCTGTAGTTGCCACGATAGCTGTGCACCTGACCTTCTTCCAGTGCCCAGATGCGCGTGGTGATACGATCCAGAAGGTAGCGATCGTGAGCCACGATCACCAGCGCGCCAGGCCAGTTCAAGAGGTGCTCTTCCAGCCATTCGATGGCGCTCAGATCGAGGTGATTGGTCGGTTCGTCCAACAGCAACAGTTCGGGCTCTTCCAACAGCAGCCGCGCGAGATAGGCGCGCGTCTGCTCACCACCGCTCAACTGCGCGAGAGAACGGGTGTAATCCGGTTCGTCAAAACCCAGACCCTTCAGCACGCGACGCGTGCGGTGTTCCCACGTATAGCCGCCAGCCGCTTCGAAAGCCGCTTGTGCGTCGCCGTACTGACCTAACAGCTGGGCGCGCGTGGCCTCATCATGCACGGCAGCAAGCGCTTCCTCCAGGCATTGCAGCGCCTCCGCCTGGCGCTGCAACGCGGCGAAGGCTGCTGCCACGCACTCCCACAGAGACGCATCGCCCGAGTGCAACGTCACCTCTTGGGGGAGGTAACCGATGCGCAACCCACGAGCACGCTGCACCTGCCCGCCGGATGGCTCTTCTATGCCGGCCAAGATGCGCAATAAGGTGCTCTTGCCACTGCCGTTAGCGCCCACCAGGCCGATGCGCTCGCCACGGGCGATCTGGATGTTAATGTCTGTGAGCACATCCTGGGCGCCGAAATGTTTGCTGACCGCGAACGTCTGCAGGAGCGACATACACCCTTCTGCCGTTTGAACTTTAGCGCAATTATACCATATTCCGAAGTGGAACAGCTAAAGGGACGAGTGGGGTTGCGTCCGCGCTTTTTGGGCAGCATTGTCCGGCACACGAAGAGAAAGAAAGCGAAATCGCTTTGACAGCGTTGTGCTCTTCGGGTACAATCGGTAGCAACAAACGGGATGGGAAGCGACGCATGGCAAAACCCTTTAACTACGGCGGACAGGCCATCCTGGAAGGCGTGATGATGCGCGGCAGCCGCAAGATGTGCCTGGCCGTGCGCAACCCCAAAGGCGAGATCATCACCCACTGCGAGGATCTCAACCCCCGCATCTACGGCGGGATGCTGGTGCGCATCCCCTTTCTGCGCGGATTGGTGATGCTGTGGGATGCGCTGGGACTGGGTATGCGCGCGCTGATGTTCTCAGCCGACGTGGCATTGGGCGAGGAAGAGGTGCAGTTCTCAGGCCCAATTGCCTGGGGGACGCTCGCCATCTCGTTGACGGCTGCGGTCGCGATTTTCTTCGTCGGCCCACTGTTGCTCATCAGCCTTCTGGAACATTGGATCACCTCTGATATCTTGAGCAACCTGGTTGAAGGGATGGTCCGTTTGGGGTTCTTCCTCGCCTATGTATGGGGTGTCGGGTTCGTGCCCGACATCCGGCGTGTGTTCGCGTATCATGGCGCCGAGCACAAGACGATCAATGCCTACGAAGCCGGCGATGCGCTGACCGTCGAGGCAGTGGCACGTCGTTCTACCACCCACACGCGCTGTGGCACTGCTTTCTTGTTACAGGTCGTGGTCATCTCGATCCTCCTGTTCACCCTGCTGGGACGGCCGCCGATGGGGCTGCGCATCGCCTCCCGCATCCTTTTGGTGCCGGTCATCGCCGGCATCGCTTATGAGCTGCTGCGTTTCACCGCAGCGCATCGGAGCCATCCACTCGTACAGGCCATCAGTGCTCCCGGTCTCTGGCTACAAGGGCTGACCACCCGCCAGCCCGATGAAGGGATGCTGGAAGTGGCGATCACCGCGTTGCGCAAGTTGCTGGCTGAGGAACAGTCGCTCAGTGTTCCGGAGGCATCCCCATCCACCCAGCCGGCCGCTTCGCTTCCGGTTACTACCCCGCTGGAACGGTGACACACTCGACGGAAGAGGTCGCAGACATGGTATCCGACGCGGACAAACGCAAGGCTGCCCAACTCAACGAAGAAGGTTTGTTGCGTTATCGCCACTGGGAATTGGATGAAGCGATCGCTGCCTTTCGCAAGGCGATCGAAATAAACCCAGAACAGCCGGATTATCACCTCAATCTGGCACGCGCCCTGGTGCGCTACGGCGACTACGAAGGCACCCTCAAGGCGCTGGGCAGCTTCCTGCGCCTGGAATCGGACCCTGAGCTCGTCGAACGCTTCGAGCGCCTGTTCGGGACGGCACTGGATGCGGTGGAATCGCTCCTGATCACCACGATGTTGGAGCACAACGTTCCGTTGGAGATGATCGGTTCCTCCATCCAGATGTGGATGGAATATCGCATCGCGGTGGGACGGCATCCGCTCGACGTGCGCAACCCGGCGCCATGGGCGGCAGCGATTGATCTGACGGTGCGCAAGGTGAACTTTCGCGAGGTGCCCCTTAAGCAGATCGCGGAATGGTACGGCACTTCGCCGGCAGCGGTGCGCAAACGCCACCTCGAGCTGATCAGCACGCTCGACATCATGCCGTGTGACTACCGCTACTTCCGCCAGGAGCAAAATCCTCTCGACAAGCTGGTGGAAGCCGCTTCCATGTTCGAGGAGCTGGAAGAGCGCTTCCGGAAGCTGTAGCACCGTAGCCCCTGCTTCACACCCATCCTGGATATGCCCATTGATGGAGCTTCGCAGAGCAGGGTGCTCCTCGCTTCTCAGAGAAGGCGGTTGCCTTGATATCGTGTTCAATGCGTGTCGGCGCCTTTCAAACGGGAGACCGGGCGGGCGGCAGGCTTTTGCTCAGTCAAGCCGGTAGTGGTACACCTCCACACGGGCGAAGCGCCCCGTGGCCAGCAACGCGGCATTTTCCCGCAACCAGGCACGCGTCAGGTCGCGTTCGTCCCACAGCCAGCTCTCCGAAACCACCAGCCAGAGGGTGGTATATCCCTGCGTGGCCTCACGCAGCAGCTGCGCCACGCTCTCCACGCTCTTGCCGTCATTGGTCCACGGCCCGTCCAGCGTGGGGTGCGCCTGGGGGAAGTAGTAGTCAAACACATAGCGCACGTAGGGCACCTGGAACATGATCGGCTCGCCCGCCTGATAGCGCCGCGCTACAAAAGCGGCTGCGGCGCGGAAATCGGATTTGAGCGGTATGGTGCTCTGCACCCAGATGCCCAATATGCTGAAGGCGAGCACCACCGCCAACAAGGCCAACGTCACCGCACGCGTCATGCGCGCCAGCGCCACGATGCCGCGCGCTGCCAACATCAAGAATGGGGGCAAGGTGAAGATCAGGTAGCGCGGCTGAAAGATGGGCATGCGCAGCGTCACCGCGAACAGCAATACCACC
>Ga0308395_1001408_pt1 | contig 15711 bp, 13 predicted proteins | sample Hotspr20SampleP4_FD_202097 | JGI IMG/M metagenome (GOLD analysis project Ga0308395, IMG submission 202097) | Hot spring phototrophic mat microbial communities from Mushroom Spring, Yellowstone National Park, Wyoming, United States - 20050930_P4 ...
CTATAAGCGACGGCATGAGCTGCCAGAACGCATGCGCCAGGTGCCTCTGTCCGCGCTGCAGGTGCAGGCCGCTGTAGCGCCGCCCCCACGCGACCTGGTCGCTGCCTTGCGACGCTGCTCACCTGTAGCGTTGATCGCCGAGGTCAAGCGTGCCTCACCCAGCCGTGGCACGTTAAACCCCAGCTTCGATCCCGTACAGCTAGCCGTGCAGTATGCCACGGGTGGCGCTGCCGCGATCAGCGTGGTGACCGACACTCATTTCTTCCAGGGGGACTTGCAATATCTATCCGCCATCCGTGCCCACTTCGACTGTTCGGCACACGCATCAGGCGAACCTGGCCTCTCTGAGAAGTTTCGTCCGTCGCCGGCAGGGAAAACAGGCCCGTTCCCTCGGATGGTGCCGCTACCTCTGCTGCGCAAGGATTTTCTCATCCATCCCTACCAGTTATATGAATCGCGCGCGGCCGGGGCGGATGCCGTGCTCCTTATCGCTGCCCTTTTGGACGATGCGATGTTAGAGGAGATGCTGGCCCTGACAGGTGAGCTGGGCATGACCGCTCTGGTCGAGGTACACACCGCTGACGAGCTGACCCGTGTGTTGCCCTTCCGACCACCTCTGATCGGGGTCAACAACCGCGATCTGCACAACTTTGAGGTTTCTCTGGACACTTGTTTGAATTTGCGGCCTTTAGTCCCGCCCGAGATAGGCTACGTGGCCGAGAGTGGCATCCACTCCGCCGCCGACGTGGCGCGTCTGCGTGCAGCGGGCGTGGACGCGATGCTGGTGGGCGAAGCGCTGGTCACCGCACCCGACGTCGTCGCCAAGATACAAGAGCTGTGCGATGGTGCACGTTAAGATTTGTGGGCTGACGGACCTGAATGACGCCTTGACAGCGGCGGAAGCAGGCGCCGATATGCTGGGGTTTATCTTCTATCCGGGCAGCCCACGGTATGTCTCCCCTGATCAGGCGCGCGCGATTGTGACAGCTCTGCATGAACGATATCCTCACATCCGGACGGTGGGTGTGTTCGTAAACGAGACACCGGCGGTGGTATGGCAGGTGCTGGAATACTGCGGCATTCAGTTGGCGCAGCTGCACGGCGAGGAACCGGTGACGTGGCTCAAGGAGCCCTCTGTGCTGGCCGGACGCGCCTACAAGGCGCTGCGCCTGCGTTCCCAAGCAGAAGCTGACCGGCTGGCTGCTGAGTATGCATTGCCTTTGTCGCTGGCAGAGCATATGGGGGTTCCGTCCTTGTTGGTGGATGCATACCATATCACGGTGCGTGGCGGCAGCGGTCAGCTCGCCGATTGGGACGTTGCCGCATGGTTAGCCCGACAGCACCGTTTGTTGTTGGCCGGAGGTCTTACCCCCGCTAATGTGGCGCAAGCAGTGCGGTGCGTACGCCCTTGGGGGGTTGACGTAGCGAGTGGGATTGAACGGGCGCCGGGACGTAAGGATCCCACAGCCATGCGTACGTTCATCCGGTTGGCTAAAGAAACCCTGCCAGAGGATTGAGAGTCGAAACGAGGGATAGTTATGATAGGGACAACCTCCTTTATAGGCAACACTTCCCGTGGCCGTTTTGGTCCTTACGGCGGTCAATTTGTCCCCGAAACGCTGATGGCTCCTTTGCAGGAGCTCGAGCAAGCGTATCTTGAGGCATGCGCGGATCCTGCCTTTGCCAGGGAGCTCGATCATCTGCTCACTACCTATGTAGGGCGGCCCACACCCCTGAGCTACGCAGCGCGGCTGAGCGCTCACCTGGGCGGCGCGCGCATCTACCTCAAGCGCGAAGACCTGGCCCACTCCGGTGCGCACAAAATTAACAACACGCTTGGTCAAGCGCTGTTGGCGCGGCGCATGGGCAAGAGACGCGTCATCGCCGAGACGGGCGCCGGCCAGCATGGCGTTGCCACTGCCACGGCATGCGCTCTGCTGGGTATGCAATGCGTCATCTATATGGGCAGCGTGGATATGGAGCGTCAGCGTCCCAACGTCGCGCGCATGCAGCTGCTTGGGGCCGAGGTGCGCGCCGTACACAACGGCAGCTGCACCTTGAAAGACGCCATCAACGAAGCCATCCGCGACTGGGTGACCAATGTTCAGGACACCTATTACCTGTTGGGGTCAGCGCTTGGTCCGCATCCATATCCCACCATAGTGCGCGATTTCCAGTGTGTCATCGGGCAGGAGACGCGGGCACAAATCATGGCCGCGGAAGGGCGATTGCCCGATGTGCTGATTGCCTGCGTCGGAGGAGGTTCCAACGCCATCGGCATGTTTCATCCGTTTATTGAGGACCGCAACGTACACATGGTCGGGGTCGAGGCGGGAGGGGAGAGCATTGCCAGCGGACGCCACGCGGCGCGTTTTGCCGACCCGCAGCGCGGTCGCATCGGGGTGTTGCATGGGACGCTCTCCTTTGTCTTGCAAACATCCGACGGCCAGATTATGGAGACCCACTCGATCAGCGCCGGCTTGGATTACCCGGCTGTGGGGCCGGAGCACGCCCTGTTACGCGATCTGGGACGGGTCGAATACACCTATGCCACAGACGAAGAGGCACTGGCTGCCTTTCACCTGTTGGCTCGATTGGAGGGCATCCTCCCCGCCCTTGAATCGGCCCACGCGGTGGCTGAGGCGGTCAAACGTGCACCACTATTAGGAAGCGAGGCGTTGATCGTGGTCAACCTCTCCGGCCGTGGCGATAAGGATCTCGACACGGTGGTGCAGAGAAGCGCTCTGTCGCCTTCGGGACGCCCATAATCTGTTTATAAGGTCTTCACAATTTCTTAATACAGAGCTGCTAAAATAGGGCCAGATGATGTTGCTTAGAGCATCGCTCGGAGAAAAATCAGAAGAGCAATGTGGCAAAAGGCAACACCCGGGGAAATAGGGGGACGAGAATGGGACTCAATCGCGTCACGGCGGTTTTCCGGAACGGGCACACTGCCTTTATGCCCTATGTGATGCTGGGATTCCCCGATCCGACCGGTTGTCGAGAAGTGATCAAACAGTTGACGGATATCGGAGCGGATCTGTTTGAGTTGGGAGTGCCGTTTTCCGACCCGCTGGCTGACGGACCGGTGATCCAGGCGGCAGCTCAGCGCGCGCTGGAGAACGGTATCACCTTGGCCGACTGCATCGCGATGGTGGCCGAGTTGCGCGCCCATGGATTCTCGACGCCGGCGGTTTTGATGAGCTATGTGAACCCTATCCTGGCGTATGGTCTGGAACGCTTTGCCGCCGACAGCGCCGCAGCCGGGGTGGATGGCTTCATCGTGCCCGATCTGCCGCCCGAAGAAGCGGGCGCGCTGGAGGCAATTTGTCAGCAACATAGATTGGCGCTGGCATATCTTCTGGCGCCCAACAGCCCGTCTGAACGCGTTGCGTTGGTCGCCGCGCGCGCGCAGGGGTTCATCTATCTGGTTTCGGTGACCGGCGTGACAGGGGCGCGTGATGCGCTGCCGCCGACGCTTCCGGAGTTTGTGGCACGGGTGCGGGCTGCGACGGACAAGCCTTTAGCCTTGGGTTTTGGCATCAAGTCGGGTGAACAGGCGCGCGCTGTGCGGCACCTAGTCGATGGAGTGATTGTGGGCAGTGCGCTGGTCGCCCTGGCCGGGCGTTCGATGGAGCAGATGGCGCATCTGGCCCGCGAAATCCACACCGCGTTGCATGCACCGGAGGATGCTTAGAGAGGTTTTGAGAGTTATATTATAATTGAGTCACGAATCTGGTGAGTTAAGGAGGTTATAAAACCGATGCAAATGAGAATCATGGGTGCGCTAAAGCGACCGGGATGGGCGCTCGTTTTGGTGTTGGTGGCGTTGCTGGCATTGGCCGGCCCGGGCGGATACGGGGCACAGGTGTATTCCGCACCACCTGCGACCACTCCGGTAGCGCCTTCGGAGCCATCTGGGCCGGTGCCCAGCGCGGCCGAGGTCGCTGCGCTACAGGCAGCGATGGAAGCTATTTATGAACGGGTCAATCCTTCGGTGGTCAGTATCCAGGTGATCCAGAAGGAGACGATCTCCCTCGAGGAATTCCCTGATCTGTTCCCCTTCTTCGGGTTGCCGGATATGCCGCGCGAGTTTTACAGCCGCGGTGCCGGTTCAGGGATCGTGTGGGATACCCAGGGGCACATCGTCACCAATAATCACGTCGTGCAGGGTGCTGACAAGATCACCGTCACCTTCTGGGATGGCACCATCCTCACGGCGAAGACCGTCGGCACCGACCCGGACAGCGACCTGGCCGTCATCAAGGTAGAGGAGGCACCGGCCGGGTTGCTCAAGCCGGTCACTCTGGCCGATTCGACCCAGCTGAAGGTGGGCCAGCTCGCCGTTGCCATCGGCAATCCGTTCGGCCTGCAGGGCACCATGACTGTGGGGTTCATCAGCTCGCTGGGCCGTCTTCTGCCCGTGGGTTCGGATAGCCCCCAGAGAGGGGGTTACACCATCCCGGATGTGATCCAAACCGACGCACCCATCAATCCAGGCAATTCGGGTGGTGCATTGGTGGACTACCAGGGACGCCTGATCGGAGTGACCACGGCGATTGTTTCGCCCGTCCGTGCTTCGGCCAGCATTGGGTTTGCCGTGCCTTCGGTCATTGTGCAGAAGGTGGTGCCGGTGCTGATCACGCAAGGGAAGTACGAGCATCCCTGGCTAGGGATCAGCGGTGTGTCGCTCAACCCTGACTTGGCGCGGGCGATGAACCTGAGCCCCGATCAACGCGGTGCCCTGGTCGTCGATGTGGTGTCCGGTGGGCCAGCTGACAAAGCGGGGCTCAGAGGCAGCGATCGCGAGCTGGAGATCGATGGTGAAACGGTGCGCGTTGGTGGTGATGTGATCGTCGCGATCGATGGGCAACCGGTGAAGGCTTTCGACGACGTGGTCGCCTACCTGGCGCGCTTCACCGAAGTGGGGCAAAACGTGACGCTGAGCATACTGCGCCGCGGCGCTGAGCAGACGGTGCAGGTCACCCTGGCAGCACGCCCTGGTGAACGGGCCGAGCAGAGGAGGGCGGAACGCACGCCAGGCGCTCCGCGCCGTGGCGCCTGGCTGGGCATCACGGGCCAGACCCTCATCCCCGAGCTGGCGCAGGCGATGGATCTGCCGGCAGATCAGACCGGCGTGCTGGTGGTGCGCATCCAGGCAAATGGTCCGGCGGATCGAGCGGGATTGCGCGGCAGCTATAAGCCGGTGGTCATCAACGGGCAAAGGGCGTTGGTCGGTGGCGACGTGATTATCGCCTTTGATGATAATCCGGTTACCAGTATGGAGGATCTGCTGGATTTCCTGAGCCGGTCGCAACCCGGAGATCAGGTGAAGCTCACTGTGCTGCGCAACGGGGAGCGGATGGACTTCACCGTCACATTGGGAGAGCGCCCTGTTCCTAGGTGATGTAGGTCGGCAAGCTGATCAAAACAGGTGTCCCCTCGCTTTTCCGTCGCGGTGACCATCACCCGCACGAAAGGCGAGGGGACAGTTTTTGCGCTTGTCACTCCAGTCCTCGCAGGCGCTGGATCGCCAAGGGAAGGAAGTTGGGCAGGTCTCCGGCGCCGACGCCGACCTCGTACATCATCTCGCGGGCGAGCTCACCGGCCAATCCATGGAGGTATCCCCCCACCACGGCAGCTTCGAAAGGCGGCAGTCCCTGCGCGCGCATGGCGACGATCGTGCCCGCCAAAACGTCGCCGCTGCCGGCTGTCGCCAGCGTTGGGTTGGCGAACGGCAGCACTACGACACGGCCTTCCGGATCCACAACTATGGTGTAGGCCCCTTTCAAAAGCACCACATGTCCCCACCGCGCGGCCATTTCGATCGCACACCCGATGCGGTCCGCCACCACATCTTTGGTTTCGCAGCCGATGAGACGGGCCATCTCGCCGGGGTGCGGGGTGAGGATGCTCGGCGCAGGCAGGAGGCGCCACCACTGATCGAGCTTTGCCAGCAGGTTAAGAGCGTCGGCATCCACCACAAGTGGCGGTAGTGTGACACTCGACTCGGTAGTCCCGTTCTCTTCTTTGTGCAGGAACCCCACCCGCCGCCGGCTCGCTGCCTGGACTCCGCCCAGCAGCTCTTGCAGAAACTCGGCGGTGGGTTTCTCCTGAGTCAGACCCGGACCGATCAGCAGAGCATCGTAGTCACCCACCTTTTCTGCAAGCACGCGCACGGCGTCCGGGGCAAGCACCCCCATATCGTGGGGTAACAGGAGATAAGTGGCTTCCACCATATGCGCGGCGACGATCGGGTGAATCGCTTGTGGCAGCGCCAATGTCACCAGTCCCGTCCCGGCGCACACCGCCGCGCGCGCGGCCAGCTGGGGAGCTCCGGTGTAGTTCACCGAGCCAGCCACGATCAGAGCTTTGCCGAAGGTGCCCTTGTTGGCGTCGGCCGGACGTTCTGGCAGCAGGGCAGCCACCATCGCCGGGGTGGCCATCTCCATCTGGATGTGGTCACTGAGCGCGGCGGGGATGCCGATATCAGCGACCACCAGCTTGCCGATCGCCCGCACCCCCGGCGAGAGGATGTGGCCGCGTTTGACCGCCGCCATCGTCACGGTCAGATCAGCCGGCAGGGCGGCAGGATCGAGCGCGCCGGTGTCGCTGTTCAGGCCGGTGGGAACGTCTACCGCCACCACCACGGGCATAGAGATCTCAGGAAACCCCTCTGAGGGAGCACACAATTTCCCATCTCGTGGGCGACGACGTTCATCGAGGGTTTGACGAACCGTCTGAAGGAGCCGTTCTAGTTCATCCTTGATCGGGCGCACATTACCGGTGCCCAGAAGGGCGTCCACAATGACATCGCTTTGGACGACCATCTGGCGCAATTTGCTCAGATCTCGGTCCTCGGACAGCCAGGTGACCGACAGGTTCTTTGCACACGCCAGCTCCCAGTTTTTGTCGCCCCTGGTGTCACGTTTCCAGACGTACAGGCGGACGATGGCGCCCATATCTGCCAGATGCCGCGCCGCGACCAGGCCATCGCCCCCGTTATTACCCGGGCCAACCAGCACCAAGATATTGGCTTCCTTCGCCCCTATCCACTTATCAATCGCTTCCGCCACGGCACGGCCGGCGTTCTCCATCATCTGAGCAAACGTGACGCCGCCGGCATCTGCCGCGTTCTCGATCTGGCGCATCTCCTCTGTGGTGACAACCTTGATTCCCATCCTTGTCCTCTCTCCTAATGCCACAGCGACGCTTCGTTCCGCGGAAAACAAGGGAAATGGAAACTGAACGATCCACACGCTGCACGAGATAACCTGCAGCGACCCACCAAATATCGTGACACCAAAATGCCCAGAGGATATCCGGCGCTCCCAACTCGAGGCCAGTATAACACGTGACTCCACCTGGAGCAAAGGGTAGACGCCAGAAAGCCCGAGGGACGCCTCTCTCCCACGCCTGCGGCCTGGCTCGGGCTTGGGAGAAGGAAGATTGAAGAGACAATCCCAGATGTACCTATTGACCGCAGCCAATGCCCACTTTTATGCATTTCTAACATGGTGCTTATGCGATTCTAACAGCTTTGTAGTATGGTGTGAGGTGAAAAAACCCGGGGTGCAAAAATAACAGCACGAAAGGAGGTGTCTGGCTATGGCAGAGCTGGTACGGTGGGATCCCTTCCGCGAGATGATTTCGCTGCGTGAGGCGATGAACCGGCTGTTTGAGGAGAGCTTCGTCTCGCCGCTGAGCACCCAGCTGTGGCGCCGTGAAGGGGTCGAACCGCTCGCGATGGACGTCTATGAGACCGACAACGACCTGATCGTTGAGACTTCATTGCCCGGTGTCAAGCCCGAGGAGGTTGACATCTCCGTGGTGGGCAACACGCTGACCATCAAAGCGGAGACCAAGAAGGACGAAGAGAAAGAGGAGAAGGGCAAGTACTATTGCCGCGAGCGCCGTTACGGCCTCTTCCAGCGCAGCATCTCTCTGCCGGTGGAGGTCGATCCGAACAAGGCAGAGGCGGTGTTCGAGAACGGGGTGCTCAAGCTGACGTTGCCGAAGACCGAAGCTCAGAAGCCGCGCAAGATCGCCATCAAGAAGTCGTAATCTCGTCACATCCAGCGGCGACGGGGAGCCCTCCTGCGTGGGCTCCCCGTTCTGTTTTCGTTTTCAGCAATCACAGTGCTCCCTTGCCTTGCCCCGCTAGGGTTGCGATGGGTCGTCTGTCTCAGCAAGAACCTCGCTGCCCAAGAGATAGCGCAGGATGAGCCCATGAACCACCTGTTCAACCGGTGCCCAATCGTCGGTGAAGGGTGTCATACACGCTTCCACAGGCACAAAGGTCGCAGCAGAGCTGGCAGGTATCCACACAGCGTCATCGGCACAGCGGACTTCCCACAGGGGTGCGCTCAGAGAACGGATGGCAACCTCACGTAATAACGCTTGGTCCATCCAGGCGATGTTGGTAGCCAGGTTGGAGGCATGACTCCGCTGTTGGGTAGCGATCACCAGGCTATTTCCGGTAAAGCGGCCCAATCCAGGTTCGTCCAAAACGAACACGCTGGGAAAGACGGCCTTCAACGTGCTTGCGAGCGCATTGACCAACGCATAATCTGTCTCCGAACGTGCCACGTTGACCGCCACCACGCCATCCTGGGTCAGGTGATCGCGCACCTGCTGGAAGAATTCCAACGTGGTCAGGTGAAATGGGATATAAGGTGGCCGATAAGCATCCACGGCGATCACCGAGTAATGCTCCTCGCTCGTGCTTAAATAATGGCGCCCATCCGCTACTACCGCGTTCAGATTGGGCTGATTCATCGCAAACCAGCGTCGCCCCACCTCGATGATGACCGGATCGATCTCCACACCGTCTATCGGGATGTCGCCGTAGATCGTGGTATACTGGGTGGACACTGTGCCGGCTGCCAGCCCGATGAGAAGCAGGCTGCGCACACGCTCGACCGTGTGAGGCGGCGGATTGAAATAGGGAGCGACCAGAAAGTAATCCCAGATGCCTCCCGAAAGCACTGTATGCGGGTTGTACACCGAATGGATGCCAAGACTTTCATTTAGCTGCAACCAGTAGTCATCACCGGAGCGGGTCACCCGGATGTAGTTGTACATGGATTCGGTCTCGTAGACGGTCTCTGCTTCCGCCCGGATCGGCCGGGCGTGCCAGAGAAATGTCGACAGCACGATGAGGACCGGCATCCAGAGGTATCGCAGCGCCAGCCAAGGCGAACGACGCCACAGGTTGGTCAGGCTGACCGCCAGCAGGGTCAGGGAAAAGAAGAGAAATGTGCGTCGTGTACCGATGGTGGGGACAAGCACCAGCACCGGCAGGAAGGTGCCCAGGATGCTACCGATCGTGCTGAGCGCGTAGATGCTGCCGGCCACGTTTCCACTATGCTGTACGTCACGCACAGCCAGACGGATCGCGAAGGGAGATACACACCCCAATAAAGTGATCGGAGCGCTGAACAACACGAGCACGCCGATGAAAGAGCCGAGCAGGATTCCGATATTGAAGTGCGCGAGGCCGTGGACACTCCAGTGTAGGATGGGCGTCGCGATCAATGGGATCACTCCCACGCCGAGCGCGGCCCAGGCACCGATCTGGTATAGGGTGGTCTCGCGCGGATCGCGGTCCGCCCAACGTCCGCCGATCCAGTAGCCGAGCGAGAAATAAATCAGCATCAACCCGATTAGGTTGGCCCATACCACAATCGAATTGCCAAAGAAAGGGTCCAGAAGGCGCGCTGCTGCGATCTCCACCCCTAAACCACTCATCCCAGCGGTGAAGACGAGCAACAGCAAACCACCGTTACGTCGTAACAAGGGTTCACCTCTTTGTCATCGGGTTGGGATTAAGATAGGCTATGCAGGTATCCGTCACATGGATCCGCCATAAGAACTCCAACGGCAGCTGTCTTGCCGTCACGTCGGCGCAAAGCGATAGCCGACGCCTCGTTCGGTGAGGATGAAACGAGGTCTGCGCGGATCCTGCTCGATCTTGCAGCGCAACCTCCAGATATACCACTTTACGCTCTGATCGCCGGTTTTCGACTCATAAGACCAGACACCGTTGAAAATAGTCTGGACCGACAGGACGCGTCCGGCATTTTGCGCCAGGAAGAGCAGCATGCGGTGTTCGGTAGGAGTGAGCGCCACAGACTTGCCATAGGCGATCACGCGATGTTCCTCCGGCTTAATCACGAGATCACCCCCTCCAAAGCACATCGGCGTTTCATGATAATAGAAAGGGGCTCGTTGGGCACGTCGCAGCACCGCACGCACACGTGCTAAAAGCTCCTCGCCTCGGAAGGGTTTCACGACATAGTCATCTGCGCCGGCGTTGAGCCCTCGCACGACATCCTCTTTGTCTCCCAGACCTGTCAGGATGATGATGGGGACATCCGAGATTCGTCTCAAGTATTGACACACTTCCCATCCGGACACATCCGGCATCTTAAGGTCGAGGATGACCAGATGAGGTTGCACGCGATGAAATTCTTGCTGCGCGCTTACGCCGTTGTCCACCAAAAACGTCTGGAACCCTTCTGCTTCGAGTATCTTTTGAACGTGTTCCAGCGTCAGGTAATCATCATCAACCACTAGAATCTTTTCAGACATCGTGGCTCTTCCCGATGACTCAGAAGCGCTTTACAACTGTCCCTATTAGCGGTTCATTGTATGGCAGCAGTAGTGCGTGTCAAGTGCCCCGGCCGAGAGTGTTGAAAAACTCTTTCATTACCCTTTATTGGCCCATTTTCCTACCAAAATATGAGCGGTCAAGGGGCTTTCTCAACGTTCTCTAGGTTATCCGATCTATGGGAAAAAATGCTTGCACGCCCATGGGCTTCATAGTACAATAACTCCAATTAAGGGGGTGGTTTTTCACCATGAAGTCACTCACGGAATATCTCTGGATGCATGTGCCTTCACGGGTTGGTTTTGTGAATATCACGCCGCAGGTTGAGGCACTGGTGGCGAAATCCGGTGTGAAGGAAGGGTTGTGCCTGGTCAACGCCATGCATATCACAGCGAGTGTATTCATCAATGATGATGAAAGCGGTCTTCACCAGGATATGCAGCGCTGGTTGGAGAAGTTGGCACCTCATGAGCCCACCTCGCAATACGCGCATAACAACGGAGAGGATAACGCAGATGCCCATTTGAAGCGCAGCATTATGGGACGCGAAGTTGTGGTGGCAATCACCAACGGGCGTTTGGACTTTGGACCGTGGGAGCAGATCTTCTACGGAGAATTTGATGGCCGCAGAAGAAAGCGGGTATTGGTCAAAATCATCGGCGAATAAACCGGTGGATAAAGGGACACGTCGCGATGCGCGCGAGATCAGTCATGTGGTGTTGATTGCTGATGACGATCCGTATCTGCGCTCGATCTTGCGCCGTATGCTGGAGGGACAGGGACACAGGGTAGCAGAGGCGGTCAACGGAGCTCAGTGCATTGAGGTCTTTGAGCAACTGAAGCCTGATGTAGTTTTGCTTGACGTGATGATGCCGGTGATGGACGGTTTTGCCACCTGTGCGCACTTGCGGCGGCTCCCGGGTGGTGACAAAGTTCCTATCGTAATGATCAGCGTGTTAGACGACCACCAATCGGTGGCACGCGCCTTCGAGGTGGGCGCCACCGACTATATGACCAAACCTCTTAATGTGCAGATCCTTCTCAATCGGCTCCATTATATGCTAAGCGCGATGCGAACAGAGCGCTTGATCAGCCGAGCCAAAAAAGAGTGGGAAGCCACTTTTGATGCGGTCGCCGATTTAATCGTCCTCACCGACTTGAACGGCTCGATCGTGCGCTGCAATCGTGCCACGGTGGAGCGGCTGGGCGTCACATTTGTTGATATCCTCGGACGTCCGATTCAGGAAGTTTTGCTGCGTGACCTGAAACCGCACGAGCTTGGTATGACGATCTCTGGACGCGAGTTGGAATTGCCATCCCTCGGAGGGCATTTTGCCATTTCGGTGTACCCGATTCATGTCCAGGACAGCCTGGATGGCCTGGTGTATGTGATACGCGACATCACCGAGCGCAAGCAAATGGAGATGCACATCCTGGCATCCCAAAAGCTTGCCGACCTGGGCACTTTAGCAGCCGGCATCGCCCACGAAATCAACTCGCCGTTGCAGGTCATCACAGGTGTGAGTCAAACGCTCCTCGACCGCCACGCAAGCGGCACATTGGACGCGGAACGACTGCAAAAAGGCCTGGCCACCATCCATCGGAGTGGCTGGCGTTGTGCCGAAATCGTGCGTGCACTGCGCACGTACGCCCATGCCGCTACAACCGAGTTGGTAGCTACGGATCTCAATGAAGTGGTCCGGGATACGCTCTTGTTGGTGGAAAACCAGCTGCGTTCCTGGGACAACATCAAGGTGATCACTGAATTGAGCGAAAACTTGCCGACAGTGCGCTGTGATCGTAATCAGATGGCTCAGTTGCTGATCAATCTCCTGAACAATGCCCGCGATGCTATGCCACGCGGGGGGACTATTGTCATACGCACCGACTACGACCCAGCCAGGCATTCAATTTCGCTCAGTGTCTCGGACACAGGGGTGGGGATCCCCGACGCGATCAGGGATAGAATATTTGATCCATTCTTCACCACGAAGCCACCTGGCCAGGGCACCGGCCTCGGGCTGTCCATTGTGGCAGGGATTGTGCGTGCGCACCGTGGAGAAATTTCAATCCAGACAAGTGAGGGGAAGGGCACCACTTTCACTGTAGTGCTTCCCCTGGAGCCCTGTGACATGCCTCGGTCTTCTGAGCACGGTGCCATCTCCCTTGACTCTGGCGGTCAAGTTTAGGTGTCTTGGGCCAGCGAGCAATGCTTCAGTGGGGTATGAAGGCGTGCCAGGAGGTCATCGATGCCAAGAATATTGATCGCGGAAGACGACCCAGACGTGCGCAGCTTCTTAGAGGATGAGCTAACAAGTGCCGGGTTCACGGTCACGGCAGTGGACAACGGCGCAGACGCCGTGGTAGCAGCCGTTGAGCAGCCTTACGATCTCTATCTACTCGATATGCTGATGCCAGGCCTGGACGGCATTCAGACCATCCGGGTGCTGAAGAAGGTGACCCCTGACGTGCCGATCATCGGATTGACGGGCTACGTAGGCCTTGGCTATATGGCTCAAGCCGCCGCCTACGGCGTGATCTGTTTAGCAAAACCTGTGGTGATAGCAGATTTGATCCGCGAGATCAATGAGGCGATCGCATCACGTGCGACGGGCTAGTTTCAAAGAAGGTTGCTAAGGGCGGAACGCCTGACGCAGAAGCGATGCCTCCTCTCGGAGCTTTGTCAGCGCGTCGGCCGCGTCGGACAGATCCCCACTACGTCCGACCTGTTCCAGCTGGAAAGCGCACTGCCTGAAACGCTCAGCGCCCAAACTGGCAGAAGCACCCTTAAGGCTGTGGGCGGTCTGTTCAACTCCTTGGGCATCTCCGCGCGCGATGGCCTCAGCAAGATGGGCAATTCCCTCCTCAATTTGATTCAGCAGCATGTCCATCAGCTCCGATAGAAGCGCTTCATCGCCGTCCAGTCGCTTGAGCGCGGCTGCACGGTCCCAGATCGGCAGTGTCACGCCGTCTTTGTCAGCATAGCTCTGCGTCATGCCTCGTCCTCCTGATACGCAGGTAGGAGAAAACCAGCCTCGTCCTGCCGAGCGATTGGGCCATCCAGATTACTTGATCACTTTGTATGGATCATCGCGCCCATCCAGCCATTCGAGAAAAACTTTCACCACGGCGGGGTCGAAGTGCGTGCCTGATTCTCCCTTGATCAAAGCATAGGCTTGTTCCCATGATAGGGCGGCGCGATAGGGTCGGTCGGAGCGCAGGGCATCCCATACGTCCACAACCGCAAAAATGCGTGCCGCAAGGGGGATCGCCTCGCCTTTCAAACCGCGCGGATAGCCTGTGCCATCCCAACGTTCATGATGACAATAGGGGATGTCCAAGGCAGGCCGCAGGAAGGCAAAACGGGAAAGCAGCTCATATGCATACTCCGGGTGCTTGCGCATAATGCGTTGCTCTTCCTCAGTGAGAGGGCCGGGCTTGAGCAGGATTGAATCAGGGATTGCAATTTTGCCGATATCGTGCAGCAGTGCGCCGCGGCGTACGTGAGTCAGGGCCGGCTCTTCAAACCCCATTAATGTGGCCAATGAAACGGTCATGCTAGCAACACGCTGCGTATGCCCCTCGGTCTCGTGGTCGCGCAGATCCAACGTGCGCACCCAGCTTTCCAGCGTCGCATCATAGGCAGCTATCAGTTCCCGGTGCGCTTGCTGCAGATCGCGGAAGAGTTGGGCGTTGTCCAATGCCATAGCGGCCTGACTGGCCAGCGTATCCAGAAAATGCAGGTACTCTGGGTCGGCCTCCCCACTATGACGGATGAACAGCTCCCAAACACCGCGCAGCTGATCTCGAGCCAATAGTGGTATTCCATAATACACAAGTGGCTCATCATAATGGGGAATGCTCTGAGGCGCACCTGGCCACTCTGAGGGCGGGAGAACTGCTGTGACGATCTGGCCCTCGAGAGCGGCACGGCCGGGATATCCTTCACCGAGGCGCAGCACAGAGCGATCAACCGATGGCGTCGCAAATCCCCGGCCTGCCACGTGACGCAGCATTTGTGTGTCCGGTTCATAGAACCACACGTTGGCGGCCACAGCTTCTAATTGCGAAACCGATTGATCAAGAAGTGTTCTGATAATGCTCTCAACTTCCATGGTAGTAATCAGTGTGGTTTCGAAGTTATGGATTACGCGCAGGCGCTGGAGTTGGCGCTGCGCTTCATCCTGAGCCAACTTGAAAGCAGTGACATCGCGCGATACCACCACGGCATGGGTGACCCTTCCCGCAGCATCGTGGTAGGGATAATATGTCACATCCATATAGCGTATGCCAAGTGTGGAAAACTCGAACCATCCCTGATAGTTGGTCTCCTGTCCGGAGAAGCACTGATCCAGGAATGGCCTGACACAGAGATTGAATCGTTCTTCTCCCCAAACCTCGGAGACTTTCTTACCGATGATTTCCTCAGGGCGTTTACAATGTGCGACGCAATAGGCATGATTGGCCGCTTCGTAACGGTATTCCGCGTTGATCAGAGTGAGAAAATCGCGTGAGGTATTGGCGATAAATTCATACCGTCGCCACATCTCCTCGGGTGAACGCGAGGGTGTTTCAGGTGGAAACGTGGGGCAAGGATCGCTTGGGACGCTCACTTTGACATCTGTAGCACCATTCTCAGAGGATATCGCTGGCTGGAAATGATATAGAGCCCAGCACAGCCTCTACCGACTGGGCTCTATCACACCATATATTATATTTAAATGACCACCCCCCACTCGTGTGCGCTCAACAGCTCATCGCGCACTCTTTCCGCAGTGGGCGGTACAAGACTCGAACTTGTGACCTCATGCATGTCAAGCATGCGCTCTAACCAACTGAGCTAACCGCCCACTCTATTACGCTTTTATTATACATCGACCTTGATGCAAAATGCAAGTCTCTCAACGAAAGGAAACGAAAAACGCGAAAGATGGGGAATCTCGCACCTCTCGCGTTCTTTCGGATGTTGTGTGTTTCTAAGGCCCTCGGCGATGACGATTCACCGTTTGTGCTCGTGCGGCTTGGTTTAGCCCTACTTCTCCCTGAAAAATGAAATGCATCTGCTACCATCAACGGGTCATGTCCCGTTTCCCTGCAAC
>Ga0308395_1001416_pt1 | contig 15677 bp, 9 predicted proteins | sample Hotspr20SampleP4_FD_202097 | JGI IMG/M metagenome (GOLD analysis project Ga0308395, IMG submission 202097) | Hot spring phototrophic mat microbial communities from Mushroom Spring, Yellowstone National Park, Wyoming, United States - 20050930_P4 ...
AGTTCATCATAAAGGGCGCGAGCCTTGATTATCATTTCTTCTTTTCGCACTAAGGGGAAAATAGCTACGCTAATGGGGGCTAAAAGGGGATGGAGCTTGAGCACGATGCGGGTGTCTTGACCGCCCTCAGCCGTAGGGGCCAGCTCCTCCTCATAAGCCTGCGATAAATGAGCTAAAACCAGCCGATCCAGCCCTACCGAAGTCTCTATCACATACGGGATATACGAACGGCCCAGCTCTTCGTCGTAGTACTCCAGCTTTTTCCCGCTGTACTGGCTATGGCGAGAGAGGTCAAAATCTGTGCGCGAATGAATCCCTTCCAGTTCCCGAAACCCAAAGGGGAAATGAAACTCTATATCTACGGCGGCGTTCGCGTAGTGGGCAAGCTGGTCGTGGTCTTTGTAGCGGAGGTTTTCGGGGCGCAGGCCGAGTGCCTCATGCCAGCGCCAGCGCTTAGCTTTCCAGTACTCATACCACTCCAGCTCCGTCCCCGGCCGCACAAAAAACTGCATCTCCATCTGCTCAAACTCCCGCATCCGAAAAATAAACTGCCGAAACACGATCTCATTCCGAAAAGCCTTCCCCACCTGCGCAATCCCAAAGGGAATCTTCATCCGAGCTGTACGCAGCACTAAGGGAAAATCTACAAATATGCCTTGGGCCGTCTCTGGCCGAAGGTATATTTCTTCAGCTTCGTCGGCCACGGCCCCCAGCCGAGTAGAAAACATCAGGTTGAACTGCCGCACAGGCGTCCATTCGGTGGAGCCGCTCTCGGGACATGGCACTTCCGTAAGGAGCATGGAAAGCGATTCCCAATCTTTTTTGGAGAGGGCTTCGGCGAGGCGGGCACGCAGGGTCTGCCCCTTCTGAAAGTCTTTATGGGCTTGCAGCTTTTCGGTGATGACGTCGGGGCTCCAGCCTTGTTTGGCGGCGCGCTTTTCCACCTCTCGGCGAGCCCGTTCCTCTAAACGTTGAGCGTACTCCTCAATAAGGGTATCTACCCGATAACGTTTTTTGGAGACTTTGTTATCTACAAGGGGATCGTGAAAAGCCTCTACATGTCCCGACGCTTCCCATACCCGTGGATGCATGAGGATGGCGCTGTCTAAGCCGACGATATTTTCGTGGAGCTGCACCATGGCTACCCACCAGTAGTGCGCCAAGCGCCGTTTGAGCTCCACCCCCAAAGGCCCATAATCATACACCCCCCCCAGCCCCTCATATATCTCACTACCCGGATAAATGAAGCCCTGCTCCTTAGCATACGCCGAAAGCCGCTGCATATCCTGCACCATACCCCTGCAAAGTAACAGCAGGAAAAGCATGGCCTTGAAAGTATCCGTTTACTCAGTAAAGGCAAACTATCTGTGAAAAGTCATATTTTTGTGTCTCAGAGTATGAGCATTGACCCGAGAAAAAGGGTGGAGGATGTGATACGCTCCATACGTGAGAGGCTTGCAAAAGGAGGTTTTCCTAATGAGTCCTCCGTCTCTCATGGAGCGGTTTTGCCTATTCTTCAGGCTTGTGGATGGGATATACACAATCCAGATGAGGTACATCCTGAATACAGCACCAAGGACAATCAACGGGTTGACTATGCCCTGCTTTCTAAGAAGCCGCTTATCTTCATAGAGGTAAAGCATCGTCTGGACCCTTTGAGACGCGATAGGGGGATTGAACAAGTACTGGATTATGCGTATAAAGAAGGGGTGCCGGTGGCTATTTTGACGGATGGGGATACTTGGGCGTTTTATTGGCCTGCGGCTTCGGAGCCGGAGTACGCAGAGCGCCTGGCTCAGGAAATTCAACTCACCCGTATGGAGCCCTCTGAAGCAGCCGCCGTACTTATCAAGTACCTACAAAAATCTCTGGACCTTTCCCCCAGTCGCCTGCGGAAAATTGTTGAGGAAGACTTCAATGCTCGTAAACTTCCTATTATCTGGGAAGGCATCCTCAGAGAGCCTCCCGATAAGCTTCTTGATCTCATAGAGGAAATCGCTAAAAAAGACGACATTGAGGTTCAGCGAGAGCAAGTCCGGGCATTTTTACGCCAGTGGCTTGAAAAGTACAAGCTATCCGACTCTTCCTCTATCTCCCCTGCTATGCCCTCTAATACCCCTTCCACCCCTCATGCGTCGGGAGCTCCCCCGCTCTCATCGCCTCCCACGGGTTTGGGTTATTACTACAAGGGTACCTTTTACCCCGCATCTGGCAAGAGCGGCACAGACATATATGTCGAGATTATGAGCAGGCTCATTCAGGACTATCCGCATTTTGCCGACCAGTTTTCTAGGGAGAGTGTGGGGAATAAGCGTTCTTACCTATTCAAGAAAGGTGAAAAGGCGCTACCCGAAGAAATGCAGAAATTTTATCGGGAGACAGAGCAAGGCTGGCTCGTCCTTATCAATCTAAGCAACAGTGCGAAGCTTCGGAAGCTGAGCCAGGCAGCGGAGATAGTGGGGCTTCCCTTTGACGATGAGAGGGGCATCAAGGTGATAGGATTTTAGAGAGGTTGGGGCTGAGGAGTAGGGGTGGGTTTTGGGGTTGGGTTTTTTTGGGGACTTGATGGGTATGTGGGGATTAGGATGGTGGGGGTTTTTGTACCTTTACGGCATGAGCCTTATAGTGCGGGTGCAGGAGGAGCTGGCTCCCCAGCTGGTAGAGGTGAAGCAGTATGCGGGGGAGACGACATTTCTAACGAGTCGGGAGCATTTTTTACCGCTGATGGAGGTGCTGCGGCATAAGTATGGGTTTGACTATTTAGTGGATATTGGAGTAACGGATCACTTTGAGGAGGGGTTGCGGTTTGAGGTCGTGTATAATCTCATGCACTTAGAGGCGCGGGTGCGTTTGCGGGTGAAAGTGCGGATACCTGAGGAGGACCCTCGTTTGCCGACGGTATCGCATTTGTGGCCCTCGGCTAACTGGCATGAACGAGAGGCCTGGGATATGATGGGCATTCGGTTTGAGGGGCATCCTGATTTGCGACGTATGTACTTGCCTGAGGACTTTGGGTATCATCCTTTGCGGAAGGAGTTTCCGCTATTGGGGATTCCGGGGACTTTGCCTTTGCCCCCTAAGGATCCTCCTAAGCCGTACTTGTAAGGGGGGATGACCTGAGTCTTATTCCTGGGATAGAGTTTCTTTTCAGGCGGCGCCAGCCCCCGCTGGGGGCTGGCGCCGCCCCCAATGTCCCTCTTCCCATTCAGAAAATTAGTTACGTTTTCACGGGTCGGACGTGGAAGGGAGCTGCCTTAGGGGTAAGATCGCTTAGGAGGAGGTGGGGGATAGTGTGGGAGAGGGGAGTAGTTATTCTTGAGGCGGGAGTGGTTCTATGCTTTCTAAGACGCGGAATTCGGTTCGGCGGTTGAGGAAGCGGTTGTAGGGGTTGTTGTTGGGGCGCCAGGGTTTTCGTTTGCCGTAAGAGTAGGGGCGCAGGCGGTGAGGGGCGATGCCGCGTTCAATGAGGTAGTTTCGGGCGGCGTGAGCCCGACGTAGTCCTAAGCCCATGTTGTAGGCGTCAGTGCCAATGCTGTCGGTGTGGCCCTCTACGGCTACGATGATGGTGGGATACTGTTGGAGAATAGCGAGTACGGTATCTAAGCTTTTAGGCGCTTCTATGCGGAGGGTATGTTTATCAAAGTCGAAGTGTATGCGGGGGAAGCGGATTTTACGCAGTTCTTCCAGGGGGATCATGACGATGTCTCGGGTGAAATCTGCGCTATCGGGGAGGGTGATAGGTTCTATGTAGGCGGCGTAGCCTGGGGCGGTGGCGATGAGGAAGTAGTTTCCGCCGGCGGGCTTGGTGGTGGAGAAGGTGCCTGGGGGTTCGGTTTGGGACTGCCAGGTGGGTGGGGCTTCGGGCCCGGGGGCTAAGCGGATAGTAGCTACGACGGGGGCCTGTGTGCGGAGGTCGTAAGTGCGTCCTGAGAAGGTGTAGACGCGGGGCTGGGGAGGAGGTGGGGCCGGTTTAGGGAGCGATTCTTTGACGATGAGGTAGATGTCCATTTTGCCGAGGCCATTCATGCGGTCGGAGGAGACGAAGGCCGAGTCGGCATTGAGCCAGAAGAGGTAGATATCGTGGGCGGAGGTATTGAAGGGTTTGGGGAGTCTTTCGGGGGTGCTCCAGCGATTGCCCTGGCGGAGGCTGCGGAAAACATCATATCCGCCGAGGCTTTGGGGGCGGTTACTGGCGAAGTAGAGGGTATCGCCGATGATGAGGGGGGCATCTTCGTCGTAGGGGGTATTGAGTTCGGCGAGGGGTTCGGGCTGACTCCAGCGGCCGTCGGGGAGGCGACGAGTGCGCCAGAGGTCTTTTCCGCCCTGGGTGCCCTTCCGATCAGAGGAGAAGAGGATTTCGCCAGTTTTAGGGTCTTCACAGATGGCGTCTTCGCTGCCTTTGCGGCTATTGGGGAAGGCTTTCCAGAATATGGGTTCAGACCATAGCTGGCCATCATAAGTGGAAATATAGAAGTCGCCCCGTCGGTGTGCAGAGCGATAGACAACCATGGTGTCTTTTCCTACAAAGCCTGCAATACCTTCATGAAACTTTCCAAAGAAGCCCATGCGCCTAACAGTGCTGTCTTTGAGGGACATTACATACAGGGCTTCATAGGGGAGGAGGTCTTCGGGAGCCACGCCGCGTTCGGGGTCTCGCCGGCTAATGAAGTAGAGCTTATCTCCATAACGGAAAATGCAATAGTCCATCTCGGGAGAGTTGAGCTTAGAGAAGTTGTAGGCTTTCCAGACAAAGTCTACGGGGGGAGGCTCTTTGTAAGCAAGCATTTGCTTAGTCCAGTCCAGGGCTGTTGAGAAAAATATGACGGAGTCCGCGTCATTAAGTCGGCTGAGGGCATTTTGGAGGTAGCTTTGAGCGGTGTTTAGGTCCTCTGCATGAAGACAAAGAAGCCCATATTCCGCTACAAAGCGGGTATCTACCTGATCGGGGTTGCGCTCTAAGAAAGCCTCGCGATAAAGGGCGTACGCTCTGTCCTTATCCTGAAGAGCATAAAAACTACTTGCTGCATAGAGCTTAGCCTCTGGCGAGAGTGGAGCCGCTTCTTTTTCTTTTGCTTCGTAGACCTTGATGACATTTAGGTATTTACCGCGATAGTAGGCTCGGATGGCAGCCCCAGGTAAGTTAGTTAGTTTGGGCGAGCTGGAGCTTTGAGCTTTTGCAGCAGAACTAAAGAAGGTAACTCCTAAGATGCATATAACAGCCTTGAAGGATGTAAAACCACCCAGTGCATGAAAGCCACCGTGCTCCATACCTTTACAAAGGTAGGCATAATTGCGCAAATATGGATGTGCCTATCAGACAAGCGGATAAGAGCCGAATAAGAGAGTTTGGTTTGCGGCTACGGTGGGGATATGATGAGAAATCCTGTTTTACCTTTGAGATATGCGGGTGGTGGGTGTGGGTTTATTGAGTATTGGTGCATTGGTAGCGCAGGTGGAGGGGGTGGTTCGGATGGGTGGGCAGCCGGTGGTGGGGGTGCGGGTGTGGTGGAGCAGCGGGGCAGGGGGGGCTATCACGGATAGCTTAGGTGGTTTTGTTTTGCCAGAGCCGGGGCGATATCCGGCCTATTTACGGGTGGAGGGGGAGGTAGATAGTTTCTTAGTTAGCGAGAAGCCGGCGAAGCCGCTATTATGGGATTTGCCACCTTGGACGACTTTACCCACCCAGGCGATAGTGGGGGAGCGGACCAGCCGATATCTTTCTTCGCAGAGTGTGCAGAGTGTGGAGACATGGACGCGGGCGGCGCTTACTTCGGCGCCCTGCTGTAATCTTTCGGAGGCTTTTCAGGGGTCAGCTTTGGTGGATGTTTCTTTGGAGGGGAGTGCGATGGGCTTGCGACAGCTGCGGCTTTTGGGTTTTGAGCCGGCTCATAGTCCGCTTTTAGCAGAGAATAAACCCCTCAGTTGGAGTGTAGGGCGTGCTTGGAGTGCGGCGCTGCTACCTGCCTTGTGGATAGACCATTTAGCTTTAGCTAAGGGGATTGGCAGCGTGCTCAATGGACATGATGGGTTAGCTGGGCAAATACAAGTTTTTTACCTACCTGAGACGGAGGAGAGCCCGTCAGTTGTGGAGTTTTTCACGCGCACGACGGGGGAGGTTCTGGGGGCTTTGCGCTTTCATGACACGGCGGGGATGTGGCGTACGCTCTGGCTTTTGCAGGGGGGCGGTACGCCATGGGAGAGTGCATTACTACAGGACCACAATGGGGATGGATTTTTAGATGTGCCGCTGTATCGGCAGCTGCAGAGCTATTTTAAGCTTTATCGGCGTCCGCTGGAGGGCGGGCTAATAGAATGGGAGGCGGGGGGTATGTACGACTATCGGCGGTCGGGGCAGTTATTTATTTCTGAGCCGGGGCGGGTGGCTCGGATGGAGGGGTGGGGGGCTCTTCAGACGATTCGGCAGGTATATGTGGGGGGTCGGCGGGGTTGGGTAGGGCGGCAAGGGCGGGGTTGGAGTCTTTTGTGGCAGGGGCGTTTGTGGGAGCAGCGGACCTATCCGGGCTTTGCGGAGTATGAGGCTTGGGTGCCCAGCGGCTGGGTGAATTTTCTTTATCGGCAGCCTATGGGTGATACGCGCCTTTTGTGGCATGTAGGGCTATCTGGGTATTGGAATGGACTACAGGAGCGGCTGCGAGACCCTGGGCAGCTGGATAGTGCCTGGCGGCGAATGGAGTTCGTGCCGGGCTTAGTTTCGGAGCTGAGTTGGACGCCATCGGTGCGCTGGTCGGCGGTTTTAGGCTTTCGGGCGGATTGGCATTCGTATTATAGGTGGCAGGGGGTGCCGAGGTTGCATGTACGGTGGGCTTACTCTGCGCGAGGGGCTTTTCGGATTTCGGTAGGCCGGGCCTGGCGAGTTTCGGACCCCGTAGCTGAAAATCTCCCGTTTCTTTTTTCGGCGCGGGCCTGGCACGTGCAATGGCAAGGCTGGCCCCCCTTAGAAAGGGCTTGGAGTGGCGGTTTCTTCTGGACGGAGGGGGTTACTTTTTTAGGGGGGAGGCTCCGTTGGCAGGTAGATGGGCTTTGGGCTCGTATCGCTCAGTTAGCCGTTTTAGATGTAGAGGACCCCTGGCAGGTTCGGTTATATCGCGGAGAAAAACCTGCCCAGTATCAAACCCTTTTTGCGGAGGTGCGATATGAGTGGGAGGAGGAGCTGCGGGTTTCGGTAAGTTATAAGTATCAGGAGGTATGGTGGCCGCTCCGGGGGACGTTTCGGATGCGGCCGCTTTTGCCTAAGGACCGCCTTACTTTTTGGTTTATGGCGCGTCCCCTATCTCGGCGCTGGCAAGTGGATATTTTGGCGGCTTATACAGGGTGGATTCGCGTGCCTTCTACCGCCGCCTGGCCCGAACCCTATCAGCGCAGCCCTACGGGGGGATTTTTCTGGATCGTTACACCTCAGCTCACCTATCGCTTAGACCAGTGGGAAGTGCAAATAGCGGCAGAAAACCTTTTCAACTACCGTCAGCCCCGGCCTGTTATTGCCGCTGAGCAGCCCTTCGGCCCTTACTTTGATCATAGCCTCGTATGGGGGCCTATCATGGGACGCATGGTCTCCCTGACTTTGCGGTACAACTGGTAAAAAAGTATCTGTGAGATAGGGCATGTGGCACTTCTTGCGGGTACTTCTGGCATTCTTGGTGGTTTTTTTGTTGTGGTGGTGAGTCTGGGTACGGTTTGACTCACGGTTATCTCTAAAACTCGTACCTTTGGGGCATGTGGCGCTTTTTGCGGTTAGTGCTGGCGTTTTTGGTGGCTTTTGTGATAGCGGTGATTCTGGGAACGGTTTTGCTCACGCTTAGTTTTACGGGGGCGGCATTGGCTTTTGCCCGAAAACAAAAGCCTATGAAGCCCATCCCCGATAGCAGCTGGCTGTATATTCCCCTCACGGGTGAGCTCAAAGAATATCAAAAAGATGACTTTGATGTGCCGTCATTTTCGTCTTTTTCATTGATTTTTGGGGAGCCTAAGGGGGGAGTGCCGACTTTGGAGGAACTTCGTCGGGCGATTGAGGTGGCAGCAGCCAATAAGAAAATCCGAGGGATTGTGTTGCAGGCGGGGAGTTTGGAAGCTTATCCGGCCCAAGTTCAGCAGATCGGGCGATGGCTGCGGGAGTTTAAGCGCAAAACTCAGAAGCCCATTCATGTGTATGGGGATTATTACACGGAGAAAACCTATTATTTGGCGGCGCTGGCGGATAGTGTGTTTATGTATCCTGGGGCTGGTGGGGGGATTGAGTGGAATGGGGTAGCAGCAGAGGGGATTTTTTTCCGGAAGGCCTTTCAGCGGTGGGGGATTCGGCCTATTTTAGTGCGGGTCGGACGCTACAAATCAGCCGCAGAAAGCCTTACGGAAGAGCAGTTTAGCGAAGCGAATCGCGAGCAGCTGCGGCTTATTCTGGAGGATACTTGGAATACCTGGATAGATAGTGTTTCCGCATGGCGGGGCATCCCATCAGAAAGTCTGCGGGTATGGCCGGATACTCGGATATTCTTATCTCCGAAAGAGGCTAAAAATGTGGGCTTAGTAGATGCACTCTTATCTTGGGAGGATTGGCAGAGGTATTTTACGGGGGAGTTTTCCGAAAAAAACGCTCGGCTTATTTCTGTTTCGCGGCTTTTGCAGGAAGCGGAAGAAGAGAAAGAGAAGGGACCCAAAATAGCGCTTTTATATGCGGAGGGGGGCATAGGGCCTACGGAGGAATTGACGGCTGAGCGGATGGTTCCTGAGATAGAACGTCTTCGCAAGGATACTACGGTAAAAGCTGTGGTTTTGCGGGTCAATAGTCCGGGGGGAGCGGTTTTAGATTCGGATCGGATGGCTGCTGCCCTGAAAGCTTTGAAAGCGGAAAAGCCTTTGATTGTTTCTATGGGGGGTGTGGCGGCTTCTGGGGGGTATTACATTTCGGCCTTTGCGGATTCTATTTTTGCGGAGCGCACGACGATTACGGGTTCTATTGGGGTGATTGGGGTGCTCTTCAATGTGCGAGAACTTTTGGAGAAGCATTTAGATTTGCGTTCGGATCGGGTGCGGGTTGGCGGGAGGTATGCGGACTTTATGAGTCCGTATCGGGAGCCTGAGGCGGCAGAAATAGCTCGTTTGCAAAGCGCTATTGACGAGGTATATCAGGAGTTTTTAGAGGTGGTGAAGGCGGGTCGGCGGTTTCCTTCGGTGGAGGCGGTGCATAGTATTGCGCAGGGGCGTGTGTGGTCGGGGGCGGATGCCTTGGAGGTGGGTTTAGTCGATGGGCTCGGGGGCTTGGAGCGAGCCTTAGAAGCGGCTCGTCAAAAAGCAAAGATAGACAAATACGTTGTGATTACGGCGCCCAAGAAGAAAACATTTTTAGAAGAGTGGTTTTCTAAGTGGCAGACTTCTCTTTCGTGGCTAGTTCATATAGATGCAAAGCCATCTTTGCCTTCTCATGTTTTGCAGCGGCGGTTTTTAGAGGTGCGCATAGATTGAGAGAGGGCATGGAGTGGCGAAAATGCCCTAAATTAGAGGCGTTATGGAGGTAGAGTTATTGTGGCCGCTGATTCAAGAGCTAGTGGGAGAGAGTCCTATATCGGAGGAGGATTGGGCTTTTTTGAAGCAGAGTGCGGAGCCTTTAGAGTGTCCGGAGCCTGTGGTGCAGGCTCTTATAGGGGTGCGTCAAAATGCTCAGAGGCCCGAAGTAACGGAGCGCTTACGGGCTTTGACAGCTTTTATAGAGGCTCTTGGGAGTAATGCCAGCAGAAAGCTGAGTTTTATTTTAGAGCTTACGGAGTATCTGCATCTACCTGTGGAGATTGTTCAGGTGCTTATTCAAGTTCCTCGGAAGCCCGTATTACCCTTTTTGAGTCGCTTGTGGCGGGCTCTTCCCCGCACAGGGGAAAGGGCAGTTTATGAGGAGTGGTTTCATGGGGTTGCGGGCGAGTTAGGGTTGAAGCCGGAGATGCGGCGGGCGCTGATAGGTCTTTTGGAGGCGGTGGAAAGTAAGCAGCCTGTAGCGGCGCTCCGGAGTTTGTGGAGTTTCTTATTGGTATTGCCAGCGCTGCCTGAGCCTGCCTTAGAGAAGAGCTACCTTATGGACTTAGCCCGGGAAGCTCGTCTGAGCGATGTGCTGGTGAAAGGTATGGAAGCTTTCATTCGTCTTCGGGAAAAAGGGCAATCGCTTATTGCCTCTTTGGGTGAGGTTATACGGGGTCTTTTAGAGAAAGGTGCTTTGGGGCCAGAAGATCATGAGCTGCTTGCGCTGCTGGCTGGTGAAGGGGGTATTTCTATGTCTCTTTTGCAAGCCATGATTGACATAGAGGAGGCGATTCGGGCGGGCGAGGGTCGGAAGGGCTCTGGTCGGTTTGCGGCTGAGGTGTTGGAGCCTTTTTTACGGGAGGTTCTTTCAGCTCATTTAGAATCAGAGAGCTGGAGTTATATAGAGGATCGGGCGCGTCGCTTAGGGCTTACTTTGGCGCAGTTAGAGGCTATCATAGAGCTGGAAAAGCGCTTAGGGGAGAAAAGCGCTAAGTTTCCCCAGCACATTCAGCCGCTTATTCATGCGCTGGTGGAGAAGGGAGAGATTTCGGATGAGAAGCTATTGTATTTAGCTCGGAAGGCTCAGGAGATGGGGGGTAGTGAGAAGGTGGTTCGTACCTTAGTGCAAATAGAAATTACAGCGCAGCGGAAGGCTGCAAGGTCTTCTCCTTTGAAGGCGCCTTCGGCTGAGCCTGCGCCTATTTCTGCGGAGAGTGCGGAGCCGCCCCGGGTGTCTCCACCACCACCTTCGGAGAAGCCTGCCCCCGTCTCCGACCCTACACCTTCAGCTGCCCCTATTCAGACAACCCCACCTGTCTCTACTATTCTCCCTCAAACCTTTCCCAAGGGAGGGAACTTTCCTACGCTCAAAGCGAGCTTTTCATCGGTGGTGGCTTTTTCGTTGCGTTCGGAAAAAGACCGCATCCGAAAGTCGGAGATTTTCGCGAAAGGGGGTCGGGCGCACTGGTATGCGCTTATAGACTTTGAGGGTACTGAATCCCTTCTCATCCTAAAAGGTAAGCCTGAGCAGCGGGTAGGAGAAATTCTTCAAGTAGCTGCCAGCCCCACAGGGGATGTATTAGCCCTCAAGGAACGGGTGCCAGGGGGCATCCGCGTGATCTTCAACGGAGACCCCAGTGTGTCTTATGAGGAGGTCGGAAGTTTTGTCTTCTCCCCAAACGGCCGTCACATGGCTTATGTAGCCGTCAAAGGCCAAGACCAGTTCCCCACCTTGGATAATATCCCTTTTCGTCCCTATCTCTACATTACGGAGCTGACCTTTCATCCTACAGCCGAGTCGGACTTGTATTACATTGCGCAAACCGAAAAAAACAAGTGGTTCATCTGGGATCACCTTGGTCAGTCGCGCTCCGAAGCTTACCCAGCTATTCGGCTTTTGACCTTCTCCCCAGATGGAAAATACATGGCCTATGCCTATCTCAAAAATCGTAAGTTTCAGGTCTTTGATGGTAAAAATCACGGCCCTGCTTATGATAGCATAGGCGACTTGCAGTTTACGCCCAATAGCGCTCACATCTTCTATTCTGCGCAAAAAGGCAAAACTGTGGAGGTCTTGTGGGACCACCATCCCCTTTGTGCTGCTGAGGGTATAGCCAGCCTCACCCCGGCCCCAAGTGGAGAATTTATTGCCTACATCGCCCGAGAAAAAGACGGCCAAACGGTCTATATGCACAATAAAAAACTTGGTATCTACGACAAAGTGGAAAGACTTCTCATTCCCAAAGCGCCAAAGCCCACGGTGATTTACATTGTTGAGCATGGGGGGCGCCATCATATCTTCATCAATGGGGCTCCGGAGTCAGGGCCTTACGAGCATATCGTGGGTTTTAGCGGACGGGGGGAAAGTTTTGCGGCTATAGTTCGGAAAGACAGGGAGACGGTCAGTGTAGTTTACAATGGCCGTGTGGGGGCTTCCTACACGAATATTCCGCTCTTAGTCTGGGATGAGACGGGCAAAAACATAGCTTATCCGGCTCGCCGAAAGGGAGGTTGGGGCGGCGTCGTGTGGAATGACAAAGAAAGCGACCATTACGAGTATCCCCAACACATTACTTTCAGTCCTAATGGGAAAGCGCTACTGTTTTTTGCTCGGCGCCGGGATGGATGGTATGCCGTCCTAAATGACCAGCCGATACCGGAGTCTCTGTGTAGTGATATTCTGACGTCCCCTGTTTTTGATGAGAAGAGCAGGAGCTTTTACTACCTTTATCGTCGGGATAAGGAAGTGCGGGAGGCCCGCTTGACGATAGAGGCTTAGGATGTCCTTTACGGAGCGGGACGAGCTATTTTTACGGCGGGCGTGGGTGCTGGCCCGGCGTGCCTGGCCGCTGAACCTGGGTACAAATCCCCCTGTGGGCGCTGTGATTGCGGAAGGTTCTCGCATCCTCTCCGAGGGGTGGCATCAAGCCTATGGTGGCCCCCACGCCGAAATAGAGGCCCTTCGCCGCCTGCCCCCCGATACGCCCCTCACCCACGCCACGCTGTATGTAACCTTAGAACCTTGCTGCCATTACGGCAAGACCCCTCCCTGCACCTCAGCTATCCTAAGTGCAGGCCTGCGACGGGTAGTGATTGGCACCATAGACCCCAATCCCCTCATAGCCGGGCAAGGCATAGCCCAACTCCGAGAAGCTGGCCTGCAAGTCCTCCTCTCGCCTAATCCCAAACCCTATCAGCGCTTGACTCGCCGCTTTGCCGTCAGCATCCGAGAAAAGCGACCCTACATAACCCTCAAGTGGGCCGAGCTGCGTATTCCTGATTTGCCGCCCATCCTTGGAAGCCGGGACCTGCCTCAGTACCCTATCTCCACCTTCTGGGGGCGGGTTTGGGGGCATCGTCTGCGCAGTCAGCACAGCCATATCGCCGTGGGCTATGCTACCTGGCGTTTAGACCAGCCGCGTCTCACTACCCGCCTCTTTCCCGGCGGCTCCCCCCAACCTATCGTCCTTTACGATCCCCGCCGAGGCCAACCTCAGCCCGAACCCCCCTGCCTAACCTTCCCCCTCCACCCGCTCCACCAAACCCTCCATACCCTCTACTCCCAACTCCATGTGGGCAGCCTCCTCGTGGAAGGCGGCGCCCAAACCCTCCAAGCCTTCCTCAGCAGCGGCCTCTACGACGAAATACACATTCTCACCCGATGGACAAACCGCCAACCGCCGCCTAAAAACCCCATATGGGCACCTACACCACCCCCCCACCTCCCCTTCCACCGCTTCCGAATCGGCCCCAACGAAATCGTCTCCCTTTACCGCCGCCCTATCAGCTGGTAAATACCCCACCCTTCATTCCATTTTGGAATACCTCCCACCAGGCATTTGTTATTACTTTTGTCTTATGGCTACGACGGCGAATCTGGCCAAAGGATGGCTCCACACTACCGTTGGACGAAAAGTCGTCATGGCCCTTACCGGCCTCTTCCTCATCACCTTTCTCGTCGTGCACTTAGCCGGGAATCTCCTCCTGCTGCGCGGTGATGGCGGCGAAGCCTTCAACGCCTACGCCGAGTTCATGAGTACCAACCCCCTCATTCGCATCTTAGAAGTCCTGCTCTTTCTGGGCTTTGCCATCCATATTTATCAAGGGCTCTACCTCGCCTATCACGCCCGCAAAACCCGCCCCATAGGTTACACCGTCCACCAACCCCAGAAAAATAGCTCCTTCTTTTCCCGCACCATGCCCATTACGGGCATAGTCATTCTCATCTTTTTGCTAGTACATCTGCGGTCTTTTTTCGTGGAGTCGCGCATTTTAGGGAGTCCCTATACGATGTACGACCTGTGTAAAAATGCCTTTGAAAACCCCTGGTACTCGGGCTTTTATGTGGTGTCTATGGTGCTGTTGGCCTTTCATTTGGCCCACGGCTTTTATAGTGGTTTTCAGACCCTGGGGCTGATCGTCAATCGCCGCATTCGCTCCGTTATCCAGTGGGCTGGGGCCCTATTTGCTTTCTTAGTGCCGCTGGGATTTGCGATTATTCCGGTGTATTTCCTCGTCCTAAAATACTTCTAAGCCTATGAGCACGACAACGATTGAGAATCCGGTTACGACGGCCTCGTCTGTCATTACTTGGCGAGAGGGAGAACCGATTACGAATAATAAGGTTCTTGGTGGAGACCTTTCTACGCGTTGGGCGCGGCATAAGGATAGCCTTCGCTTGGTGGCTCCCCACAATAAACGCAAGTTGGAGATTATTGTGGTGGGGGCTGGATTGGCGGGGGCGTCGGCCGCAGCATCGCTGGGCGAGCTGGGCTACCAGGTGAAGGTATTCGTGTATCACAACTCGCCTCGGCGAGCCCACAGCATTGCAGCCCAAGGCGGTATCAATGCCGCTAAAAACTACCGCAACGACGGGGATAGCGTCTGGCGCCTCTTTTATGATACGATCAAGGGTGGAGACTTTCGGGCGCGGGAATCCAATGTGTATCGCTTAGCCGAAGTCAGCGTGAAAATCATTGATCATTGCGTAGCGCAGGGTATTCCCTTTGCTCGGGAATATGGGGGGCTGTTAGATACTCGTTCGTTTGGGGGGGCGCAGCTGATGCGCACTTTTTATGTGCGGGGCCAAACGGGGCAGCAGCTTTTGCTGGGAGCTTACACTGCCCTCCAGCGGCAGGTAGCGCTGGGCAATGCTAAAGTCTATTACAATCATGAAGTCTTAGACATTGTGGTGGAAGAGGGACGTGCCCGCGGCGTGATTGTACGTAATCTCATTACGGGTGAAATCCATCGCGTAGCGGCCCATGCCGTCGTTTTAGCCACTGGTGGCTATGGCAATGTGTATTATCTCTCTACTAATGCTAAGCTCTCTAATGCCACGGCAACTTGGCGCGCGCATCGCCGAGGAGCTTACTTTGCTAATCCCAGCTTTGTGCAGATTCATCCGACTTGTATCCCGCAAAGCGGCGAATACCAGTCCAAACTCACCCTCATGAGTGAAAGTCTGCGCAATGACGGCCGCGTCTGGGTGCCGCGCAAACCCGGCGACCCCAGACCTCCCCATCAAATCCCCGAAGAGGAACGTTGGTATTACCTGGAAGAGTGGTATCCCTCCTACGGTAATCTCGTGCCTCGGGATATTGCTTCTCGTGCCGCTAAGCGGGTCTGCGATATGGGTTATGGCGTAGGTCCTACTGGCCGCGCCGTCTATCTGGATTTCTCCGATGCCATCCGGCGATTAGGGCGGGAAGTCATCTACCAGCGCTACGGCAACCTCTTTGAGATGTACGAAGAAATCACCGGCGAAAGCCCCTGGGAAACGCCTATGCGCATTTATCCCGCCGTACACTATACCATGGGCGGCCTGTGGGTGGACTACAACCTCATGACGAACATTGAGGGACTCTATGCTATCGGAGAAGCTAACTTCTCCGATCACGGGGCTAATCGCCTGGGTGCGAGCGCCCTCATGCAAGGCCTGGCTGACGGATACTTTATCCTCCCTTACACGATTGGCGACTATTTAGCTACTCAGCTTTTTGTGAAGCTCTCTACCGAAACCGCCGCCTTTGAGGATGCAGAGCGCGAAACTAAGGCCCGCATTGAGCGCGTACTTTCTGGAAAAGGCACGCATACTGTGGATGAATTCCACCGAGCCCTCGGTAAAATCCTCTGGGACCATTGCGGCCTCG
>Ga0308395_1001418_pt1 | contig 15667 bp, 16 predicted proteins | sample Hotspr20SampleP4_FD_202097 | JGI IMG/M metagenome (GOLD analysis project Ga0308395, IMG submission 202097) | Hot spring phototrophic mat microbial communities from Mushroom Spring, Yellowstone National Park, Wyoming, United States - 20050930_P4 ...
TCACCCTTCCCAGATAGCGTCCCTAAATACGCTAAAAGCCCCGCCACTATCACCGCAAACACCGCCAGCACCCGCCACTCCGCCTTCAAAAAGGCTAATGCTCCCCGAGCAATATAACTCGCTATCCTCTCCATCCGCTCCTCCCCCACCAGTTGTTCTGTGCCCTCGGTGCGCTGCGCCGCCTATCTGCGACGTACTTTTGTGCTGGTGATTCTCTCCGCACAGGGTCTCTCTAAAACCTACGGCAAGCGCCAGGTCGTCCAGAATGTCTCCCTCTCCGTGCGCGCCGGCGAAATCGTCGGCCTCCTCGGCCCCAATGGCGCCGGCAAAACCACCTCCTTCTATATGATCGTCGGCTTCATCCGGCCAGATGCTGGCGAAATCTCCTTCAATAACACCCCCATCACCCACCTCCCCATGTACAAACGCGCCCAGATGGGCATCGGCTACCTGCCCCAAGAAGCCTCCGTCTTCCGCCGCATGAGCGTCGAAGATAACCTCCGCACCATCTTAGAACTGCGGGGCGACCTCTCCAAAAAAGCCATTCAGGAACGCATCGAGCAGCTTCTGGACGAATTTACGCTCGGCCACGTCCGAAAAAGCCTCGGCCTCCAGCTCTCCGGCGGCGAACGCCGCCGCACCGAAATCGCCAGAGCCCTCGCCAGAGAACCTAAGTTTCTCCTCCTGGATGAACCCTTCGCCGGTGTAGACCCTATCGCCGTAGAAGAAATCCAAAACATCGTCCTCCGCCTCGCCAATCAAGGCATTGGCATCCTCATCACCGATCACAACGTCCACGAAACCCTCAGCATCACCCACCGCGCCTACCTCCTCCATGAAGGCGTCATCCTCAAAGCCGGCTCCGCCGAGGAGCTTGCCAACGACCCCCAGGTCCGAAAAGTCTACCTCGGCGAAAAATTCCAGCTCCTCCGATGAGGCCCAGACCCTCCCTCCTCAGCACCCTTCATCCCCTCCTCACGCCCCTGTACCCACTTCTGCGCACCCCTTACAGAGCCATCACCCGCCTGTATCAGGACCCCATCACCCCCCAGAAAAAATGGCTTCGTTACCTCCTCACCAGAGGCGCCCAGACCATCTACGGGAAAAAATACGGTATCACCCCCACCTGGAGCTATGCACAGTTTCAGCAAAACCTCCCCGTGGTGTCGTATGAGATGCTCTACACCTTTATTGAGGAAACCATGCGGGGGAAGCCGGATGTCGTATGGCCTGGCCGTATCCGGTGGTTTGCTAAGTCCTCCGGCACCACCAACGACCGCAGTAAGTTCATCCCTATCGCGCCGGCAACCCTCTCCTACAATCACTTCCGGGCTGCGCGCCAGCTTTTCGCCACTTACCTCACCCGCTTCCGGGACGATACCCGCCTCCTCGCTGGAAAAATACTCGCCATCGGCGGCAGCCACACTATTAGCCACTTAGGACCCCATGCCCGCTACGGCGACCTAAGCGCTGTCCTCATTGAAAATACCCCCTGGTTCTACACCTGCTTCCGAGCCCCAGAAAAGGCCATCGCCCTCCTACCCGACTGGAACACCAAAGTTCACCGCATGGCCGAAGCCATCCTCGGCACCAACCTCACCGGCATCGCTGGCGTCCCCACCTGGACCGTCGTGCTCTTCGACGAAATCCTCCGTCGCACCGGCGCCAGCCACATCTTAGAAGTTTTCCCCGACATGGAGGTCTTCTTTCACGGCGCGGTGAGCTTCACCCCCTACGAAAAGCTCTTCCAGCGCTACCTCCCCTCCCCCCGCATGCGCTACATGGAAATCTACAACGCCTCCGAGGGATTTTTTGCCTTTCAGGATCAAGCCCACACGAAAGACTTGCTCCTCCTGACTGACCATGGCATCTTTTATGAGTTTATCCCCTTTTCTGCCTGGGAAAGAGGCGACTGGACGGCCATTCCCCTCGAAGCAGTCCAGGTCGGTGAAATCTATGCCCTCGTCATCACGGCGCCCGGGGGGCTGTGGCGGTATCTGATTGGGGATACCGTCCGCTTCACCAGTACCCAACCTTACCGCCTGCGGATCGTAGGACGCACCCGCCACTTCATCAACGCCTTTGGCGAAGAGGTCATGGTGGAAAACACCGATGCCGCCATCCAACGCGCCTGCTCCGAAACCGGCACCCTCATCCGCGACTATACCGTCGCCCCCCTCTACTTAGAAGCTGGCCAGCGGGGCGCCCACCAGTGGCTGATTGAGTTCATCACCCCCCCCGCAGATCTCCAAGCTTTTGCACAGGCTTTAGATAAAGCCCTTCAAGCTATTAACTCCGACTACGAGGCCAAACGGACCGGCGACCTGGCCCTCGGTCCCCCGCTCATTGTTCCCATTCCGCCCGGTACCTTTGAGCGCTGGCTATCTCAGCGCGGCCGCCTTGGCGGCCAAAATAAAGTCCCCCGCCTTAGTAATACCCGTGAATATGTGGAAGCCATTCTCGCTCTTCTGCGCGATAGGGGTGAGCTTACTGGCGTGTAAAAGCCAGCGCTCCCCCTGGCCCGCCGAGGCCCCCATCCCCATGGACACGGCCGCTATCATCCTCGCCCAGCTCTACCACAAGCGCGCCGCCCTCGGCGCGGAGGGCCTTCTCACCCCTTCCCATGACACCCTCTGGCATAGCTACACCAAAGCTGTCTTAGATAGGTATCAGGTCTCAGAGACCAGCTGGGACAGCCTGCGCAAAGTCCTCGGACGCCACCCTAAGGCCATGACCGCCCTCGCTGAAACCACCCTCGCCCGCTTAGGCCGGTAAAAAAACCGTTGGGCGCCCGCCACTACGACGAGCGCCCAAGGCTATAATGCGTGAGAGCGCTTTATTCCAGCACCACCAGCCGGGCTTTGTAGCTTTCCTTCCCTGCCAAAAGCTCTACGATGTATATGCCTGCTGGCAGCTGGAGGTCGGCCGTATGCTCGCCAGGGAAGAGGACTCCCATGTCTCGCTCATGCACTACCCGCCCGCTCGCATCCAAGGCACGCACCCGCACCGGCACCGAGTAGGTGGTCGTAAAGCGCACCATCGCTACACCCCAAGTTGGATTCGGCGATAAGACTATGCCACCTCGTACAGCCGACTCTATCGCATCCGTAGTAGACTGCACATACACAGGCCCATAGTAAAGCGAAACATCCGAGTATAAGGTTTGGCCAAAAAATGTCGGCATCAGATCGGAAGTGTCCTTGGTGCCGGCGTCGTTGCCTATAGCACTTGGGGGGACAAAGGCTCGCAAGAGGATATAAAGGGAGTCGCCCGTACCTCCTGTAGGCTGAACACCTTTTATACATGCCTGGACACATCCCCGCGGTGGAGAAAGCTCTCCCGAAGGTACGCCCGCCTCGGAAGGGGAGGGATTACGGTACACCACCACCCGGGCAGAAACGCCACTTCGTACCTGCTTATAGCGAGGGTCTTGGTCAAATGCGAAGGCCCCATTCGCATAGCTCACTGGGTTAGAGGTCGGACCCTTCACCACCACATAAGTAGCCCCTCCTGCCATCCGCAGGCTATCTACATAAATGGCATAATTGGGGTATAAGGTAAGGCTGCCCTGCTTTACCGTATCCGGCAAGGTGAACTGGATCACTACTTCCGTGTCCCGTCCTACGGTCAGAGTGATGGAGGAGGGATCGAAACCCCGCGGTAAGATAGGCGAGCCAGAAATGCCACAGCTCGCACACTGCGCGTACAGGCCATACAGGCCTACGACTAATACGACTAACGGTCTCATATCGGGGCAAAGATAAGGCATTTTTCTCAAAGTCAAGCGGCTGCAAAATCCAGTACCGACTTTCCGACTTGTTGTCCCCGCCACATGTCTACCAGAGCTTGGGGGAGGTCTTTTGCGGGATATAGCCGACCGATGTAGGGCCGTATGCGGTTTTGCTGGACGAAGCTTAGGAGGTTCTCAAAGTCTGTAGGGCTTCCCATAGTGGAGCCGATGAGGTGCTGTTGTCTCCAGAAAAGGCGGCGCACGTCGAGGCGGGGGGGATTGCCCCGGGTAGCGCCGTATATCACATAGCGCCCTGCGGGCGCCAAAAGCTCCTCAAAGAGCTTCTGGAATACCTCGCCCACTACCCCATCTACAATCAAGTCAAAACTGCCCGCTCGCTTTCGGAGGGTGGATACCCAGTCTGCTTCGGTGTAGAGGACGCCGCCCGATGCGCCTAACTGCTGGGCAATCTGGAGTTTATCGGGCGTGGAGGTCGTTACCCAGACTTCTGCGCCTGCGGCTACCGCCAGTTGGAGGGCCCACAGGGCGACCCCACCTCCAATGCCCGGAATGAGCACCTTTTCCCCTGCCCGGAGTTTTCCTTGCACGAGAAGGGCGCGATAGGCGGTAAGTCCGGCCAGGGGCAGGGCGGCTGCCTCTTGGGGGGACCAGCCCTCTGGTGCCTTATACACTTGGCTCGCTGGCACATCTACATGCGTAGCAAAGGTCCCCGCGGTTGGCATGCCTAAGATGTGGTAACTTTCTCCTTGTACTCGCTCATCGCTCCCCCACTCCAAACTAGGATTGATGAGCACCAGCGAATTTTCCCAGCGGTTTGGGGTATCTGGGCCGGTAGCCACGACCCATCCCGCCCCATCCGATCCCAAAATCACAGGATACTGAATGCGCGGATAAAGCCCTGCCACAATCCACGCATCGCGGCGATTGAGCGCTGCTGCGGCCACCTGTATGCGCACCCACTTCGGAGGAAGGGGTTTTTCGGGCACAGGCTCCCAGCTAAGCACCTTCGCCCAGCTCTTTTCCACATCCTGCTCCCATCCCGCAGGTAAAGGCCCCTTAAGCACCCATGCCAGCATACTGCGAAGGTTGGTATTTTTGCCCAACTTATGGACCTTTCTGCCGTGGAAAAGGCGATCTTAGAAGCCCCGCTGTCTACGCCCGAAGACCTCCTATCCTTCCAGAAAAACTTCCTCAAAAAGGGCGGCGTGCTGGATGGCTATTATGGTCAGCTTCGCACGCTGCCAGCTGCAGAACGGCCGGCGTTTGGGCAGGCGCTGCAGCGTCTGCGGGTACTGGCCGAGGAGCGCTTTCAGGCAGCACAGGTGCATCTACGCGCCGCAGAGGCTATCCGGCCTACCCTCACCGACCCTACCTTCCCGGCCTTTACTATTTCGCCGGGGGGCCGCCACCCCCTCTCCCTCGTAGAAAGCCAAATCGTGCATATTTTCTCCCGTATTGGCTTTACCCTCGCGGATGGCCCCGAAATCGAGGACGACTGGCACAACTTCTCTGCGCTCAACTTTGAGCCGGATCACCCTGCCCGAGACATGCAAGACACTTTCTTTATTGACCCTGCGCGGGGGCTTCTGCTGCGTACCCATACCTCTACTATTCAGGTTCGGGTGATGGAGCGTCAGAAGCCCCCTATCCGGATTCTGGCGCCGGGCCGAGTCTACCGCCACGAAACCATCTCCGCCCGCGCCCATGTGTACTTTCACCAGATTGAGGGCCTCTACGTGGCGGAAGGCGTCTCCGCTGCCGACCTCAAAGCCACCCTGGAATACTTCGTGCAGGCCTTCTTTGGGCCGGATACCCCTGTTCGCTGGCGCGCCTCCTACTTCCCCTTCACCGAAATGAGCGCCGAACTGGATATCGCCTGCCTAATATGCCATGGGAAAGGCTGCCCCGTCTGCAAACACACCGGCTGGGTGGAAGTCTTAGGCTGCGGCATGGTAGACCCTAACGTCTTCCAAGCTTGCGGAATTGACCCCGAAAAATACACCGGCTATGCCTTTGGCATGGGGATAGAGCGGCTCGCCCAGCTCAAGTATCAGATTCCGGACCTACGACTTTTCAGTCAGAATCACTACCGCTTCCTCGCAGAATTCCAGGGCTATGACCTCCCTCCAAACTGAGCAGCTGCCCGAGCTCTGGGCCGAAATCCAACGGCTCTATCCCGCTCTCACCCCCAGCCCCGCGCTCTTACCCCTGATTGAAGCCGTTGATGCCTTCTACCGAAGCTACCACTACCCCCTCCTCATCGTTGAGACCGACGAAAAAGGTATCGTCAGCTATGTCAATCAAGCCTTTGCCAAACCCTCCGGGTACACCACAGAGGAGCTCCTGGGACAAAATATCAACGTCCTCCGCAGCGATGCTAATCCCCCTGGCTATTTCACTGACCTCTGGAATACCATCAAGGCCAATAGGCCCTGGCGTGGCATAATCCGAAATCGCACCAAAGAATATGAGCTTTACCAGATAGATCTTTTGATTTTGCCACTGCCAGAGAATGTTACGAGTGGTCAAAAGCGCTATCTCGGGATTGGGTACGACGTTACCCATCGGATGCCTGAGCAGCAGCGCTTAGAAAACCTGGAAAAAGACTACATAGATGGCCTCACGTATGCGCGACGTATTCAGCGGGCCATCTTCCCGACCAATAATAAAGACCTACAAAAGTACTTCCCCGAAAGCTTCCTCTTGACGCACGGGCGGGATATTGTAAGCGGGGATTTTTGCTGGATTATTCGCACGCCTATTGCCAATCGGACGATTTTAGCCGTAGCCGACTGCACTGGCCACGGCATCCCCGGCGGCCTCCTCACCATCATCGGCTACAACCTCCTCTCGCAAATTATTCTTTATAAGGGCCTCACCATTCCCGCCAAAATCCTCAGCGAACTCCACAAGGGCTTGCGCGAGTACTTCCTCCAAGACGAAGCCGAAGAGCGCTACGTCAAAGACGGCATGGAGATCATCCTGTGTAGCTTTGACTACGCCCTGGAAGAACTGCAATTTGCTGCGGCCAATCGCCCCCTCTGGCTCATCCGAGAAGGCGAACTGATAGAATACAAAACCGACAAAGAATCCATTGGCGGCGAAAAGCTAACGGAGGATATTGAGTTTACGCACTATGAAATCACGCTCCAACCCGAGGATCGGATTTACCTTTTCACAGATGGGATTACGGACCAGTTTGGCGGGCCGCAGGGAAAGCGCTTTGGCACGCCACGCCTACGGCAGCTCCTCCTGGAAATCTGGAAAGAACCCAGCATGGCCCGCCAGCGCGCTTTATTCAATAACGTCTGGAAACGCGAATGGATGGGCGATAATCCTGCCACCGATGACGCCACCCTGGTGGGCCTGCGCATTACGGAATAAGGCCCTCCTTATAGGCTTAGGAGCCCCATGCCTCCTCTATGGGCAGGGGGAAGCCTTTCAAGCACCCGTACCCCCCTTTGAAGGCGTTATCTCCTACAAGGTAAAAATCAAAGGTAAACAGGCTGCCATTCTCCAGGAAAACGAGCCCCACAACCGCATGGATTTGTATATCCAGCAAAACCGCTTTATTGTCAATGAGCATGGCGGAGCTAACCCCGTCACTCGCATCTATGACCCTGATCGGGATCGGCTATTCGTGCTGGACCCCCGCTTCAAAATCGCCTACATGCAAGAAAAATATCGCAAAAAGCCCAAAAACTACCCAGCCACCTACACAGGCCAGACCGACACTGTTTTAGGCATTCCGGTTTACGTCTTTCAAGTTAAGAAGCCGAACGAAGAGATACTGTACTACGTGTCGCCGAAATACCGAGTAAATCTCTCGCTCTTCCAAGGGAAAAAGCGGGCCTATGCATTCTTTCTCAATGATGGGCTATATGGGGCTATTCCACTCAAAATGATCCGCAAGCAGGAGGGCCTGACCATAGAAGTAACGGCTGTTGGTATCCGGCCGATGAAGTTAGACCCTGAGAGCATGAAAATCCCGAAGGACTACAAGATCGGGGGGTATGACCCTCGTCCTCGGTGAAAATATGCACCGGGTAGAACCGGTACCAGGGTGGTTTCGGCACACGCCCCGGGCTGCGCCCGGTAAGCTTGTGGTCGTCCTGACAGGCGCCGGCATTTCCGCCGAAAGTGGTCTAAGTACCTTTCGCGATAGCGGCGGCCTTTGGGAAAAATACCCCATCTACGAGGTCGCCACTCCAGAAGCCTGGGAGAAAAATCCCGGGCTCGTCTTGGACTTTTACAATGCGCGCAGGAGCCAGCTCGCCGAAGTCTCCCCAAACCCCGCGCACCTCGCTCTGAAAACCCTGGAAGCCCATTACACCCTCATTGTCATCACCCAAAATGTGGACGACCTGCACGAACGGGCCGGCTCCACTTACATCCTGCACCTCCACGGCGAGCTGACCAAAGCCCGCAGCACTAAGAACGAGAACCTCGTCTATGATATTGGCTACCAGCCTATTAGGCTGGGGGATACTTGTGAGGAGGGTTCGCAGCTACGGCCGCATGTGGTGTGGTTTGGGGAGGCGGTGCCGTTATATCCGATTGCGGAGGCATGGGCACGGCAGGCAGATATCTTCATCGTCGTGGGCACGTCATTGCAAGTTTATCCCGCCGCTGGCCTCCTGGAAGAAGCCACCCACGCCAAACAGAAGTTCCTCATCGATCCAAAGCCCGTACGCACAGGACGGCGAGATGTGGAGGTGATAGCTGCACCCGCAAGCGAGGGCATGCAAAAAGTTTTAGAAAAGCTGGTCCCATGAGCCTTAGGCGATGGGGGACGTTTGTAGGGGGATGGCTCCTGCTGGTAGGATGTGCGAATATTCGGGCGCCGGAGGGCGGGCCGCGTGATGTTTGGTCCCCCCGCCTCAAAAGTTGGACGCAACGTTACGACCGAAAAGGCCACCTGCGCTATACGCTGCGATGGAATGAGTTTTTAGACCCGGGAGGAGAAGCGCTCTCTACGCTGGTCTGGGTCAATCCCACACCCCAGGACAGTATGCCGGAGCTATGGCGGCGGATTCGGGGGAAGCGCCTAATAGTCAAGGTACCCGGACCGTATGCTGGGGGCATGCTCTGGATAGGGCCAGGGGCACGCGACTTCACCGAAAAGAACCCCGTATCGCCAAGGCCGCTTTTGCTGGATACATTAGGGAGGGTTTTGCGGTTACATCCGCCGCCATCCGGCAAACAGCCTGTTTGGCTCCTCGTGCAGGGCACAGCGGGAGTTTATCGGTTTCTCGCTGAGGGGGATAGCATTCAGATAGCGCATCTGCCGGATACAGCCGGGCCAGCGTACGCCTTTGAGGATGCAAATGGGAATGCGCTATGGGACGGCGCCCCTGAGCTGGTGTGGCTCCCCCAGTCGTCAGAGAGTCTTTTTCGCGCAGCGTGGCTGTCCCTGCGGTTAGATACCTTTCCGCCACGTCCCAAGCAGACCCATCTCTGGGGAGAATACCGCCTGCTTATTTTTTCGGAGCCGGTACGCGCTGAAGGCGCGCACTTAGCCTTATCCGAAAATGCCCTTCTGGCCTTGGATACAAGCCTCACCATTTACGACTCGCTGGGTCATGCCACCTTCTGGGAAAAACCAGCGCTTTCCCTAAGCGATACCATGCCGCCTACTTGGCCGATTTTCTGGTCGTGGCAGCTCAATAGCCAGAGCCCGTGGATTTATCTCAGCACACCGGATACGGCTGTCCGACCTGATACTTTTCTGCATCTCAAGGGGGCTTCTGGTGAGCGTTTGATTCCCGCCTGCCAGGAAAAGAACCGGTTTATTATAGAGCCAGCGGAGGGCTTTGGCGAGGGGAGTCTTTTTAGGGCGGAGGGGCGCCTCCCCCTCCGAAAGGCACCTGTTCGCATAGTGCCAGATAGCGGGGGGCCGTTTTCGGTTTTTTGGGTGTATCCGCCGGCAGTTCTGGGGAATAGTAGCCCCTTTTTGGCGGCAGGGGGGGATACTCTTTGGCTGGTTCCGGGGCGCTATGGTCTCCTGCCGGCGCACCTCCCTCGTCCCCACATCACGTTAAAAGGCCGCTGGCCTCACCTTAGCGGCACCCCTTCCCCCCTTAAGGAAATGGTTGTCTTGCCGGCCGACTCGCTACAGGTCGTGCCTTTTACTATGCCGGGCCCCTGAGCTATGCGGTGGGTAGCGCTGCTTATGGGCGTAGGCGGGGTATTGTGGGGACAGCTCCCCGCGCGGTATGTGCTAAAGGCCGATGCGCTAAGCTGGGTATGGCGGAGCTATCGAGTAGGGGGGGAGTATCGGCTCTTTCGGTGGGCGCCACCCTTTGAGGCGAATGTGGAGCGGCCTAAGTATGAGGGTCTTACGCTCCAAGTGTGGGCGGACTATGTACGGCTCTTGCCGGTGCGCGGCGTGGTACTGCGGCCTGGCGGGAGGTATTACTTTCTTTTTCCCCGCAAGGCCCCGCATGGTCTGTGGGCGGGACTCCATGGCGTAGGGGGCCTAACGGGCGCTCCCCAGGAAAAGACCACCCTCGCCTTAGGCATTGGCCTTAGTGTCGGCTATCAGCATATTTTCCGGCAGAGTTATGGGGGGGTGGTGGAGCCTTACCTACTGGTGGAGGTTCGGGGGAAATCCCTGGCATGGCTCAGCCCCGTGCAGGTAGGCCTGTCACTGGGGATAGCCAGCCGGCGATGGCGCTTACGGCTTACCCGCTAGGGCCCGCTGATAACGCTTATGCACAGTAAACCAGTAATCCAGACTCTTCTGCGCCTGAAGCCGAAAAAGCCGCATGCCACTCTCAATAGCACACCCCTTCTCCCGGGCAACTTGCAGAAATCGCGTTGGATTGATGATGTAAATCAGGTCCCATACCACGTCTTGTGGTTGGATAGCCTCTAAGGAGAAGGGGGGCATAGCCTGGGGATTGGGATAAGCGCCGAGGGGCGTGGCTTGGATGATGAGCTTTCGGCGAGTGGGTGCGAAATCCTGCGCCGCCTCGTAGCCCAGCACCTCATAAGGGTGGGGAAAAGGTAGCCCCTTGCTCGGCTGCCGGCTGAAAAAAAGAATGGGTTTTTCTGGGAAGAGCTCTGCATGCGCCCAGGCTACGGCCCGCGCCGCGCCCCCTGTGCCCAGCACCCAGAGTTCCTCCCACATCCCATGAACTTCCGCATACTGCGGCAGCAGCTCCCGGGCCGCCTCGTAATCCGTATTGTAAGCCGTCCAGGCCCCATCTGTCTCTACCACGACGGTATTTGTAGCTTGGATTTTATCTACGGGATGCCGTATCTGGTGGATAAACTTCAAGACAGTCTCCTTGTACGGGGTGGTGATATTGAAGCCGCGCCAGCTATGATTAGTTACGATTTCGGGGATCTGGTCGAGATGGGTGGGAGCCACCTGCTCGTAGCCTATGCCCCACTCGCGCCGAAAGTACAAGGGCGAAAAGGACAAGACATTCGCCCCAGCTATTAGGCCGGCTCGCATGCGCCAAAGGTATAAATCGCTGCACCTTTGGCGGTATGCGGCTTCATTACGAGGCCTGGGGGGAAGGCCCTGCCTTTCTGTTTTTGCATGGCTTTTTAGGAAGTGGGGACAACTGGCGCACCATAGCACGGTCGTTAGGCCTACCCGCCCGCTACTACCTCATAGACCTGCGCAATCACGGCCGTAGCCCCCATGCCCCCGAACACACCTATCCGGCCATGATGGCGGATATCGTGGCGCTATTGGATTCGGAGGGGCTACCGGAGGCGGTGATTTTGGGGCATTCTATGGGCGGACGGGTAGGCATGCTAACGGCCATGCACCATCCTACCCGCGTGCGGGGGCTGATAGTGGGCGATATTTCGCCGGCGGCCCATCCGCCCGTTCATCTGCCCCTCTTAGAGGCGCTTAGGCAGGTCAACCTCCACGTAGCGCGCCGAGAAGACGTCGATGCCCAGCTCGCTCGGGCGATTCCGGAGCCTGGCATCCGGCAGTTCCTCCTCAAAAGTCTGGTTCGGGACGAGCAGGGGCACTTTCACTGGCGGTGGAACCTCCCCGTGCTCACTCGGGATTACCCCAAGATGACTGGCCCCATAGAAGGCCCCCCCTATGCGGGTCCTGCGCTGTTTTTACAGGGGGAAAGGTCCCCTTTCCTCACACAGGCACATTTACCCCTGATTCAGCGGCTTTTCCCAAAGGCCCGTCTCCAAACTATCCCCGGGGCCGGGCACTGGATCCATGTAGACAATCCCACCGCTGTCCGAGATGCCATCATAGCCTTTTGGAACGACCTTTTCCCAGTCAGCGAAAACCCATAGCGCTTATTCATTACCTTTGTTTGTATGGGGCAGTATAGGCGGCCTATCGTGACCCTCAATGAAGTCCTGAATAGCCCCTGGAAACGGGCCATTTACCGCCTGACGGGCCCCTGGCTGGAAAAGCTCCTCGGCATTGAAAAGCTCAATAAGTATTACGAGCTATGTGAAAACACAACCAGCTCTCCCGGTGAGTTTGCTCGACGCGTTTTAGAGATTATCGGGGTGCAGTATAGCCTTCCTCAGGATCGTCTCCAGGAGCTGCGCAAGCACGAAGGCCCCCTTATCGTCGTGTGCAATCATCCCTTCGGGGGGATTGAGGCGATATTCCTGGTGCTCTTTTTGAGTGAGATTCGGTCGGACTTTCGGATTATTGCGAACTATTTTTTGGAGCGGATAGATGAGGTCAAGGATGCGTTGCTTTTTGTGGATCCCTTTGGGGGCGACGGGGCGCAGCAGTTTAATCTCCGGCCCTTGCGGCAGGCGGTGGTTTACTTGAAGGAAGGCGGCCTTTTGGGGATATTTCCGGCGGGGGAGGTAGCCAGTTTCAGCCTAAGGGAGGGGCGGATTCAGGAGCCCCCGTGGAATCCTTTCGTCGGCTGGCTCGCGCTTCAAACCCAAAGTGCCGTGCTGCCGATATACTTCTATGGCAGCAATAGTCTGCTTTTTCATGCGGCTGGGCTGATTAATCCGGCGCTTCGGACGGGGCTGCTTATTCGGGAGTTTATTCAGCCCACTGTGAAGAAGGTCCATTACCTCGTGGGGAGGCTCATCCCGCCTGCACGTTTGACTGAGCTGAAATCACCCGAGGCCGTAACGCAATACCTGCGCACGCGCACGTATCTATTAGGGGAGAAGCTTCATGCCCGCTGGAAGAAACTTCGCCTCCGCCGGCTCGCTGGGCCCAAGCCCCCACGCCAGTTATCCCCCCTTGCAGAGCCCTTACCCTCTGAGACGGTGGCCCACCTGCTTCAGAGCCTTCCTCCGCAAAATCGGCTTCTGACGCAGGGAGAATGGGCCGTGTATGTTTTCCGGGGCGCCCAGCAGTCCCTCCTTTTGCAGGAGCTTGGCCGCTTGCGCGAAATGACCTTCCGGGCCGTGGGCGAAGGCTCTGGTAAACCGCTGGATACCGATCCCTACGACCAATGGTACGATCACTTGGTGCTCTACCACACCCAAAATCACGAAATCGCCGGGGCTTATCGCATTGGCCGCTGCGACGAAATCCTGACTACTCGCGGCCTTCGCGGCCTGTATACCTACTCTCTTTTCCGAATCAGCCGAAAGCTCCTGAAAGATTTTTCACCAGCCCTTGAGCTGGGTCGTGCTTTCGTCTTAGAAAAGTATCAGAAATCCTATGCCTCGCTTTACCTGCTCTGGCGGGGAATCGGCGCCTACATTCTCCGTTATCCCCAGTATCGTTACCTGATCGGGCCAGTAAGCATCAGTGCCGACTTCCCGGATCTCTCCAAAGCCCTGCTCATCTCTTTTCTTGAGGAGAAGTGCAGCTGGGAGGAGCTGCGTCAAGAAGTTCAACCCCGTACCCCCTACGAGATACCGGCCCGTTACCGCTCCTACTACTACAGCGTATCGGTGAATAGTCTGCAGGATGTACAGATGCTTATTGAGGAGATTGAGGGTAGCCACATCAAAATCCCCATTCTCATCAAGCATTACCTCAAAATGGGTGCCCGACTTATTGCTCTCAATATTGACCGGGACTTTGGCAATGCATTAGATATTCTCATGATGACGGACCTCCTGCGGGCCGATCCCGACCAGATGCGCAAGTATCTCACGCCCAAAGGCTATGCGGAATACCTGCGCTTCCATGGGCAGGTAACTGACCCTATTTCCTCCTAAGCGCCGAAACTTATCTCACAATAGCGCCTCTCGGCCCTATACGACAGCCTCCGGAACGAAACGATATCCTACACCTTTGAGCGTTTCAATGTATTCTGAGCCTATTTTTTCGCGGATTTTCCGGATGTGCACATCCACTGTGCGAGGAATCACATAGGTGTCCGGGCCCCAGATGCGCTCTAAAAGCATCTCCCGGCTGAAATACTTGTAGGGGCGGCTCATAAGCGTGGCTAAGAGCTCAAACTCTTTTTTGGAGAGGGGGATGGGCTGATTATTTTTGTAGACGGCGTACTCGTCGGGTTCCAGGCGGAGGGGGCCGGCTTCGATGCGCTGGGGCGTGGTAAGGCGACGTTCTAAGGCTTTTAGGCGGGAGAGCAAAGCCCGGGGACGAATAGGCTTGACGAGAAAGTCATCGGCGCCTGCTTCAAAGCCAGCCATCTCGACATATTCTTCGCTGCGCGCCGTGAGAAAAACGATAAAGCTATCTCGGGTTTCGGGCATTGCTCGGAGGCGCTTACAAAGCTCAATCCCATCCATACCCGGCATCATGATATCCAGGAGGATGGTAGCAGGCTGGTGTGTTTTAGCCAGGGCTAAGGCTTCCTTCCCGTCAGAAGCTAAGAGCGGCTCATACCCCTCCTGCCTAAGATTGTACCCCAGAATCTCCAGCATGTCTGGCTCATCATCGACTACGAGCACCTTCCGCCACTGCATGGCGGAAAGAACGACTTTTCGTATAAACTGCAAGTAAAGGCGACTTACGGGCGAACTTCGTACCTTTGTCTGACATGGAAGCGCTGCGGCAAATCGAGGCGCGGCTGTCTGAACTGTCTGAGCCCTGGATACAGGAGGTTCTGCCAGATGGCTTTCTGGTGGAGCTGCGTATTCGCGTGCACAGACCGGAGCCGGAAATCTTGGTGCGTGTAGATACAGATCGTGGCATCACGCTGGATGAGTGTGTAAAAGTTCACCTCCATTTGCGAGACAAATATGAAAGTCTGGATTGGTTACCTGAGAACTACGGCATCACAGTAAGCTCGCCAGGTATAGGTGCCCCTCTCCGGCTGCGGCGGCAGTACTATGGGCAGAAAGGGCGCTTCCTTGCCGTACGACAAAAGTCCGGACAATGGGTGCGCGGCCGCCTACTGGATGTGGATGACCAGGGTATCCTTATAGAAGGTCGCCATCGCCCTATTGCTATTGCCTGGGATCATATTGCCACCGCCCACGTAGAAGTCCCCTATCCTCGCTCAAACCGAAAAACTTCCTGACCTATGCCACGCTCACAGACCCCAAAAACTGACAAAGCTACCCTCCAAAAGCAAAAAGTTTTAGCGTCTATCCAAGAATTCATCCAGGGGCGCGGTATCGACCGGCAAAAATTCGTCGATGTGATGAAGCGCGCTTTCCTGGATGTCCTCAAACTCACCGAGTCCGGCACCTCCGAAACCGAATCCGTAGCCGATAGCTACTCCGTCATCGTAGACCCCGAACATGGTGACTTTCAGCTCATGCGGCGCCGCCTCATCCTGGAAGACGCCGCCGTGGAAGATGAACGCTTCCAAGTACCCATCAGCTATGTGCTGGAAATAGAAGGTGAAGACTCCTTCGAACCCGGCGAGTACTACTACGAAGTCATCCCCTTGGACAACCTCTCCCGCCTTCAAGTCCAAGCCCTCAAAGAACGGCTCCTGACCCAACTGCGTAACTTAGAGCGCCAAGCGCTCTACGAACGCTATCGCCACATGATCGGCGAGATTATCACCGGCGAAGTGC
>Ga0308395_1001420_pt1 | contig 15665 bp, 10 predicted proteins | sample Hotspr20SampleP4_FD_202097 | JGI IMG/M metagenome (GOLD analysis project Ga0308395, IMG submission 202097) | Hot spring phototrophic mat microbial communities from Mushroom Spring, Yellowstone National Park, Wyoming, United States - 20050930_P4 ...
CCCGCGCGGTCATCAACAACAGCCGCACCATCCGAATCCCTGTGTATGTGGCGGAACTCATCAACAAGGTCATCAAGACCGAGTTGCGCCTGCAGCAGATTCTGCAGCGCGAGCCGACCGACGAGGAGATTGCCGCCGAGACGAAAATGTCCGTCGAGCGCGTGCGCGAGATCCGACGCGCCGCCGTAGAGCCGATCTCCATCGAGAGCCCTGTCGGCGAGCGCGACAACGCCACGCTGGGCGAGTTCATCCCGTCCAGCGACATCGTGCCCACGCCCGAAGATGTCACGGAACGGCTCATCCTGCGCGAGCAGATCGACATGATTCTGGAGAAGTTGCAGCCGCGCGAGCGCGATGTGGTGCGCCTGCGCTTCGGGCTGGATGACGGGCATCAGCGCACGCTCGAAGAGGTCGGCGCGGAACTCAAGATCACGCGCGAGCGCGTGCGCCAGCTCGAACTGCGCGCCCTACGCAAACTGCGCCAAATCGGCGAGCGCATCGAAGACCTGCGTCGCAATCAGGGACTCGAACTCGAAGAGGCGCTCGCGCTCATCGACACGGACTTCCAGTAATCGCCAGTGTCGGGCAGGGTGTCTCCTGCCCGACGCCGTTTAATCGCTATGACAGAGACGCGCGTGCCTGTGCCGACGCTCGAACGGTTAGCCATCTACCTGCGCGTGCTGCTGGACGCCCACGAGTCGGGCATCCAGACGCTCTCCTCGCAGGAGATGGAGCAATATTCGGGCATCAGCGCGGCGCAGTTCCGCAAAGACCTCTCCTACTTCGGCGAGTTCGGCAAACCAGGGGTAGGCTACTCGGTGCAGGGGTTGATTGCCTGCATCGAGCGCATCCTGCGCTTGGACGAGGAGCAACCCATCCTGCTGGTCGGCGCAGGCAACATCGGCTCCGCGCTGGTGGGCTACCCAAACTTTCGGGCGCACCGCCTGCGCATCGCCGCCGTGTTCGACAACAACTTCGTCAAAATCGGACGCCCCTTCGGCGACCTGATCATCGAAGACATCGCCCGCATCCGTGAGGTGAACGCGCAGATTGGCGCGCGGCTGGGCATTATCGCTGTGCCCGCGCACGCCGCGCAAGAGGTCGCCGACGCGCTGGTCGACGCGGGCGTCACGGGCATCCTGAACTTCGCGCCGACCATCCTGCGCACGCCCCCGCATGTGCATGTGCGCAATGTGTCGTTCCTGCAGGAGTTGGCGGTGCTGTCGTACCATGCGGCTGAGGACGCGCTCTGCGTGAACGGGCAGGCGCAACGCGGAGGCAACGATGGAGTATGACTTTCTGGTGCTGGGCAGCGGGATGGCGGGGCTGACCTTCGCGCTGAACGCCGCACCGCACGGCACAGTCGCTATCCTCACGAAAAAGCAACGCTCCGAGTCGAACACGAACTACGCGCAGGGCGGCATCGCCGCTGCGATGGGCGCGGACGACTCGTGGGAACTGCACCTGCAGGACACGCTGATTGCGGGCGCGGGGCTGTGCGAGCGCGAAGCCGTCGAAGTGCTGGTGCGCGAAGGACCGCGCATGGTGCAGTGGCTCATCGAACTCGGCGCACAGTTCGACCGCAATCCTGACGGCAGCCTCGCGCTGGGACGCGAGGGCGGGCACTCGCGCAACCGCATCCTGCACGCCGCCGACCACACAGGCTACGAAATCGAACGCACACTGCTCATCGCCGCCCGCAAAACGCCGCACATCACCGTCTTGGAACACTATCAGGCGTTGGACTTGGCGCTGCAGGACGGCGCGTGCGTCGGCGTGAAGGTGCTGGACACGCTCACGGGCGACCTGTTCGAGATTCGGGCGCGGGCGGTGCTGCTGGCGACAGGCGGCTGCGGGCAGGTCTACCTGCACACGAGCAACCCGCCGATTGCCACAGGCGACGGCATTGCGATGGCGTGGCGCGCAGGCGCGGTTATCGCCAACATGGAGTTCATCCAGTTCCACCCGACAACGCTGTACCACACGGACGCGCCGTCGTTTCTGATTTCGGAGGCGGTGCGCGGCGAGGGCGGACTGCTCAAGCGGCGCGACGGCTACCGCTTCATGCCCGACTACGACCCGCGCGCCGAACTCGCCCCGCGCGATATCGTCGCCCGCGCTATCGACGCCGAACTCAAAAAGACGGGCGACCCGTGCGTCTACCTCGACATCACGCACTTGGACGCCGAATTCATCCAGCGACGCTTCCCGACGATTTACCAGACCTGCCTGCAGTATGGCATCGACATCACGCGCGAGCCGATACCTGTCGTGCCTGCGGCGCACTACACCTGCGGCGGGGTGTGGACAGACCTGCACGGGCGCACGACGATTCCGCGTCTGTACGCCTGCGGCGAAGTCGCCTACACGGGCGTGCATGGCGCGAACCGCTTGGCGAGCAACTCGCTGCTGGAGGCGTTGGTGTTCGCCGAGCGCGCCGCGATTCACGCCGCCGCGCGCCTCGACGAGCCGCCGCCGCAGCCGAAGCCGTCGTGCATTACGGCGCGCCTTGCGCCCCCGACGCCTGCCCCACAGCCCGACGACCACGCCGACAACTGGGACGCCGCGCGGCTGCGCATCCGCCAAGTGATGCAGAAGCGCGTGGGCATCGTGCGCACGGTCGCACGCCTGCAGGAGGCGTTCTGCGCCTTGGAGACGCTCGCCGCGCAACTGGAGGCGGCTTACCGCCAGACGCACCCGACCGTCGATTCGTGCGAGGTGCGCAACCTCGCTGCGTGCGCCCTGCTAATCACCCAGAGCGCGCTCGCCCGCAAAGAGAGCCGCGGGCTGCACTCTGTGCTGGACTACCCCGAACCACGCGACGAGTACGCCGCCTGCCCGACGCTGATTACGCCCCTATGAAAAAAGTGGACTGCATCATCCGCCCGCACACGCTGGAGGCGGTCAAGACCGCGCTGAACGAACTCGGCGTCACAGGCATGACGGTCAGCGAGGTGCGCGGATGCGGCAGCAGCCCGCCCGAAACCGACTGGTTCGGCGAGGAGACGCTGATTCGCCTGCCTATCCGCCTGCGCCTGGAGTTGGTCGTGCCCGACGCGCAGGTGGAGCCGATTATCGAGGCGGTGCTTCGCCACGCCCGCACGGGTCAGCCCGACGACGGCAAAATCTTCGTATTGCCCTACGCCGACGCCATCCGCATCCGCACGGAAGAGCGTGGCGAAGCCGCCCTGTAGCGATTACACGCCCTCAATCCGCACGCCCAGCACCTGCAGGAACTTCGCCAGCCATTCGGGGTGCGCAGGCCATGCGGGCGCGGTGACGAGGTTGCCGTCCACGACCGCTTTGTCAGCGGGCACTTCCTCAAAGCGCGCCCCTGCCAGCGTCAGTTCGGGTCCGACGGCGGGATAGGCGGTCGCCGTGCGCCCCTGCAGCACGCCAGCCGCAGTCAGCACCTGCAGCCCGTGGCAAATCGCCGCGACGGGCTTGTTCGCCTCGAAGAAGTGGCGCACCATCTCCAGCACCTTCGGCTCGCGGCGGATGTATTCGGGCGCACGCCCGCCCGACACCACCAGCGCAGCGTAGTCGGCAACATTCACCTCGTCGAACGAGTAGTTCAGCGTGAAGTTGTGCCCAGGCTTCTCCGAGTAGGTCTGGTCGCCCTCGAAGTCGTGAACCGCCGTGCGCACTTTCTGACCCGCACGCTTGCCAGGGCAGACCGCATGCACCTCGAAGCCGACCATCTGCAGTGCCTGGAACGGCACCATTACCTCGTAGTCTTCCGCATAGTCCCCAACCAGCATCAGTATCTTACGCGCCATCGTTGACCTCCTTGCAGGGCGTCTGCGCCCTGCGGAATTAGGATACCCTATAGCGGTTCTGTCGTCGCCCTTGTGCCCCCTTTCGCGAATGGGGCAGACACGCAGGTAGGGGCAGACACACAGGTCTGCCCCTACATATGTGTTGCCCGATTTCGCGAATGGGGCAGACACGCAGGTAGGGGCAGACACACAGGTCTGCCCCTACACACGCGCCCCACACGCGCGCCGTTCTGTGGGGGCAACCCTGCGTGGTTGCCCGTTCTGTGCGCCCGCGTGTGTAGGGGCAACCCTGCGTGGTTGCCTGTGCTATCACACCCCCACGCACTGGAATGCCGCCCAAAAGTACGGGTGTGCGAACGGTCGCTCCGTGTCGTCCATCAGGGCGAACCGTCGTTGGACGGGCAACAGCTGCGCCAGCGCCAGCCGCGTCATCTCGGTCAGCGCAACCTCCCGCGTCGGCTGCCCCGCCGCCGCTGCCTGCGCCTCAAGAATCTCCTGCGCCTGCGCCGCTGTCAGGTCGCGCAGCCACAACTGCGCCTCGCGCAACGCCGCCGCCTTGCTTTTGCCCGCGCGCAGCAGCTCATACGCCTTGCCCATCAGCAAGCCCGTCGCCACATCCCCTACCGCCCACAGCGTGCCCCACACCGTCGGCGCGCCCGCGTACAGTGGACCCAGCGCCAGCCCGAAATGCTCGTCCGCCTGCTCCGCAGGGTTCACCAACGCCGTCTCGCACGCCGACAGCGCGACCAACTGTGCGTGCGGCAGGTTCAACTGCTCCAGCATCTCGCCCAGCGTGAGCGTCTCGCCGTTCGCCAGCAGCAGCGGCGACTCCAGCGGGTTCGCCAAGTCGTACACCCCGTGGCAGGCGAAGTGCAGCAGGTGCGCCGAGGCGGCGTTCTCCAACACCGCCTCGCGTGTGCCCTGCTCGCGCCACAGCACCTGCGCTCGCGCCCCGCCCCAACACGCCTCTATCTGCTCGCACTCGTACTCGGCGAAGGGCAAGTCGCCCGTCGGGTTGGCGACCGCCAGCAGCAGCTCCCGTCGCCGTCGCTCCCGCGCCCGCGCCCAGAAGATGCGAAATAGCGTCAGGCTCGGCGCGTAGCGAACCACAAACTCGTCCAGCAGGTAGCGTCGCTGCCCGTTCTCGTCCCACCAGCAGGCGTGCAACGGCAGCAGCGTGAGCGCACGATTGGGCACAATCAGCAGCGGATGCACCCCCGCGCCGAGTTTCGCCCGCAGCCGCTGGTGGACAGGCGACAGCAGCTCCCGATAGAGCGCGCTTAGTCGCGCCTCCATCCGCTGACGCCACCCGTCACGGTCAGTGTAGTAGTCCTGCGCCCAGCCCGCCACCGCCAGCTCCAAGAGCCGCTCCAGGGTGAAGTCGGGGATGACGACTACCTCTCTGCTGCCGTCGGGGTAGACCAGAAAGGCGTAGCTGCCCTCCTCCGTCACGCGCAGGCTGAGGATTGTGGTCTGCGCCTCCTGCGCCAGTTGCAGAATTTCCTCGCGCGTGAGGGGCTTTGCAGCGGGCAGGAAGTTCGGGTCGGCGCGGCGGATGTCCGCCATCACCGCGTCCAGCTCGCGGCTGACCTGCTGGTGTTCTTGTCGGAGTTGGGCGCGTCGCTCCTCGTGTGCATCAGGGGGTACATCGGGCGGGTCGGGACGCTCCAGCGCATCTGCGAGCGCGCGCGCCCTGAACAGCAGCTCCTCGTACCGCCGCTGCAGTTCGGGCGGCGCGTTCTTGGGGCGCAGCTCCTGCGCGGTCAGCAGGTCAATCAGCAGGCGGCTCTTGCCCCGCTCGGCGACCGCCAACGCCTCGTCGTACAGCTCCAGCCTCATCAAGCAGATGAGCAGGTTCTCGTAGATGGGCAGGTATTCGTCCATAATCTGGCGGCGGCGTTCGGGGCGAAGCCCTTCGGCGCGGAGCCGCTCCACAAGGTCAGCCGCCTCGCGCAGGTAGGGCAGGGCGTCTTCGTACCGACGCTCGCCGATGTAAAGTCTGCCGAGATTCGCAAGAGTCCTCACCTTCTCGTGGGGCACATCGTGGCGGTTGTAAATTTCCAACGCCTCCTCATACGCCGCTACCGCCGCCTCATAACGACGCAACCGATAAAGCGCATTCCCCTTATTGGCGAGCGTCCTCGCCAGATCGGGTGCATACACCTCGGGCTGCTGGGCTGCCAACGACCGATAAAGCCCCTCCGCCTCCTCATCCGCCGCTACCGCCGCCTCATAACGCCGCAACTCGCTTAGCGCATTCCCCTTATTGGCGAGCGTCCCCGCCAGATCGGGTGCATACACCGCTGGCTGGGCTGCTGCCAACGACCGATAAAGCCCCTCCGCCTCCTCATACGCTGCTACCGCCGCCTCATAACGACGCAACTCTTGTAGCGCAGCCCCCAGATTGTTGAGCGTCATCGCCACATCGGGTTCGTACACTTCGGGTTGGGCGTGCGCCAGTCGCCGATACAGCCCCAACGCCTCCTCATACGCCGCCAACGCCGCTTCATAACGCCGCAACCGATAAAGCGCAGTCCCCTTATTGGCGAGCGTCCTCGCCAGATCGGGTGCATACACCGCTGGCTGGGCTGCCAACGACCGATAAAGCCCCTCCGCCTCCTCATACGCCGCCAACGCCGCTTCATAACGCCGCAACTCAATTAGCGCATTCCCCTTATTGGCGAGCGTCATCGCCACATTGGGTTCGTACACTTCGGGTTGGGCGTGCGCCAGTCGCCGGTACAGCCCCTCCGCCTCCTCATACGCCGCCAACGCCGCTTCATAACGCCGCAACCCGCTTAGCGCAGTCCCCTTGTTAGTGAGCGTCCCCGCCAGATCGGGTGCATACACCGCTGGCTGGGCTGCTGCCAACGACCGATAAAGCCCCTCCGCCTCCTCATACGCCGCCAACGCCGCTTCATAACGACGCAACTCAATTAGCGCATTCCCCTTATTGGCGAGCGTCATCGCCAGATCGGGTGCATACACCTCGGGCTGCTGGGCTGCCAACTGCCTGTGTATCCCCTCCGCCTCCTCATACGCCGCCAACGCCGCTTCATAACGACGCAAATCCCGAAGTGCATTCCCCAGATTGTTGAGCGTCATCGCCACATCGGGTGCATACACCTGTGGTTGCTGCTGCGCCAGTTGCCGATAAATCGCCAACGCCTGCTGATACGCCTCCACCGCCGCCTCATAACGACGCAAATCCCAAAGTGCATTCCCCAGATTGTTGAGCGTCGTTGCCAGATAAGGTTCATACACCTGTGGTTGCTGCTGCGCCAGTTGCCGATAAATCGCCAACGCCTGCTGATACGCCTCCACCGCCGCCTCATAACGACGCAAACCCCGAAGCGCATTCCCCAGATTGTTGAGCGTCCCTGCCAGATAGGGTTCATACACCTGTGGCTGCTGCTGCGCCAACCGCCTGCGTATCCCCAACGCCTCCTCATACGCTGCCACCGCAGCCTCATAACGACGCAAACCCCGAAGCGCATTCCCCAGATTGGTGAGCGTCATCGCCACATCGGGTGCATACACCTGTGGCTGCTGCTGCACCAGTTGCCGATAAATCGCCAACGCCTGCTGATACGCCTCCACCGCCGCCTCATAACGACGCAAACCCCGAAGCGCATTCCCCAGATTGTTGAGCGTCATCGCCACATCGGGTGCATACACCTGTGGCTGCTGCTGCACCAGTTGCCGATACAGCCCCAACGCCTCCTCATACGCCCCAACCGCCGCCTCCAGCTGTCTTGCTTCATAGAGCCCTGTACCCTTGACCCCAAGAAACAACGCCTGACAGGCTTCATCGCTCAGGGCGCGGCTGAGCCGATACCCTCCCTCGCACGCATCCAATCCCGCCTGCAGCGCAGCCATCTGCTGCTCGAGCGGAAATTGGCGAAACAGCTCCGCGAGCGCAGCGCGTATCACGATTGGCAACAGCAGCAGGCTGTACGCCTCTTCCAATCGCCCCTGCTGGTGCAACGAAACAAAGAGGCGCTGGGCTTGCTCCGCTGCCGCCACTCTTTCGCCTTGCGCCAGCAGGGCAATCAGGGCGGCGATTTCGCGCTCGCCCGCTTGCTGGGCACGCTGTAGGGCGTGCTGCAACGGCGCACGATCTCGTCCCCCAAGCGCGATAAACTGCCGAAACGGTCTCACCCACGCAGCGCGGGGGTCGTCGGAGGGCGGGATTTGGTCGGGGATGTCCAACATATCCGCTATCGTGGGGGCGGTGTGCGCGGTCGTTTGAAGCGCGTGTTCCAGAATCTGCAGGCGGTTCTCAACTTCGGCGTCTATTGCCATAGCGGTGTGGGGGTCCGTTAGGCGGAGGAGCGCGGTTATCTGTTGCACATAGTCCTGAAACTCCTCGCTGAGCAGTTCAGGATGCTGCTGGGCGAGCGCGAGCAGCTCGTCCACACTCTGCGCCTGCAGAAGCGCGTTCAAGAGCGCGTGATAGTGCCAGTCCATCGTCTGTTCCTCCCCAAGTGTTCAGCGGTAGTGATTATACCTCCTGCTATCGGCGTGTGAAGTACCAGTTGCCCAGCAGCATGGCGAGCGCGCCCGCGCCGATCAGCGCCAGCCGCGCGGGGATGGACAGCTCAGGGAACGCTTGCGGCAGCTCCAGCACCACGAAGATGCCCAGCAGCAGCGTGATGCGGCGGTTCCACTGGGCGGCGCGCACGCCCGACGCAGTGTTGAGGCTCTGCAGGTGCAGGTCGGCTTGTCGGCGCGTGATATGGAAGTAGTGCAGGTCGCTGTGCAGTTGGTCGATCCAGAGTTGCACGCGCTCCAACAGCAGGCGGGCGGGCGCGGATTGCTCGCCGTCGCGCCAGAGCGGGTCGCGCAGTAGACGGCGCAGGTTGTCCTGCAGCGTCTTGAGCGTATGCTGCCACTCCTCGATTTGGCTGAGCGTCTCCAGGTAGTGCGCCTGTTGATGCGCCAGTTGCACGCTGTGCTGTTCGATCTGCTCGATGGAGAGCTGATGGGCTTGACGCGCCTGCGCCATCAGGCGTTCGAGGCGCCCCTCTTCGCCCTGCACCTGCGGCTTGAACTGAAGGTACTGCTCGCGCAGCCGACGAATCTTGAGCAGGTTGAGCAGGAACGGGGGTAGGATTTGGTGCAGCAGGCGGCTCATCGGCTGCGTTTGCGCGGGGGTGTAGACGATGCAGGCGGTGAGCGTATTGGGGTAGAGCGCGAGCCGTCCGCCCTGCGTGTCGAAGGTCAGGTAGCCCTCTTGGGGCAGCGCGAGCCGCCGGATTGCCTCGCGGAGCGCGGGTTCGTCAGGCTCGCCGTCGGCGAGCATCAGGCACCAGCACTCGGCGTCGCCGAGGTAGCCCTCGCCTGCAGGTAGGGCGGGTAGGGCGTCCTGCAGGGCGTGTGGGGTCTGGAGCGCGCCTTCCTTTGCTGCGCCCAGTTGCAGGTAGCATGCGTCCAGCAGCGTGCGCGCCTCAAGGGTACGGAGTATCCCGTCGTGTTCGCGCCATTCGGTCGCTTGCTCGACGACCAGTCGCTGGCTGAAGTCGGCAGGCGTTGGGTGACGGTCAGCGCGCTGGAGCGTCCCTGACCAGCCGAGCCACGCTCCTGCAGCGTTCAGGGCGTTCACGAAGCCTTCAGGGAGCGCGGCGTTGTTCGCGCCGCTGGTCGCCGCCGACGAGCGCAGGAAAAAGCGCCACTGATGACGCTCCAAGTCGCAGAACTCAACGCGGGCGTCGCTCCGATTCGTCTGCGCGTTTTGGCGCTTCGCTTTTTTCATCGGTTGAGGCGGCTCCTCGGGTGTTTGCAAGGACTCGGAAGCGGTTCATCACCTGGTTGAGTTGTTGTTCATTCGTAAGGGTCTGGGCAGGTGGCTGGCTGAGTCGTGGGCGCAGGCTTTCGCTGAACGCGCGCAGCATCTCGCGAATTTGCGGGCAGCGATTGAGGTGTTTGAACAGGGGCTGCACGGCTTGCTCCAGCTCGTTGGGCGAGATTCCCTCGTGCATCTGTTGCACGCTGGTGTGCAGGTCGGCTTGGAACGCCCGCCACTCCTCCGCGCCCATCAGGTGGGGCAGTTCGTCGATATGCTGCTCCAGAAACTCCAGCAGTTGCTCAGCGTTCATTCTGGGGCTCCCCCCTACGGTTGATTATACCAGATTTTTGTTGGCGGAGTTCCTACGCCATACATCGGGTATAACTACCGTGCCATGCGTTTCACCGAGCCGTGGTATCTGCTGTTGCTGCCTGTGGCGTGGGGCTGGGTCTGGTGGACGGGTCGGCGTCTGCTGGGGGTCAGTCGGGCGCGTCGGCGGGTGATTCTGGCGTTGCGCTTCGCGCTGGTGCTGCTGATTGTGCTGGCGCTGGCGGGCTGGCAGGGGGTCGGGTCGCTGCGGAGCGTCTGCACGGTATTCGTGCTGGATCGGTCGGCGAGCATCTCGGACGAGGGGCGCGCCGCCGCGCAACAGTACCTGCAGGAAGCCCTCCGCCAAGCGCCCGACGACGCGCGGACGGGGCTGGTCGTCTTCGGCGCGGAGCCGATGGTGGAGTGGCTGCCCGCGCCGCGCAAGACGATGGACAGCATGTACGCCAAGCCGAACCCCGACGGCACGGATATTGCCGCCGCGTTGCGCCTTGCGAGCGCGCTGTTCCCCGACGGCTACGCGCGGCGCATCGTGCTGCTGACCGACGGCAACGAGACGGCAGGCGACGCCTACGCCGCCGCGCAGGTCGCTGCGGTGGAGGGCATCCCAATTGATGTCGTGCCGCTGCCGACGGGCAAGGCGGGCAACGACGCGCTGATTGAAGCGCTGGAGGCGCCCAGCGTCGCCAAAGTCGGCGAGCCGTACACGGTGCGCATCGTGGTGCAGTCCCAAAAGCACGCGGAGGGCGCCATCGTGCTTGACCGCGAGGGCGCGCCCATCAAGCGCATCCCCGTCAAACTCTCGCCGGGCGTGAACCTGATAACGACCACGCTTCGCGCCGACAAGCCGGGCGTGCAGCGCATCCGCGCGGTGCTGGAGGCGCAGCCCGATAGCGACCCGCGCAACAATCTGGGGCTGGCGCTGACCCGCGTGCAGGGCAAGCCGCATGTGCTGATTGCGGAGGGCAGGGCAGGCGCAAGCGACGCGATTGCACGCGCCCTGCAGGCGAACGCGATCACCGTCACGCGCGTGCGCGAGGGTGGCTTCCCCGACCGACCCGAAAAACTGCTCGACTACGACGCGATAGTGTTCAACGACTTCCCCGCGACCGCGCTTAGCCCGCAGCAGATGGAAGCCGTGCAGTCCGCCGTGCGCGAGGGCGGCGTCGGCTTCGTGATGATCGGCGGCGAGAACTCGTACCAGCCCGGCGGCTACTACGGCACACCCATCGCCGAACTGCTGCCCGTGGACTTGGAGATTAAGCATCGGCAAATCCAGCACGCAGCGACGGTAATTCTTATCGTAGATGCTTCAGGCAGTATGAACAACTACATCGGGCAGCACAAGGTGGCGCACTTGGCGGCGGAAGCATCCATCAAGACGCTGCAGATGCTGCGCCCCATCGACCGCTTCGGGGTGATTATCAGCAGCCACGGGTCGGACTGGCTGCTGCCCGATATGGCGCGCACGGGGTTCGACCCGTTCAGTTGCGACGGGCGCCAGTTTCAGGGCTGTCATGGGCAGCGGGCGGGTCAGCCGCCGAGCGCGATTTTCCCCGCCAGCCAGCGCGAGCCGATTATCGCCGTACTGCAGAAGGTGTACGGCACAGGGGGCGGGATCTTCGTGCGCGGCAGTCTGGAGATGGCGATGCGCGGGATGCTGACCGAGCCGCCCGACCGCGCACGGCACATCATCATGCTGGCGGACGCCAACGACTGCGACGAGCAGGAGGGGAGCATTGAAGTCGCGCAGCAGTTGCGTCGGCTGGGCGTGACGCTGAGCGTGGTGGCGTTCGGCGACGGCGACGCGACCAAGTTCCTCAAGCAACTGGCGCGGGTGGGCGGCGGGCAGTTCTATCAGACGCGCGACGCGAGTTCGCTGCCCCGCCTGTTCACCGCCGATGTGAGCGCGATGACGCGCACGGCAATCGAGCAGGGCGCGTTCATCCCCAAAGTGAACACGGCGGACGAACGCCTGCGCGAGGTGGACTGGAACCGCACGCCCACGCTGCTGGCGTACAACTTGGTCTCGGAGCGACCACTGGCGCAGACGCTGATGCGCACGCACAAGGACGACCCGCTGCTGGCGGTGTGGCGGTACGGGCTGGGCACGGCGATTGCGTTCACATCGGACGCGCAGCCGCGCTGGGCACAACGCTGGCTGGGCTGGGACGGCTACGCGGTCTTCTGGACGCAGGTCATCCGCAGCGCGATGCGCCCCAGCGCACAGCCGAATCTGGGGCTGACAGCGACCGTGCGCAACGGGCAGGCGATTGTGGAACTGCAGGCGTTCACCCCGCAGGGCGAGCCGATCAACGGGCTGACGCCGAAACTGACGGTGGGCGCGCCGTCGGGCGAGACGACGGAACTGACGCTGAGCATGGAGGGCGCGGGACGCTACACGGCGCAGTTCCCGCTGCGCGGGCAGGGGCTGTATGTGCTAAGCACGCAGGGCGACTTCGGCACGGGGCGCACGACAACGCTGACCACCGCGCTGGCAGTGCCCTACCCGCTGGAGTACCGCTTCTACCGCCAGAACCGCCCGCTGCTGGAGCGGATAGCGTCGCTGACGGGCGGGCGCGTCGCGCCAGAGCCTGCCCGCGCCTACGACCCGCCGCCCGCGCCCCAGCGGTTCACCCGCGACTTGTGGACGCTGGCGCTGCTGCTGGCGCTGATGTTGCTGATGGTGGACATCACGGTACGGCGCGTGGTGATTACGATTCCCGAGGCGGTTGCGGCGTTGCTGGGTCGGTTGCGCTGGCGTCGGGAGCGGCGCGGGGCGACTGCGCCCGTCGCTACACGCTTGCAGGCAGCCAAGCAGCGTGCTGCCCAGCGCACGCAGGTTCCCACCGCCCCGCGCGAGCGCGTCGCTGCGACTACGACCGTGCGCACACCGCCCTCTCAGCCCGACACGCCGCCCGAAAAGCCGCCGCCCGTCGCTACAACGCCGAAGCCAGACCGCACGGACGGCGCGCCCGAAGATACACTGGGACGCCTGCTGAAGGCGAAGCGGAACAGAAGCTAACTTTGGAGTGCGGAAGCGCAGCTTCCGCAACACGCTGAAGCGAACGCTTCAGCACTCCAAACAGTTATTCAAAAATCCGCAGCCCCGCCTTGTTCCAGTCGTCCAGGAAGCGTTTCAAGCCGATGTCGGTCAGCGGGTGCTGGAACAGTTGCTCCATCACCTTGAAGGGCATCGTGGCGATGTGTGCGCCCAGCCGCGCCGCCTCCACCACATGCATCGGGTGGCGGATGCTGGCGACCAGCACCTCGCTGTCGAAGCCGTAGTTCTCGACGATTTGCACGGCATCTTCAATCGTGCGCATGCCCTCGCTGGAGACATCGTCCACGCGCCCGACGAACACGCTGATGTAGCTCGCGCCCGCTTTGGCTGCCAAGAGCGCCTGCGTCGGCGAGAAGACCAGCGTCATGTTCACGCGGATGCCCTCGCGGGTCAGTTGGCGCGTGGCGGCGATTCCTGCGGGCGTCATCGGCACCTTGACCACGATGTTGGGCGACCACGAAGCGATTTCGCGCGCCTCGCGCAGAATGTCCTCAACCGTTGTGCCGACCACCTCTGCACTGATGGAACCATTCGGGAGTATGGAACAGATTTCCAGCACGGTCTCCTTGAAGCCGCGCCCTGCCTGTGCAATCAGCGAGGGATTGGTCGTCACGCCGTCTACGATGCCCCACTCCGCCGCCTTGCGGACTTCTTCGACCCTGCCCGTGTCCACGAAGAGTTTCATTGGGAGGCTCCTTGATGCGGTTTTGGCTGCCGGGGGTGGATTCGAACCACCACTACCAGATCCAGAGTCTGGCGTCCTGCCGTTAGACGACCCGGCAACGCTAAGTAGTATACCCAACTCACGACGCGCGTTGCAAGCCCCTACCCTTAGCCCTGTGCTGAAGGCTACCAGACTCGGCGTCTGGTATTCGAAGGACCGGGTGGAGGGGGACAGCACCCGGTCCTTGGGGGTGGGAGGGGGATAAGCTTAGAAGTCGTCGAAGTCGCCGCCCCCACCAGGCGTCGGCTCGGTCTTCTTTTCGGGCTTCTCGGCGACCATCGCTTCGGTGGTCAGCACTAGCCCTGCGATGGACGCCGCGTTCTCCAGCGCGGCACGGCTGACCTTGGCGGGGTCAATTATACCCGATTTCACCAGGTCAACGAATTCGCCCGTGCGCGCGTCGAGTCCCTCGTGTGTACCGAGCGCTTTGACCTTCTCGACGATGACGGAGCCTTCCAGCCCTGCGTTCTCGGCGATTTGGCGCAGCGGCTCTTCGAGGGCGCGTCGGAGGATGGCGACGCCCGTGCGTTCGTCATCGTTGTCGCCGATGCCGTTTAGCGCGGCTTGCGCCAGCAGGAAGATTTTGCCGCCACCAGGCACGATGCCCTCCTCGACGGCTGCGCGGGTCGCCGACAGGGCGTCCTCGAAGCGGTGTTTCTTCTCCTTCAGCTCGGTCTCGGTCGCTGCGCCGACCTTGATGACCGCCACGCCGCCCGACAGCTTCGCCAGGCGCTCCTGCAGCTTCTCGCGGTCGTAGCTGCTCTCGGTGGTCTCAATGAGACGCTTAATCTGGTTGATGCGTCCCGTCACGGCTTCAGGAGAGCCTGCCCCCTCGATAATCGTCGTCTCTTCCTTGCCGATGACCACCTTCTTCGCCTGACCGAGCATGTCGAGCGTGACATTTTCGAGCTTGATACCGAGGTCTTCGGCGATGAAGCGTCCGCCTGTAAGGATGGCGATGTCTTCGAGCATCGCCTTGCGTCGCTCGCCGAAGCCAGGCGCCTTGACGGCAGCGACCTGCAGCACGCCGCGCAGCTTGTTGACCACCAGCGTCGCCAGCGCGTCGCCGTCCACATCCTCAGCGATAATCAGCAGCGGGCGGCGCGCCTGCGCCACGCGCTCCAGCACGGGCAGCAGGTCTTGCGCGGAGCTAATCTTCTTCTCGTGAATCAGGATCAGCGCGTCCTCCAGCACCGCCTCCATGCGCTCGGGGTCGGTGATGAAGTAGGGCGAGATGTAGCCCCGATCGAACTGCATGCCCTCGACAATCTCCAGCGTGGTCTGCGTGCCTTTGGATTCTTCGATGGTAATCACGCCATCCTTGCCGACCTTGTCCATCGCTTCGGCAATCATCTTGCCGATTTCGGGGTCGTTGCCCGCGATGGTGGCGACATACTCGGTCTGCTCGCGCTCGGTGACGGGGATGGCGTGCTGCTTGATGGTTTCGACGGCTTTCGCGACGGCTTTGTCGATGCCACGCTTGAGCGCGATGGGGTTGCCGCCTGCCGCGACATAGCGCATGCCCTCGTTCACCAGCGCTTGCGCCAGCACCGTTGCGGTGGTCGTGCCGTCGCCTGCGACATCGTTCGTCTTGGACGCGACCTCACGGCACAGCTGCGCGCCCATGTTCTCCCACGGATCCGACAGCTCAATCTCCTTCGCAACGGTCACGCCGTCTTTGGTGATAATCGGCGCGCCCCACTTGCGATCCAGCACCACATTGCGTCCCTTCGGGCCGAGGGTCACCTTCACCGCGTTGGCGACCTTATTGACGCCGCGCTCTAAGGCGCGTCGAGCCTCTTCGTTGAACTTCAGCATCTTCGCAGGCATAGGGATTCACCTCCTGTATTTAGTTTAGCGTTCGCGAATCGCGTAGATTTGGTCTTCGTCGAGGATGAGGTACTTCTTGCCCTCGTACTCGAACTCACTGCCAGCGTATTTGGAGAAGACGACGCGCTGTCCGACCTGCACGGTCATCGGCGC
>Ga0308395_1001425_pt1 | contig 15649 bp, 6 predicted proteins | sample Hotspr20SampleP4_FD_202097 | JGI IMG/M metagenome (GOLD analysis project Ga0308395, IMG submission 202097) | Hot spring phototrophic mat microbial communities from Mushroom Spring, Yellowstone National Park, Wyoming, United States - 20050930_P4 ...
CGTCAAAGGAGACTGTGTTACAGATACGATAATAAGAGAAAAAACAGTGTACATAACAAGATACGCAGAACCTAAGAAATCTTTTGATAAAAATAAGTTTTATGATGATTTCATTACAATAGCATTCATAGTATTCGTAATAATCTTTCTTATAATTGCCATGATGAGAGGTATTAGAAGTTATATAAAAAATAACCTATGATAAAAATACTTGAAACAATTCAGTCTTTCATATTATTGTCATTATTATTATTGTGTATCGAGCCGCATGATTTATTCCTTTTAGCACCTTTATCATTTGTATCTACACAACAGATATTGTTGTTATGGAACCGCTTGAAAAATCGCAAGTACGATGGCACTGGTGTAAACGCAAGTAACGATTTTTCAGATCAGTTTGACGCTAACATAGTAGAGTTAGTTGGCAAGGTGAAGTCTCTCGTCAATGACTACATTAATAGAAAAAAAGACGGGGCACTAAAAAGAAGTCATGGTGCAGTACATTCTAATAACCCCACTGTCGAGCAGCTTAGGTTGCTATCTGATGGCAAATACCTGTGCATTGACTTGAGTAGGTATATTAATTCTGGTAAGCTTGTTACGACGCAATTAAATAATGCGTTTTTGGTAATAAAGGGTAAGTATTCCAATAGATTTAATAGGAGTTATAGTTACATTCAATTGGCCGATGATTTTAAAACCTATGAATTTTCCATATGGCGTCAAAAGCTGGTAGTTGATACTTATAACGTTGGCCCTGATAGAGCTAATGCTCTTGATGCTTTTCTGCATAGTTATGATTTAACAAACCGATATGAGTACTACGTTTTTGATTACTCATCCAGCGAACCCGACCATTACTTTAATACAAACGAAATCAACACATACGGGTTAAGTGCTAATAGTTATTGGTTTACAGATAACTTGTCTATAAATAGTTACTTAGGCAATACAAGAACAAAACATGTAAAGTCTTCCGATGGGATAAATATGCCTTTTATACCAGATTCTAGTAAAAGAAATTTTGCATACCACAAGTTGATTAAGGAGGGTATTTTAGACAATATAACATTTTATGACTATAGTGTTACAAGAGTCAAGATTCTTAGGGCAGCGGAACATATACCATTTGGTTCAGTCAATAATGATAATTATCGCAGAGTTTTTATGGATTTGTTATACAGCAGCATGCCTACGAAAACAGAAACTATGTCAAATGGTAGCTACAAGAGATATATGTATCCGTATTTTTATGTTCCTACGGTCTTTTATTATGAATCCCTCGATTTAGATAATCACAATAATGCTTTTAATTTTGGTTATGATAGCTCTGGGTATATATATCGTAATCCATTAGTAAATCATAATGCTTTCCAGAATATTAAGACGTATGGATATTTTTATCCTATGTATTATAATCGTTCGACTTGGTCTGATATAAGTCCTATAGATTCTAATCACGATCTTTTTGGATATGTATTTTTTATTTCTGGCAAGGACAATGTTTCAACTTTTAAGCATGCTGGTTTTGGTGGTTCTTTCAGTTATGGCATGTCATTGAGGTATAAGCATGGTTCTAAGTATCGTTATGGGACTTATTTCACTCCGTATTATACCTCTGATTATATCATTTCTGGTTATGCTTCTGCGGCGATGATGCACTTTTATGGTTCTCAGGATGCCGTTGAATTTGGATTAAGCAGCCGTAAAACATATATGGAAAACAAACTCAATATAAGCGATAAAGATTTCATAAGCCATAAGACTAGAACAATCCCCACCGGCCTTATGCCAATGTATCAAGAGTTTTACCCTATTTATCTAATAGATTCGTATTGTTTCACTAGTAATAGTGGTACTTCCATACTATTAAAACCGCCGACATTCAGTAGATATAGTTTAACACCTAGGCAGTATAACTTCCATTTTAGAATACCTTTTGGGATACAGGAAAACGAGCGTAGGGACAATACAGTCTTGAAAGCTTACGCTCGGGCTAATAGCTATTATCACATTAATCCAGCTAGTGGGTTTTCTATCACAACAACGACTTATGCTTATTTTACAGCGCTTTCTGATTACCATACTATGCTTCCACCGTTCAACAGACAAATGGCGTTTATGGCAGTAAGAGCAGTACAAAATATGAATAATACAATACAATTAATAAATGCAATGTCCAATTCGTTTTTTGGTAGACAAAGACAAATTATAAATGATAGTACGAGTAACGCTATACTTACTAATTTCTGTAATTGGGTTAACTACCCGGGCACTTATAGTGCCTTCATGAATGAAAATCAGATAAGAGATAATTATTTATTTGCTACTTCGCCTACTAATATTAGAGGACTATTATGGAGTAACGTATATTTTAGAAAGCAAATAGACCCAGGGGTCGCTTACGAGTTAGGATTCACTAGCTCAAATATGCCATTGGATGATAATAGTATAGACAGTCGTTTGCGACGTGTGACTCCTTTTATCCAACCCCACGGGATTACTAATGCACCTGTAAGAGTAATGGGTAGAGTAGATGATAATGATGCAGCTTTTGAGTTGCCTAGCAGGTTATGGCGTATGAATATTTATAGTGGGTCTATAAATAGTAACTACATGGGCAATACAGATGGTGAGAAGTTTTTCCAACATCGGGCGATAGCTTTAGCCCTGATGAGCTATACGTTAGCCGTACCTGATTATCCAGATGCATCACCGAGCATACCCTGGTGTTGGCAGTCTTTTGATAGTATGCTTTCTTATGCTCCGGAATTTGGTGCGGCATCCAGTAGATACGGATTAGGTTACGAGTACCGTTTCGCTTATTTCCATAACGACATACATCCAGTGCCTGACATGAATTTGTTGTTAGGTGATATAAATATAAATACATACAGATTACCACTTATGACATATAACCATTTATTACCATTGTTTTTTGTTGTATTAACCGATAGAAACGGATATTGGCAACATGGTCATGTATCTACTTATATGCCCAATACTGAAATGAATACGCAAAATGCCGAACTTACTTATTTATATATTGTGCCTCCAGATTATGGGTATAACATGAAGCTACCTGGTCCTATTAGAAGTATAAGTACTCACAGATTTACAAGTAATTCACTTAATGCTGTTTATACAGTAGCGCGTTACGAGTTTTTTGCACCTTACTTGCCATTGTGTCCATATAGAGATGTTAATACCATTTTGCCAAGATTTGACATAAAACCGCATCTCAATGCTTTCAATACTTATCGTGATATACGCCCTAACGATAACGTTCCTGAAATGATAGAAAATGTAAAAAAGTACTATATAAACAACCCTAACAGTACTACAGCTGAGGAAATTGTAAATTTGAGAAATTATGGCTATTATAATAGTTTTTTGGGTTACTTCTTTGTCGACGTCGGTGGTAGCTTTACAGCTATAGAACGTATCAATAAACTAGTACATATTAAGAACCCTCTAGATAGTAATGATAGCGGTGAATACGAGCAAAGAACAATTAGATACTTAAGAATCCCTTCTATCAACCTAAATGACAATTTACAATACGCTAGGATGCTAGTTGACCCTAATAATCCACTTTTAGGCTCAGACTTTAATCCTTTTTACATTGACGCGGGATCTGTGTTCATAAGTTCCGAGGTAAGAAATGATGTAATAATAGATAAACTAATACAAACTACCCTATCAACAAAGATAACAGGCTACGTTATAACAATGAATGGATTGACTAATCTTATGATTACTTATAACAATACTATAGCAAATAATGGTGCTAAGCTATGGAATACTTTTGATGATTTTAGAAGCTATTACATGAGTGATTATAACATTTTGATGTGGTCACCTTACGTCAATACACTTTCAACACAAAACCCTGAATGTGAAAACATTGCCGAATGTGCTAAATTTGACATTCAAAAAAGATTTTTTGCCTATAGTGTTTTGCGTACTATAGCCTTGACGAATAGGATATTTTTCCCTAATGTAAGAGTTAGGCCATTGCTAAGCATGTATGTTGAATTGGGAGAAGGGAATAACATCAACAACGATGTCGCGAAGCGGCATATGGCTTATTATAAGATATATGATGACATAGTAATTAAAAGCAGTTACTATCAGACTGATCTGTTAACACCTATGTATATAACTTATAACCCGCTCGGGGCATATGTTATGGCACACGAGAGTAATAGAGACTATATTCGTCGTCTTATGAACTCTAATGTTTTACCTTCCACTAATAACCCAAATCCTGTACCTCTTAACGCGAGTTTTAATGGCAACAATTTTTATAACACCATATATCAAAATTACGAACTTATAGGTCCATGGAACTTTCATAATCTATTATTCCCAACTTTTTCCACTGGTGAAGTGCGTCAGCCGCAAGCTTGGGCGTTCTCGCATCCCAGAATGTGGCCCAGACCAATTATGGCTTACTACTATCCTAGCCGTGTAACTCCTAACCCAGCCTATTACTTCTCTGGGATAATACAATACGAGGAAAAAACTTACTCAGGAAGAAAACCATATCACGTTTTGGATTATAGAAACACAAAAAATTTTGTTGTAGTTATTAGACTTTACAAAGTAAATGATGAAATCTTAGCTGAGAGTTTGAATAATGATTTTGTGGCTGTTTATCATAATAATAAAGTTTATTTGCGCACAAAAACTCAATTTATAGAACCAATTGTGCCTAGAACACTAAAAGGCATGAGTAGAATAAGACACAATTTGATTGACTTAGTAAGTCCTCAATTTAATATACCTCCGACTTCACAACGTAGTAACTTAGAAAAATTTGAAGACATAGTGAGTGGTAATGTTTTGGCCGATTTAGTTAGCAACAACTCGGCTATCGGCCAAAACTATATTACCACAGACTATTTGCATCCTATTGAAGACGGTGTTAGTGCTGGTAGTGCTTACTATATCGTTAATGAAGCCACTGTTATAAATTGCTTTGGGGATATTTATCGGGTAGTTAGAGACGAGTTGGATTTCTGCGATAGAACAACTTATCCATATGATAAAGACGAACAGAATGTTGAGATTATAGTACCAGATGATTATAATTACGAGACTACGGCCTTTGGTTGGAGTGAGGCTGTCTACGTGAAGTTTAAAACGGAAGACGTTTTCAATAGAGCTGTGGGTAAAGAGTTCCGAGTCAATAAATATAAAGGCAAGATAAGTCTTGTCCCAGAACATCCGATATCTTATGGCGTAATAGATAACTCGAATATACTAAAAAGGCAAAGAGATTACATAACAATGATGCCAGATATAAACTATCTTTCTAATGACAGAATAAACACTACCAATAAGATACCAACCATCAAAAAGGCTGAACATATAAGTTTAATATCAAACAGATACAATGACTTAGTTGGTACTAGTGTGGTTTATAACTTGCCGAGAGCGGCTGATCCAGACGAGTTCTCGCAATATTATCAAAGGCTTATCTTTGAGATAGATTTGCCAGCCCAGACACTTCAGTATAGTCAATTTAGTGACGCATTGCGGTACGGTAGAAGCGATGCCAATACGCGTGACGTCAGCGCAACTGGTGGACTTAGTATGTATGGAAACAAAGACCTAGGCAATGTCATGCTCCATGAGACCGAAAGATTTGACGAGCCTATGATAGTATATGATAATCCTTACAATCCTAAAAACGTTCTGTTCATGTTTATGGATAACTTAACTAATGAACGAGCCGATGCAGATGTTCTAAATGATAATATAGTAAGTAGCCAAAATGTTATCAATGTTGGGCCTAATCCTTTTTCTGGGTTTTGGCATATGGAGTACGTTGGTTTCATTACAGACTACGCGTGGAACAAGTGGTCAGCAGGATTAGACGCTGAACCCAGACAGAGGCTACTACAAAACATAAATACGATATATGAAGGTTTTGATAAAGTGTTTTTTTACAGGGTTGAGCTGACAAATTCTGATAGGTACGGCAAATATCGAATAACTAACGAGTCTTCTGTAACTTTTGCACAAGATGGTATTACATTAGCAAATTATATAAAACTTCACCGATTTACAATATCTGCTTTATCTCTAAATGCCTTTGCACCATTCTTGGACTTTGCTATGTATAATAACTACTTCGGTGGCGCTCCTAAGACTGTGTATTATTCGGACGATTATACACCGAATAATTTATATCTACCATCATCGTACTACGATAATAATTGGCCCAATAATATAACTACTAACGAAATACGCAACTCGCTTTATAGATTTAGAGTTGAGGATATAAGTGTGCAAAATCAAAATCAAAGGTTTTTATTCCCTGGTAAAGATATAGTTACGCGTTTGTTTAGCTTTAGATTACCGGTAGTTACTAAGATGGTTTTTGCTAAAAACGAGCTTCCAAGATATAGGATATATCCGACATCTACTCTGCATCTTAGTGGTAGGAATAATGTGTATGATAAAGGTTTTTACAATATATTTTATGATTTTAGCTTAGGTAATGTTCCTAAGTGGCGTAGGATTGCTGGTAGTTTGGGACGCTTTTATGGAAGTAATCAAGCATATTTCTATTACAATGTGATAACTCCGTCAGTCAACATACAAAACACCTTGAATTCCCAGTTCAATACTGATAGAACAGATTATATGAGAGTAGAGTATAATAATGATCCATTGGTTACTTCTGTAGGCATTCGTTGGTCTAGTAATCAGTCCATGATGAAGCGATTAGTGTATGTTGTGCCTCCAAAGTCTTTTGAGGATGATTACGATGTTTTTTATCGTATAGGTAATCTTTTTGCTTGGCCTTATGATTTAATAGGTGCTAATGTGCAAGCTGAATCTTATTACAAAAGATCTGATGATAGTATTTTTTTCTTTGATTGTAATATCAAACCATGGTATTGGCCATATATTGGGCGTTATGCTGAGAATCTCATGCATTTGAATGCTCAGCGGGCAGCCTTCTCACCATTTACGGGATATGGATACTGGATGCGATATACTAACAGTCAACATATTATATCGCCAAGAATGGCTTTCTGGTTCAATAACCAAGATTTTATTAATAATGTTATTGGCTCAACCTCTAATTCTACACCTAGCCAATCACAAATTAAATTCAGCGTTAACTCCGAGTATGGTTATAGTTATGGTCGTGTAGTAAATCCATATAAAGATTTTATCGCTTACGAAAGACCGTATGGCGACATTCCTATTAATAAGTCATTGATGCTGAATAAATATACAAGAAGATTCCCTAATAGTACTAACACTACACGATTGTCAGTTATTAATGATGTATATCGTTCTACTGTTTTAAGTACTGGTAGTGTGTTTAATACGATGTCCCTGAAGACTTCGGCATTAGTTGAAATACCTCAGGGTTTTATATATAATATGCTTATTAGTAATTACCAACCCTCCATACCCTTATTTGCTGTTCACGGTATCCGTAAGAGTTATGGTCTTCCAGATAATAGTTTTAGGGTGCAAAATATTCAGCTAAGAAGGACAGACTATGGCCGTTGGGCATCAAGCCAGTTGTTATATACTAACAGCTATACCTGTTTTGACACACCACCTTATGGCACACCATTAGGCGGGTCATTCTACTTACAACAGTATATGCTGTCTAACATACCATTGTACTACTATTACAACGAAGATAATTCAATTAACAGTTTATTCAGAAAGGTACACTTTAACCAAGAGCTAACACTTAAACATTTTATACCTCCTGAGTTATATTATCTTGTATCGTATCCTGTGTTCTTAACTAATGAACAAGTTTTAGACCCGTCGAAAGTGGAACATCAATATGAACCATTCTATATGTCTACGGCCAAGCTGAACTTAGTATATATAGGTACTCAAAAGTTTTATCCGCTTGTGTCATACGGTATACCTTATGTAAAGTTATTTTATCCCTTCGCCGATTTAATGGTAGAGTATAACAAGAAATCTATAACAGAAAAATTTTCTCCTGATATTATACGATATTCTAAAACATTGTACAAATATCCACTTACATCTTTGGGTTACAAGAACAGAGGTATGCCAATATATAGTATTTATATTGACGGGCAGTACGATTTCAACCATACCCCCTTGAATTTAAATACAAATGTGGATGTAAGAGGGAATAGGGCTATGAGTCAATCAGCTATATTGTCGTATCTGGAAAGTGAGGCTATTGATTATTCTTCCTATGATCTGAGTGGTATTTATAGGCACGCATACTATGATGTTGCTGCTGCTAGTGAAGACACTGAATTAAGAATCTTTTTAGAGAATAATCGTTCTGCTTTAGCCATGGCGGGCGCGATGAATTTCTTGGCTGGGACTAGCCCAAATCTTAAGACATCGGAGCTGGTGTTACGAAAGCTTTACAACTATTATAATACAGATACAGCTGCGTACGACATGATGATATTTTATTTCCACGCGCAAAATGAAGAACATACAAGCTATCACTTAGATAGAATAGGTGTACTGGGTCATCCAAAAGATCAGAACACACAAGTTACAACAAACTTTCTAAATATACTCCAATACTCGCCTAACACGCTTAGTAATATTAGCAATGTAAGTAATTTGAGTAATATTTATACAATTGACTATTATAATATAAGTGCTTCATATACTAGTACCAAAATGATTTTGGAACGTGATATAATCAAGAGGCCGTTGTCTTCTGCTTTCGGGATTTTTTCTAATAGCGCACTTGCAAGATCTGGCGCTAACATTCGTAACTACTTCTACATAACTAGTAGACTTATTTATGAAGACTTGCTACTACAATCTTATCACTATCGTTCGTATGTTCCATTACCTAACGAAGGTATTTATATCCCTAATACTCATTTGGAATTCAATCTTATGCTTAATCAGAGTGTTTCAGCAAAAGCATTGTTTTTTGTAGGTAATCCTTATTACATTAGGTCTGAACTAGCCAATAAAGCTAATATTTACTTCGTATATAATGATTATAAAGTTCTGTCTCAGTTTTACAAGAGGGCTAAACGATATGGTTATCGTGTTAGGATGCCGATGGTGGATGGGCTTAGAGTTAGTGTAGGTGTGATGCCTTTGGGTTATAATGCTACGCACGCGTATAGTGTGGGTCCCGCTGGAGCAGTCGGAGCAAGAAACTATTCCCAATATACTGATCGTCATTTCGGAGAATATCATCTACCTGCCAGAGAAACTACTAATTTTGACTCTGCGGGCAGTATGCCGCTCAACAGCAGTCGCGAAGTACAAGTAAATGTGGCAAATACAATTAGAGGCACAAACAATCAGTTGGGAACAGCTAAGTACGTTCAATCACCTAAATCGTTGTTTCATACAATCACTAATATAAAGCGTGAGGAAAGAGTTATATTTTGGGCCAGAAATCCTTACTTGATAGATGTACTAACTATATATCCTAAACCCATAATCATAGATCCAGTATCTATATATCAAAGAGAAGCTTTAAGCTGTGCTTCATTGTATATGAGTGATTATCTTGCTTATGCTCCGTACGGTGCCTTAGGCAATGTTAACGCTGCCTTAGGCAATGTTAGCCCACGACACATTTCTCATACTAAAGCTAATAGTGAGATTTACCCCGATCGTAGTTTTAATCCTATTATGGGTGGAATATGGCCTAGAGCTGTTATAGATGCCGGGATATTAGGAGATCTTGTTATTACGAGTAATTCGGAAACAGAGTATCAAAATTATAAATTATATCAAGACGGCATGCTTTTATTGGATATGTACTATTTAGAATTGACTTTTTCTTTTCCTATTGGTGCTGTTATTGAGGCCAGTGGGTTAGGCTACGATAAATGGTCGTATCACGAGTGGAACATTGGATATTGGGGTGCTGGTGCTGGAGCACAGCATTTGCCTGTACCCCGCCGTTGGCTAAATCACATGACAATGTACACCAACACGTTGCCCATGCTTACAAAGATGCAAGAAATACGCCGCTACGTCTATCGTACCGTACCAGGATATGCCATAGATACTATGCAGCTACATAACCCTCAAACTTTCTTTTTAAGTATGTACGGTAACCCTACTCATACTATGTTATACCTGTCTCACGTGTTAGGTTCATCAGCTTACAATAATAAAGTTGTTCACGAAATGAGATTCGATATGGAGCTGTTACATGACTTAACTGATACTGTGACGTATAATAACTACTGGCCGCACATGCAACATACAGAAGTAAATATGAGAGAGGAGAATATGAATATTAAAAGATTCCTGATCTCTCCACATCATTACTACACTATTAAAGCTCTATTAGAACCAAAATATTACGACCTGTACAGATTAAACACTCAGACATTGTATGATTACGAAAAATATGATCGGTTAGTTAACTCATCTATGAATGGTGGAGTGGTTACATCTGTTGTCGATTTATTTAATGACGGCTCAAATAATGGACAGACTACTGATAGTAATATGAATGACCCTTATTATGATTTGTTCTTTAACAATATTACACAACCTGAAAGCCTATACTGGACTAAGAGAGATTTGATATTTACAACTACGTATAACATGATTGATCACGCTTATGCTATCCGTGAGGCCAGTCTTCGGTTTTATGGTATTTTTGTGGCTAACGGTACTTACAGTGGTTCAGTGTCTCCCTACGAGTGGCTCGGAGGATTATACTTCTTACTTAACAGCTCTGATTATATCGCTAATCATAGCGTCCTCGGTAGGGAAGAAATAGACCTTGCAAGAGTACAACCCAGAGTACTCATACCAGAAGCAACTTATGTACCTGTATTTTACACTTTTAACACCAGTTTATCTACACGGCGACTATCGCTATATAGGACTGCCATATTTGCGAGTGATATAGAGCCACAACCTGTATTCCAATATAAAGGGCAAAGTGCAATTTTAGGCAATAACGTTAACCATAATACAGCAAGACCAGATACAGAGATTGCCGATTCAATATTTAGTCACAGCGTCTATAATATAAACTTTGACGAATATAATACTATTGTTAGTAACAGAATGCAAACTCCACTTAATGATATGTATAGAAGAAGTTTTACATTTGATTTGTTTTATAATACATCAACTAATGCTAGTTTCAGGTTTAGTTACAATATTCCTAACAATAATCTATTTTACTTGGAATTCAATGGTTTTGGAAAGTTTGAGTATAATATGAATTATGCTGATCTGTTGATTCGCAATACTGTTCCATTTTCCGTTTTTAATTGGTTAGCTTACTGGCCTATAAATAAGTTTCTTACAGACACATACTCTTACAGTATGAGTGCGGTCAAACTTTTGGGTGATGATGTTAATATGTTATTCCGCTTTCCGAAAGAAATGATAATTAAGGTTAGAATGTCTCCTTCTGGTGATATTACATACGACTGGCTGAACTTAAGTTTTCCGCCGCTATTTGCATTAGATTACTCTATGTGGAGAAGGTACAGCGGTAGTGTCATATGCATAGCAGTAGATGCGTTTAGTCAGATTAGCTATGTAGATAAAGCTGGCGAAACCGACAAATCTGAGCAATTAGGCACATCTATAATATTAGGTTTGTCGCAGGCTGGGTTACAACCTATAGCATTTAATATGACTTACAACACAAGAGGGTATAATATATGGAACTTTACCCATCGCATAGATTATTTCTGGTTTTCTTGGGTTTTTGGTGTTACCATGCAAAATAGTACCGCACGCTCGCATGCATCTATGTTCAAGACAGCGAGAGATTATGGAAGTATGGAGCAGTTAAGTATTAAGCAACCTGTTTTACGGGCGAATACACTTTCGCATTACATGTATGACCCGCTCTACTTAGATACTGGTCGTGTTTTCATTAGACCCAGACTTTACCCGATTGACCAATTGAGTGGTAATGAACCTGTCTCTAATGAAACAACACTTAATATGCCGTTATTTGTTAGTGCAGACGCTATATACATGGATAATCCCCAACGTTATGTGCGAAATGCCTCTGGTGAAAGAGAATGGGTTAATGAGTTATATAGTTTTGATCATTTAGGCGATCCGTCTCGTACAGTACAATTTTACTACATGAATAGTGACACTGGTGGTGTAAGTTATCCGCCAGAAACTCAAATCCCTCAGGGTTACCGTACTGGTTCTAACGTTATGAATAGACCGTATGGTGGATACGACCAAGCTATCATCAAGCAGGGAACTGGCGCTTCTGTTGCCAACTTTTACCATCTTGTGGAGGCGGAGCCATCAATGACGCGCCTGTGGAGTATTCAATGCGGTTTGAACACAGCGCCTCTCACGAGAACAGGCGACGAACTGACCCACGAATACGGAGTCCCCGTAAGTAACAACCACATGGTAACTTCTCACGGATTACATTACGAAGCCACGATAGTGGATTATTTCTTAGGTAACATGTTCCTGTATAGAGAAAACGATAATAGCTTATACGAAGGACATCCATTGCCTCATCCTAACTTCATCATATTTGGTAGGTCTGATAACATTTACAAGTTTCTTGGTAATCCTGTACCGGAAGTAACATATAGCGCTCCACCTATGTCTTATACAATAGAGATAGGCCTTAAACTCTATACAGCTTTAAATAGTAGTGATGGTACAATAAACAGGAATGAACACCAAGACATTACCATTAGGCCATACCAGAAGCATCTATCTTTTTCGACTGATACATCAATACAATTGCCTCATACGTATAGCTATGAACGTCTGCTCCAAAACAGCTGTTTTGCACAACATGCATTTCCGGCTATGGTGAGGAATAAACACGACATAGACTACCACCATCAAGCAGAGTATGCGTTTAGTAATGGCGGCATTTTCGCGAATATCGCTTCGAGCTATATGAAAGCTATCGCACAAAATCCGCCCTCAGGTGTTGACGACGATTCGTGAACGTTGATATCTAAAAATGGATTTTGAAAAGTTGCGGAATGTCATCTCAATAGTCGATGTTGTACAGTCTTATGGTATTGTTCTTAAAAAAGTAGGCCGTCAATATAGAAGTTTATCGCCATTTAAAAAAGAAACCAAACCATCTTTTTTTGTACTACCCGATAAAAATATATTCAAATGTTTTTCCTCTGGGCATGGTGGCGATGTTATCAAGTTTGTGGCTCTAATGGAACAAGTCTCATACTCAGACGCTGCTAAAATCTTATGCGCTAGATATAATATCCCGACTGACCAAGATGGTAAGACTAAGAGAGACCCGTTATACTTCAAGCGGCAGATAGCCATTTATCTCTCTAAGGCGTTACTCAAAAATACCGAGTCCGTCGGTTTCCAATATCTCCAAGAAAGATTTTCCTTTCTAAAACAAGATACTATAACTAATATTATAAACAAGTTCATGATTGGCGTATGGAATTCACAGATGTATAAAGAACTCGTCAACCTTTACGGCGAGCAAAGAATTAAACAAATGCGCTTCCCTAAGGCTAATGAAAATAGCTTTATTGTACTTCCTATTATAGAAAACAATAAAGTTATAACCTTTATGTTCCGAAGCCTTAGCAATAATTCGGACTATAAGTATATATACTCCGCAGAGCCTAATAAATCACTTGTTGATGTTGTTTATAACTATAACCCTTATGATCAGAACACTGAGATTTATGTAACTGAGGGTATCTTTGACGCTATCGCACTTTATGGCATAGGTATCACAAATGTAGTTTCATTATTAGGGTTGAATATTACTGGTAAAAAGTTTTCTAAACTGAATAAGTATAATGTAATAAATCTAGCTTTAGACACCGATCGTTCTGGGTATAGGGCTTCATTAAAAGCGGCACAGTACTTCATGCTTCAAAACAAGATCGTGTATTTACTATTACACACACCTTATAAGGACGTAGATGAAGCTATAAAAGCAGGAGTTTACGATAAAGAAACGATAAAACATAAAAAACAACTAATAACCACACATATATATACTAGAACGTATAAGTCTATCGATTCCGAAGCACAGTATAAGCAGTGGATAAAAAAGGTAATCAATGGTATAAAGGATAGTGATATAAGGTACTTATATAACAAAAGCATTTACGAGGCTATCAAGAAAAAACCCATGGACAATAAAGAAATTTCGAGTATAAATAAAATATTAGAAGCACTTACTACTCCGACGCTTAAGCTAGCATTAGCCTATATAGTAGATGTGATAGATGAAAGAGAAAGGTACAATATGTTACAAAACATGAGGACAGATAAAGAAGAAGAAGTAATAGTTGATATGCTCGTTGAACTAATAGTAAATAGCTTAAATCTTGGTCAATCCGATTGATTGCATGTTCTATATTATGGATACTTAATGCACTACTTGAATGCAATTTTGTATATTTCGATAGTATTTTGTGTAGGCGAGAACCAAGCTTCTAGGGTTAGGACGACCCGAAGTGAAGCCTGTGGAGCAGGCTCTGGTGGATGAACGTAGCCCCTGCGAGCTACCTAAAAAGCCATCCTGCGACGAAGCAGGAAGCTCAACTGCAGGAGTTGAGCAGTCCGCTGATTTGACATAGTATGTTTTGTAGAATCGGGTCGCTTTTAGTACAGTCGCCGTTTATTGCTTCATTTAATAGAATGCCGAATTTGTTGATTGTATCGTCACTATGCATATTTATGGCACTTTTGACCCATATTTGAGCAACGTTTTTTACCGGCCACTTGTAGTATAGGCCTACGACATCCTCTAAATGACCGGCAAACGACATCATGTAATATCGTCCCTTACCACGCTCTAAATAATCAAATAAATTAACACAAAGATTGTATAGGTCTATAATCTCCTTCATAATTGTAAATTTGTCGAAACATGCCCGCATGATAAAATATAGCAGTAGTTGGTATATTTATATATGGCCAACTTTGTTGATTTCGCACAGCTTGGGGTTACACAGGGTTATTTGGGTTTCGTTGAGTATCCTAAGCTTTCGGGCGGTGGCAAAGAGTTTTTATGGCAACACATGTGGGACATTGACATCCCTGTAAAACCGAGGGCTGTATATTGGCCCGGTCTAGATGTTATAAAGCATAGAATGAAAACACTTTCCCTAGAAGTCAAAAAAGATTTAGTTGGTAGTGTCGATGTTAATATTCGTGGTATCCATATCAAGCAGTATGGTGGTTATGAAAGTGATGGGACTGTAACGTGGGAGCTGATTGACTTTGAAGATCAGACCATTTATGCTATGGCATTATCCTTTATGAGTGCGGGTGGTGCCAATAGATATAAGTTCCAGCTTAGAAAGGAGGACGTTATGATTCCCGTTTTTCAAGTTTATTTTCTCAATTCTAGTCGTAAACCTGTCAAGAGACTAGATTTTTATACTTTATTGTTTATGAACTATGATTACAACTACGATACTCCGACGGAGCCTTCTGGGGCAAGAGAAACAGTAACGTTAAGTTTTGGTTACGAACATCACGACAAAACGCTCCTCAACGTAGTACCTGCATTCACTTTCTAATATGGACATTATACAACCAGAACCTAAGTACATCACTAATTACGAGGCATCTAGAATGTTAAGTATACCTGTTTATAAAATAGATGCAGTTATTAAGTTATATAGTATACCTCATTATCGTGAGGGGAGCACTATAT
>Ga0308395_1001426_pt1 | contig 15646 bp, 10 predicted proteins | sample Hotspr20SampleP4_FD_202097 | JGI IMG/M metagenome (GOLD analysis project Ga0308395, IMG submission 202097) | Hot spring phototrophic mat microbial communities from Mushroom Spring, Yellowstone National Park, Wyoming, United States - 20050930_P4 ...
GGGCGACGGCGGTTGCTTCGTCACGCTCCAGCCCGATGTAGCCAACGCGCACATCGGTGAACAACTCCGTGATGGCTTCCAGCATGCCCAACCCCGCTCGCAGAATCGGCACGGCGACAATCGGCTGTGCCAGCGAGTGCCCTTGGGTCGTCTCCAGCGGTGTCTGCACCGTGTGCTCACGCACGGGCAAATCGCGCGTGGCTTCCACTGCCAGCAACAGGGTCAACTGCCGCGCCAGCGCACGGAACTGGGCTGGCGCCGTCGAAGCGTCGCGCAGGCGCGTGAGAATGTGCTTCACCAACGGGTGCTGTACGACCTCAATCTGCATCCATGCTCACCGCCACGATTGTACCCGCTACGGTGTCTCGGCATACTGGAAGATGAGGGCGAGCGCGGCGTAGTCGTCGTAGGGTTCGGGGGGGATGCGCATGCCTTTGGGCAGCAGGCGTCGCCAGCCGCGCGGGGGATGGTACTGAAAGTAGAGTTCGCGGGCGCGCAGGGTGGTGTCGCGCTCGGCGACCGTTTCCCACACAGCGTTCGGGAACCATTCGCGCAACTGCGCCCGCAGCCGTTTCGCGCCTGTGCCCGCGCCCATCAGCAAGCGGTCGGGCGCATAGACGGCAAGCAGGCGTTGCAGCGTCTCCTGCAACTGCTCCAGCGCAACCACCGCGCGATATAACACGCGCCACTCGCCGCCTGCCCGCTCGGCGAGGGCAATCCCTACCTTGTGGCTGCCGGGGTCAATCGCTAAGTATCGGATTCGGTTGTCTCACCTCGCAGCGTGCTGAAGGTCGCAGGGTCTAAAAAGGCGTCCACAATCATCGGGTCGAACTGCTTTTCGCGTTCGGTGTGGAGCGTTTCGATGGCTTGCTCGTGCGACAGGGCGGGTCGGTAGGGGCGGTCGTTGGTCATGGCGTCGTAGGCGTCCACGACGGCGACGATGCGTCCCCAGAGGGGGATGTCTTCGCCGCGCAAGCCCTGCGGGTAGCCCGCGCCGTCCCAGCGTTCGTGGTGCGTGAGGGCGATTGTGCGCGCCATCTGAATGACGGGGTAGGCGCAGCCCTCCAGAATGCGCGCGCCGATTTCCGTGTGCTGTTGCATCACTGCCCACTCCTCGTCGGTCAGTGGCGCGGGCTTGCGCAAAATCGCGTCGGGCACGCCGATTTTGCCCACATCGTGCAGCGGGGCGGCATGGCGCAACTCAAACAGCCGCTCCTCGTCCAGCCCCAGCACGCGCCCAATCTGCTCGCTGAGCCGCCCAACGCGGATAATGTGCTGCCCTGTGGTGTCGTCGCGGTACTCGGCGGCGCGCGCCAGTCGCTCCAGCGTCTCCAACCGCGCCAGCTCCAACTCGCGCTCGCGCGTCTGATACAAACGACGCATCTCCAAGTAGTTTCGAATGCGCAGCAACGCCTCCGTGATGTCGAACGGCTTGTTCAAAAAGTCCGACGCGCCTGCCGCCAACGCGCTGTGCTTGATCGCAGGCGCCATGTCTGCCGTCAGCACAATCACAGGGATAATCTCGTCCGCATGGGTCATGCGCAGGTGACGAATGACATTCGCGCTATCATCCGCCCCCAAATGCCAGTCCAACAGCACCAAGTCAGGACGCAGCGAATCCAGACGCCGAATCGCCTCCGCGACGCTGCACGCCGTTAGCACTTGCTCGAATCCCGCCTCGCGCAGCAGAACCGATAGAAACTCCAGAGCGCTCGGCTCGTCGTCTACAACCAAAATAATCGCATCATGATAGCGTTGACTCTTGAGCATACGCCCACCACCAATCACTGAGCAAGCACGCTTCCTGCTCCCGATTGCTCCCTGCGCTCAGTGCCCTTAATTATGCCATGGGACGGCTGATTCCTGCCTCTTCTCTGGGAAAAACGCCCAAATTAGGGTATATTTCGACATAGGAGATACTCATTATGGCGCTGACACAGGCAGGAACCCAGCCAACAGTGGAGTATCCCTCCACCGACGGCGAACCGATGGCGCAAAACACCAAACAGTACCGCTACATCACCACCATCCAAGGCGGACTCGCCGCGATGTTCCGCGACCGCCCCGATGTGTTCGTCGCAGGCGACCTGTTCTGGTACCCCATCGAGGGCGACAACAAAACCCGCGTCGCCCCCGATGTGATGGTGGTCTTCGGGCGCCCCAAAGGCGACCGCGACTCGTACCGCCAGTGGGAAGAGGACAACATCGCCCCGCAGGTGGTGTTTGAGATTTTGTCGCCCAGCAACACGCTGACGGAGTTGCTGGACAAGAGTTTGTTTTACGAGCGTTATGGGGTTCAGGAGTATTATGTGTATGACCCTGACGGCGGCGGGTTGTACGGTTTTGTGCGTGATGAGTCGGGGCACTTGCGTAGGGTGTCGGAGATGCAGGGTTGGGTCAGTCCGTTGTTGGGGGTGCGTTTTGCGTTGGAGGGCGGGGAGTTGGTGGTGGTGCGTCCTGATGGGGGGCGTTTTGTGGGGTATGAGGAGTTGGTTGCGGCGTTGGAGCAGGAGCGCCTGTTGCGCGAGCAGGAGCAGCAACGCGCCGAGCAGGAACGCCTGTTGCGCGAGCAAGAGCAGCAACGCGCCGAGCAGGAGCGTCTGTTGCGCGAGCAAGAGCAGCAACGCGCCGAGCGGCTGGCACAGCGGCTACGCGAACTCGGCGTCGAGCCAGAGTAGGTATCCTATAGCGCGATGCAGACGGGTCTTTCACAGCGGGCGTTGTCGGCGCAGCCGTCGCCGACCTTGGCGTTGACCGCGCGCGCCCAAGAGTTGCGGCGACAGGGCGTCGATGTGCTGAGCTTCACGGCAGGCGAACCCGACTTCGACACGCCCGACTTCGCCAAAACGGGCGCGCTGGAAGCCATCCACGCAGGCTACACCAAATACACCCCCACTCCTGGCATCCTGCCCCTGCGCGAAGCCATCGCCGAGAAGTTCGAACGCGAGAACACCCTACGCTACGCGCCCGACCAGATTGTGGTCTCCTGCGGCGCGAAACACTCGCTGTTCGGCGCGTTCATGGCGCTGTTAGACCCTGGCGACGAGGTGATTGTCCCCACGCCGTGCTGGGTGTCGTACCCGGAGCAGGTGCGTTTGATGGGCGCGACGCCTGTGCTTGTGTCCGCTGACGAGACGACCGACTTCCTGCCCGACTACGACGCGCTGCGCCGCGCCATCACCCCGCGCACGAAAGCCATCGTGCTGAACACCCCGTGCAACCCCACAGGCGCGGTCTACGGGCGCAAGCCGCTCAAGGAGATTGCCTCCCTCGCGCTCACGCACGACCTGTGGATTGTCGCCGACGAGATTTACGAGCATCTGGTGTACGATGGGCACACGCACGAGAGCATCGGCGCGCTGGGCAAGGAGGTGTTCCAACGCACGATTACCGTCAACGGCGTCTCCAAGAGCTTTGCGATGACGGGCTGGCGGATTGGGTATCTGGGCGCGCCGACGGAGGTCGCCCGCGCCGTGAGCCGTCTGCAAGACCAGATGACCTCCAACGCCTGCACGATTGCGCAGTACGCCGCGCTGGCTGCCCTGCGCGATGCCACACCCGACTGGCGCACGCAGCTGCAGGCGACTTTTGACCGCCGTCGCCGTCTAATGGTGGACGGGCTGAACCGCATCGAGGGGATCCGCTGCTGGACGCCGCGCGGCGCGTTCTATGTGTACGCGAATGTGCAGGGGTTGATTGGGCGTACCTACGACGGGCGCACGCTAAGCAGCTCGGCGGATGTGGCGGAGTTCCTGCTGGCTACGGCACGCGTCGCCACCGTGCCTGGCGAAGGCTTCTGCGCGCCTGGCTATATCCGCCTCTCCTACGCCGTCTCCGAAGCCGTGATTGAGGCGGGGCTAGAGCGGATTGCGGCGGCAGTGCAAGGATAAACCGCAGGTAGTCATACCCGCCGTTGCGTTCTGGAAAGAGGATGTGGTGTTGCGCAAACTTCGCTCTGTCCCAAGTCCCGTCATCGTAGCGCTTGCGCAACTCATCGAACAGCGTCGCAGAGACGAGGTAGGAGTCCAGCTCCACAGTCCAGCCATTGCTGGGGGGCGTAAGCTGCTGAGAGAGCGTGCGCAAATACTCGTGCAGGCGCGCCTTCTCATCGTGAATGTACGCCTTCGCGTACACCATTCCGTGCGGCTCGATGAAGACAATCCGCTGATGCTTTCGGTTCGGCTCAAGTATCCACAGGATAAAATCGGGATAAAAGCCGCGCCCCTCGAAAAAGCCTACCCCCTTGCCGCGGCTCAGATTCCGCAGCAAAAACAACTCCCTCCCTGCCAGCAAGCTGTTCTTCTCCTGATTCCAGAAGGCGCACAGGTCGCGCACAAATTCCGCTTCGCTGCGGGTAAGCCCGGATGGGCTTGTCTGTATCCCGTGCTGTTCAAAGAGCAACGGGATGTAGATGTGTCGGTCGAAGTAGATGCGGCTCAGCTTCCCTTCCTCCGTGCAGTAGAGCTTGTGTTCTTGTTCGAGAAGTTCCTGGATTTCCTGCAAAAGACTCCCTCCCGACGGTTCGTTTTCTGGCTGGGGTATCCGCAAGATGTAGGCAGGGCGCTTCTGCCCCGTGGGGGATTCTCGCAGGTTGAAGCTCAGGTTGGGGTCGCTCTCGTCCAGAGGGTCGAGCTGCATCTCTCCCGCTTCCCACTGCTCGCGTCGGGTCTGGTAAAACTTGTCCATATAGCGGCAGAGCAAGCGCGTCACGATGTCCTGCAGGCGTTCTAAATCGTCAAGCGTGCTCGGTGTGAGGTTCACACCCGAATCGACCACCACATCGTGATTGTCCTGCGCCACTATCGCGCACAGCTTTTCAGGGCGAATCACCAGGTTCGTAAACCCTTTGCGCGTCTTGTACGCCAGCAGGTCAAGGTAGACTCGCTCCCAGTCCACAAGGTCGAGTATTTGCGCAGGAATCTGCTGCGGTTTTACGCTTTGAGCCTGCGCTTGAGCGCTACTCGCTGATGGGTTGCTTTGCAATACCTGCAATTTCGTAGAGAGGTCTAACCGTACAGAGAGATTCGAATCGGCTTTCAGAAGTAATACCTTTTCTGTGATAAAGTCTTTGTCTTTTGGCGTACGGGGGATGAGCAGGCCCTTCCGCAAATGCTCCTTTTGGATGGCGACGGGGATCGACAACTCCAGCGGCGGTTCCACCTCCACGCCTTCGCGTTCGAGATATTGGCGGAATAGCTCCATGTAGTTGGCGCGCACAGCGAAGATGTTTAGCGTTTCCAAAAGGCGCAGATGCTCTGGATGGTTGCCCTCCAGCGCCGCGCTTCGCTTGAGGCTCATCCCCAGCCCCTTCAAGCGCACCCCGCGCCCAAAGAGCTGGATAATCTGCGAGCCTTCCTGCTTGCCGATGTTCAGCAGCCCCATAGACGACACGCGCCATGAGTTCCAGCCCTCGATAAACTTTTTCGCGCCGATGAGAATGTGCAGAGACGAGTCTGGGGCGTTAATCTGCTCAAAGAGTGAGGGGCTAATCGCGTCCTGTTCCCACTTAAGCTCTTGGGGCGTCTCAGCCTCAACGAGCTTCTTGAACTCTGAAACATCCCCGATGCTAATCACGCCAAAGTATTTGCCCTGCGGTCCCGCCTTCAAGCCCAGCTCACCCGCACTGCGAGACAGCTCGCATAGGTATAAGCCACTGCTTCCCTGAGCGTGGAAGACGCTCTTCAACAAATCGTTGTAGAGCGTGGCAGGGTTCGCCGCGTGTCCCTTCTGACGCAAGTAGACAAAACGCCCCCCGAAAGCATCCTGCCCGTTCGCCAGCGCCAAGCCGCTTTGCCCCGCGAGGAGATTACCGATGGTCTGCACAGCCCACTCAGGATCTGCCAGAACGCGATGCAAAAAGCGCGCCACAATCAGCACATCGCTGCGAGGCTTTTTGCTCTCTTTGTACACCGCGTTCACCGTACTGCCGATAAAGACCAGCAGCGGTTTCTCTAAGTTGTAGGGGCGCAGCAGCGACTCTTGCTCCTCGTATAGGCGCAACTGCTCATAGAAGGTCAAGAGGTTGCCCATCAGCAGCCGATAGGTAGTGTCCAGGTCGTCGTTGCTCTTGAGATTGAGAATGTAGAAGTCTTTGCCGAAGCCATCGTTGTAGAAGTAGCGGTAGGAATAGTCAAAGATTATCGCCTTGCTGTATTCCTGCGTAAGCGCGTCGTTGCCTGCGGCAGAGAGCGCCTGCCCGAAAGTTGCGCTGTATTCGAAGGTGAAGCCGTTCTCACCGAGCGCATCGCGGTACTTGCGCCATGCCTCGCCGCCCGCGCCCTTGTGGCCCTCATCCACGAAAATCAGATTGCGCCCCTCAAATGCCTCCACAGGCACGCTCACACCGCCGCCGCGCTTCTCCTCGACCAGCTTCGTAATCTCGATGACCTGCACAGTATTCGGGTCGCTCGCCCACAGCCCACCTGCCTTCAAGTCGAAACGCCGTGCGGGAATGCCCGACGCTTGCAGCTCCGCCAAGTGCTGCTCGCTCAACCCTTCGTTCGGCGTAATGAGCAAAATGTTGCTAAGAGGCTCCTTGTTGTAGTGCAGAAACTGATAGTAGTTGAGATGCATCAGCAGCGTCTTGCCGCTGCCCGTCGCCATCCAGTAAGCCAACTTGTTCAGGTCGCTCTTTGTGAACTGTGTATATTCAACCTCGCCATGGCGGAGCGATTTATTCCGTTCGGCAACGAAACTGTTCAAATCACACAGCAGTCGTTGCCTATCTGTAAAGAGTCGGTCGAGAAAGATTTCCGTGTAGAGCGCGGCTAAGTGCTGAAAGTAGCGCAGGGTGATGGGCATAGTACGTCGACGGTTGAGGCGCGCCAGATGCATCCGAATGTTCTCGTCGTAGCGAGCAAGGTCCGTTGAGTCGATTTTTACCTTGTTCTCGTCGTAGCGAGCAAGGTCCGTTGAGTCGATTTTTATACTGCCCCGCGCCAGCAGGTGATGGTACAGGTAGCTGCGCCCGTCTGCTCCGAAGCCTTCCGCGACGCTTTTTGTGTCCGCCAACGCTTCACGATTGTCTTTGTATCCCAGCTGATAGCATAACCACCGAAGCAGAACAAGTCGCTGCTCCAGTTGCGTGTAGTGCTCTTTTCCGTTCGTTGTTGCCTTCGCCATCTATGCCTCCACAGGAGCGAATAGCCGACGCTTGAAGATGTCGTCCAGCGACTGTGCGTTCGGGATGCTCGAATCGCCGTTCACATAAACCTCGTCCGCGCCCTGCGTCCATCCTTGCTTGGTGACGAGCTTCGCCTCGCGCTGGAAGTCGTCGCGCGTCCAGCCCTGAATGTCGCGCCAGATGACCACTGCTGTGCGCTCATTGGGGAGCGCGCCGCGATAGATGAGATAACGCCGCCCGTTCTCGTGGTGAACAAACCGTTTCTGCACTTCCAGCCCCAGCAGGTAGTTGAAGGTTTCGGGCAAGTCCACCGTGCGCTCTTGTGTCTCCCCATCGCGGTGAATCTTGAGTTTATAACAAAACGGCGCGGTGAGTTTCTCTACATTCAGCAGCGTTTCACTGCGCCGCGTCTCCCACACCAGCATATAGCGCAGTAGGTACTCGTCGCCAAAACACTCCAGCATCTTTTGCCTGCTCGCCTCGTCGAAAGTCAGGTTATTGAGCGCGTCCTCGTAAGATTCGAGGCGAATGACCTTAAGGATGCGCGGACTGCGCTTCGCCTCTTCGTCGGTTGCCATCCGCTTCGGTTTGCCCTCTTTCCATTCGGGAGTGAAGATGACCTTCTTCAGGCGCGGCAACAGCACCGTATCGAAGTAGTCCGCCATCTCCACCAAGATAAACTTGCGTCTGCCGCCATCCTCACGGTTCAAGTTGATCACCGCATGCCCCGTCGTGCCAGAACCTGCGAAGAAGTCGAGAGCTGTACCTATTCCAGTCATACTGTGATGGATAACTTTTTTTATAAGCTCGACGGGTTTTGGGTTTTTGAACAATCTTGATTGGTTTTCACTATGTAGTATGTCGTCCATCATTTGAGACGCGGAATCGTTGGTACCCTCCTCGAGCCAAACACTCCTAATATTCATTCCTTTACTTTCGCTCAAGAATCTTTTTAACTTTGGCTCTTTAGAGTCTTGATTATCACCCCACCAGACTCTGTTCTGCATAACATTTACCTCATGCTGCTGTTTCGAGAATGCCCAGACTCGCTTTGATCTGCTGTAGGTATCTGGATATATTTCCTCGCCCGTCTTCGGATGGACGATGGGGTAGTATAGGTTAGGTCTTTCTTCTTTTGTATACTTGCATCTGTAGTCAGATGGCATCCACGATCCTCTGGGATCGTTGTCAGGATTAGAGTATCTTGATAATTGCTTTTGCGTATATGGTGCGAATCTCAAAGATTTATCTTTATCTCTCGCAAATACTAACAAGTTATCGTGCACAAACGAAAATATCGTATCGTTATCTCCTGTGGTCTTTTTCCAGCAAATGGAACCAACGAGAAAGTCGCCCCCGAAAACTGACTTTGCCACGCAAGACAGATTTGCAACCTCATTCTCATCGATGTTAATCCATAAACTTCCATCACTAACGATGATGGTATAGGCTTTCGACAATCTATCTACCATCATGCTCAACCAAGAAGAATGTCTATAGTTATCCTTATAAATAAACTCGTCGCTTCCAGTGTTGTACGGCGGGTCAATATAGATGCACTTCACCCGCTTTCGATATCTCTCCTGCAGCAGGTTTAGGGCTTGCCAGTTTTCGGAGTGGACGAGCAGTCCGTCGATGGCGTCGTCCAGGTTTTCGAAACATGCCAATAGGCGGTCGATGAAGTCGGGGAAGTCGGGCGGGAAGTGGCGGGTGTCGAGAACCAGCGTCGGGTGTGCTTTGAGAAACTCTATGCGCCCTTCAGGAGTTTCCAGGTCGGCTGTAAGTAAGCCGTCAGACTCCTCGTGAATGTGGTACAGCGTCTTCCACTCCTCCCACTGCGCCTCGCACTGCGCGATTTCAGGGTAAAAATTCTCTGGGATATTGCCAACGGTGACGCAGTAAAAAGTTTCCGTGACGAATTTCTTCTTCTCCCAGAGCATCTTTTGGAAGTTCTCAATCTGGGCGAGGAACTCGATAATCTCCATTCCGATGCGCTTGATGATGCGCAAGAGTTGGAACCATCCCTCTGCCAAGTCTTCACCAGCGCGTTCCATCTCGTCGAGGTTCAGCACCTCGTTTTTCAGGTAGAAATCCAGCTCGCGGGAGAGGAAGCCCTTCAAGTCTTTGTGAATGAAAAAGTCGCTGGTGTTGCGGCGCGTGTATCGGCGCAGGTGGTGTTCCAGATAGGACACCGATATGCCTTTATCCGTTTTGGGGGCAGTGAGTGCTTCGGTGGGGCACGCCGCTTGAACGCGCTTGGGAATTTCATTCACCGCTTCGGCAATGATGGTCTCCAGCTGGTTTTTCTCGCCATAGCTTTTCTGCTCCTCTGGCGTTAGGGGGCGATATTCGAAGGGGATGGTGAGGTTTCGCGTCTGTGCATCCCACTCGATAGCGTCTACTTGGGGCAGGAAGAAGCGTTTTTCGCCCTTGACATTGTTTAGTTCCACATCCGCTTGGCGCAGTTTGAAATGAACTGTTACGCCGTTGGGGGCTTTATAGGAGTAGTCCGTGAAGTGTTCAGCAGTTTTGATATAGTACTGGTCGTGGTTCGCCCAGTAGAGGTAGACTTCCTCGCCGTTGTAGGGGATGGCGTAGCGTTCGCGTTTCGAGTAGCGTCGCTTGGAGATGAAGTCGCCGTCTTGCCAATAGCGGCTGAAAAAGGTGTAGAGGTGGTTGTAGATGGCGGTTTCCACCGCCTCGAAGCTACGGGCATGGGTAGCTTTTTGGAGAGCCTCTAAATACTGCTTACCTACAGGCGTACCGCGGAACTGTTCCAGTAGGCTCCCGTCAGGGTTTATCGCGTATTCGCCCAGAGACTCTCGTACTGCAGCAGCTGCTTGCTGAAGTTCCTGATGCGCTCTCGTCTGCTCGGCAAGCGTACCTTGAGATAGCTCCTCTCGGATGATATTAGGCAGTTTGTTTTCTATGAAATCTTTTATGATTTCTCGCTTGTGGTTCATGATGCGGTAGATACCGAAGTCCAAGTCGGCGCACTCGAACTCGAAGAGTTCCCTCAAAAGCTCCTGAAACCGCTGTAGTGCCTCCGAGCGCTTAGGGGCTTGGCTCTCCATCTGATCCTCCTGACAAGTGCGCCAATCATTATACCCCATACATTTGCTGGTTGCAAGCGGCGTAAGTGACCCGTTAGGTATACTGGATTGGGAGGAACCCCAAATGCCACACCCGACGATCGAGACCCCTGAGACGCTGCGCGAATTTGCCCCACACGCGCTGCCTGCAGACGCAGTGGCGCGGCAGCTGGGAACCAGTCCCGATGGGCTGAGCCTCGAAGAGGCGCGCCGACGCCTCCACCAGTTCGGCGCGAACGAAATCGAGGGCATCAAACCCATCAGCATCCCCGCGCTCATCCTGCACCAGTTCGCCAGCCCGCTAATCTACATCCTGCTCGTGGCGGCAGTGGTCACCTTGCTGCTGGGCGAGTATATCGACACGGCGGTCATCGCGGCGGTGTTAGCGCTCAGAGACCGTCTAGCATTTTTCCTCCCTCGCCAACCGACGCACGAACCAACGCACACACGCCCACTCTATCCAACACGCCGCCACCTCGCACAACCCATCATCACAACGCGACAACCGACGACAACCCAACAACCACGCAAAACGACGCGCCACCAACCAACAACGCTCCAGCACCACAAAACCCTTCCCCGCACGAAACACACAGTCCAACGCCACACAAAACTCCCCCAACAACCACGCCAACAAACCCTCCTTGTCATACGCCCCGTCCGCGATCACTACCTGCGCCGACGGATACCGACGCAACACAGACTCCAACACCCCACGCGCCCCGCGCGCGTCCGACATATCCGCAGGCGAGACCCATACCCCAAGCACACTGCCCTGCGAGCTCACCACAAGATGTTGCTTGCGCCCTTTCACTTTCTTGCCCCCGTCATACCCGCGTGCCCCCCCTTTGCGGTGGACGGTACGCTCTGACTGTCCACCGCAAGATGCTTGGGCGCGTCCTTGCTCGCCTGCGCCCGCGCCTTTTCGACCAGCACATCGCGCATCTGCGCCAGCACCCCCCGCTTCTCCCACCGCCGAAAGTGGTAGTAGACGGTCTTCCACGGGGGCAGGTCGTGGGGCAGATTGCGCCACTGGCAGCCTGTTTTGAGGAGATACAGGATAGCGTTGACGATTTCGCGCAGGGGGTAGTGTCTTGGGTGTCCGCGTGTTTTGGTTTTATCACCGTAGAGGGCGCGTTTGAGGATGGGTTCGAGGATTGTCCATTCCTCGTCGGTCAGGTCGGTCTCGTAGGGTTTTCGCGTGATGGTCTCCATAGGGGATAGGATACCCGATAGTCAAGAATTGCTCGACGGTCTCTTAACAGCGTTAGAGAATACCCGACGCTCAACGGCTCCTGATTTATGCACCAAAGCCCCAAGCGGTACTTTTTTGTACCTGACCGATGTACCCTTATCAGCCAGCGGGGGGGGCAGAAAAAGCGCAGTTTCTTGGTGCGCAGTGCGCCCCAGCAATTTACCCTTGTCAGGGGACAGGCATAGGCAACGCTACGCGCAATCCCCTTCACAACGGACGCCAATAGAGATCGCGCGTCTCGATAATCGTAAACGGGTCGTGGCACTGGATGGCGATTCGTCCCGACCGAAAGTCGCGATTGCGCGTGTCCACCACCTTCTGCCCGTTCACAAAGATTTGGATGTGGTCGCCCTTGGCGCGGATGCGCATCGCGAACCAGTCGCCGTCGCGTGTGAGCAGGCGGCTCGCCATCACACGGTTGTAGAGCGACCCTGTGATGTAGTCGCGCCCCGCGTGATTGAACACCTGCGCCTCGTAGCCGACGGGCCAGTTGCTTGGGTTTTCGGGGTTGAGCTGTGCGCGGAAGTAAATCCCGTTGTTGGGGCGCATCGGGCTGTCATCCTTGAACGGACGGATGCGTATCATCGCGCGCAGCTCGAAGTCGGTGAAGGTCTGCTCTGTGAACAGGTGTCCCATGCCCGCCTCGCCGACAATCGCGCCGTCCTTGACGCTCCAGCGCGCCAGCCCTGTGGCGAACCAGCCCGACAGGTCTTTGCCGTTGAACAGCGGGCGCCAGCCCTCGTTGCACGACTGGAGCCGCTTGATGCGCAGGTTGCGAAACTTCACCGTGACGCCGGGATGGTGCTGCTGCAAGCCGATGACGCCTCGCGTGAACCCGTGCAGGTCGCAATCTTGCACCATTTCGCCGTTGAGGGTGATTTGGATGTGCGAGCCACAGGCGCGGATTTCGAAAGCGTTCCAGCGCTGCTCGGCGGTGAGTTCGCGCATGCGTTCCAGATTCGTGGGCACGCGGTTGTAGATGCTGCCTGTGGGGTTGCGGGCGTCCTGCAGGCTGATTTGCATCTCGTAGCCGTCGTTCCATGGTGTGGGGGTGCGCTGGGCGCGGAAAAAGACGCCGCTGTTGCCCTCGGCGGTGTTGCCCTTGTCAATCCAGTATTCGCCGCGCAGGATGAAGTCTTGGTATTCGTCGGTGGCGCCGATCCAGCCTGCGCTGTCGGTGGGTCCGATGAGTTCGCCGTTTTGCACGCGCCAGTTCGCGCCGGCGTACACCTTCCAGCCGCGCAGGTCGCGCCCGTTGAATAGCAGTCGGAACCCCTCGCGTCGCTCCTGCGCGGTCAGCCCCTGCGCGTGCAGCGCCGCTGCCAAACCCAGTAGCCCAAACGCCAACGCCCATCGCATAGTGTGGGGATTCGGCGCTGTGAGGGCGATTCCTGCCTGCGACTGGGAGGCGCGCGGAGACAGGCTCATCGACGCAGCATTTCGTTCAACGCTTGTTCGAACTTGCGCTGCGCTTCGCGGGCTTCTGGAGTGCCTGGCGCGAGTTCAATAGCGGTTTGCCACGCTTGCATGGCGCGTGGGATGTCGCCGCGGCGGTACGCCTCGTCGCCGACGGCGATTTGCTCGCGGGCGGCGTTGCGCTGGTACTCTTGCGCTTGTGCGCCGCGACTGTGCCTGGCGGCGGACGCCCAGTGGTTGACTGCGCCCTCGCGGTTGCCCAACCGCGCCTCGGCGGCTGCCATCCCCGCGTAGGCTTCGGGCAGCGGTGCGTACTGCACCGCCTGCTGATAGGCTTGAAGCGCCTCCTCGTAGCGACGCGCCTCCAGCAGTTGGTTGCCATGCATGGTTAGCGCAGTCGCCGTGTTGCGACGGAACTCGTCCTTCCACTTCGTGGACTGCGCGCTGCGGTAGAGTTGGTCGTAAATCTGCGCGGCTTCCAGATAGCGTCCCTGCCCGAAGAGTTTCTCCGCCTCTTTCGCGCGGGCAGCAATCTTCTCATCGAACTGTTGCAGTTGGTACTCTTGGTAGGCGCGGGTCGCGCTGAAGACGCCCATGATAACGACGCCCAGCACCGCCCCGCCGATGAGCATCACCGCCAGCAGCGTGCCGAGGAACTGTCGCGCGGCGGGCGACAGCACGGGCTTCGGCGGGGGCGGCGGCAGGTAGGGCGCAGGCGCGCTGGCGGTCGGAGTCGGCGCGGGCGCAGGCGTCGGTGCGGGCGGCGGCGCACTGTAGGGCGGCGGCAGCGTCCCCCCTGTCGGCGCGGGCGCGCCATACGGCGGGTAGCCCCCCGTCGGCGCGGGCATCCCATACGGCGACGGCGCGCCCATCGGCGTCGCAATCACAGGCGGCGCGTTCAACTGTGCCAGCGCGTTCTCCAACGCCTGCTTCATCTCCAGCGCGGAGTGGAACCGCTCGGCGGGATTCTTGCGCAACGCCTTGCGGATTACCCACTCCAGCGGCGCGGGGATACTCGGCGGCGACGGCGGCTCGGTATGCACGATGTTGTAGGTAATCGTAATCACCGAGTCGCCCTGAAACGGCTTGTAGCCCGCCAGCATCTCGTACAGAATCACGCCTACCGAGAACAGGTCGCTGTGTTCGTCAATCGCGCCGCCCTGCACCTGTTCGGGTGACATATAACTCGGCGTGCCGAAGATTTGCCCGTCCATCGTCAGGTTCGGCTCGTACTTGAGGCGGGCAATCCCGAAGTCGGTGATTTTGACCAGCCCTGTGGGCAGGATATGGATGTTTTCGGGCTTGATGTCGCGGTGGATGACGCCTTTGCTGTGGGCGTGCGCCAGCCCGTCCAGCACCTGTGTTGCGATGCGCACGGCTTCGTCGGGGGGCAGCGCGCCCTCGCGATCCATCTTCTGGCGCAGGTTGTCCCCCTCAAGATACTCCATCACGATAAAGTAGCGCCCGTTCTCCTGCTCGGTCTCGAAGATGGTGACGATGTTGGGGTGCGTCAGTGAACCTGCGGCGCGCGCCTCGCGCTGGAAGCGGGCGATGCGGTCTTGGCGCACGGCGTCCGTTGCGCCAGGAGGCATCATCAGTTCCTTGACGGCGACGCGGCGGTTGATGCGCGTGTCAATCGCCTCGTAGACCGCGTCGTTGCTGCGGGCGATCTCGCGGATAATCCGATAGTGCCCCAGTACCGTCTCCAGCGCCATAGTCCCCTGCTATAGTATACACCGTGTTAGGCGGTGGTCAGTTCGCCCAGCACGCTGTCGGGGGTCAGGTCAACGAGGCGCACGGGAACCAGTTGCCCCACGAGGCTGTTGGGCGCGGCGAACTCCACCTGCAGGTAGCGGTCGCTGGTGCCCGTCATCAGCCCCGACAGTTTCGAGCGGGTCTCCACCAGCACGCGCTCGACCGTGCCCAGCAGGCGCGCGGCGTAGCGTTGCGCCGCCGCCTTGCTGATGTGTTGCAGGCGCTGCATGCGCTCCGCTTTCACGGGGTCGGGCACTTGCTGGCGCATCGCTTCGGCGGGCGTGTCGGGGCGCGGCGAGTAGCGGAACAGGTGCGCTCGGCAAAACTCCACCTGCTCCACCACGAAGCAGGTGTTCTGGAACGCCGCCTCGTCTTCGCCAGGGAAGCCGACCATGATGTCGGTGCTAATCGCGCAGTCGGGGATGCGCGCCCGCAGGCGGCGTATCAAGTCTAAGTAGAACGCCTGGTCGTAGGGGCGGTTCATCGCCTGCAGGACGCCCGTGTCGCCGCTCTGCAGCGGGATATGCAGGTGGGGGCACATCTTCGGGTGCGTCGCGATGAGGTCAATCAGGCGGTCGGATACCAGCGTCGGCTCGATGGAACTGATGCGGATGCGCTCCAGCCCGTCGATCTCGCCCAGCAGGGCGCACAGTTCGGCGAGGTCGGGACCGCCGCTGCCCGTTTCGGGTCCGTAGTCGCCAATCAGCACGCCCGTCAGCACGAGTTCGCGGTAGCCGTCGGCGACCATCGCGCGCGCCTCCTCCAGCACTTCGGTGTAGGGCGTGCTGCGCATCACTGGGCGCGTGTAGGGAATCGAGCAGAAACTGCAGTAGACATTGCAGCCGTCTTGGATTTTCAGCACGGCGCGGCTGCGTCGGCGGATGGGCGTCTCGCCGTTTGGGCGTTTCTGCGCCAGTTGCTCCTTGAAGTGCGGGAAGTGTTCCAGCAGGTACTCGGCGGTGCGCAGTTTGTCGGGGTTTGGCACGACCAGGTGCGCCTCCTCCA
>Ga0308395_1001429_pt1 | contig 15637 bp, 11 predicted proteins | sample Hotspr20SampleP4_FD_202097 | JGI IMG/M metagenome (GOLD analysis project Ga0308395, IMG submission 202097) | Hot spring phototrophic mat microbial communities from Mushroom Spring, Yellowstone National Park, Wyoming, United States - 20050930_P4 ...
GATATTTAGGATGACGGCGCCTTCGGCCTCATAACGGGCCGAGGGATTAGTAATCAGCTCGATTCGCTCTATCTGGTCGGCGGGAATAGCCCGCAGCGCATCGCCCGGGTTATTCGCAAAGAGCAAGGAGGGCTTGCCATCTACGTAGATGCGCACGGCTCCACTGCCCCGAACTTGAATATTCCCATCTAAGTCCACATTGACGGCGGGCATTTTGCGTAGGGCGTCCACAGCATCGCCGCCTTGGATGGTAGGGTCTTTTTCTGGGGTATAGACGATCTTTTCGGGCTGATAGGAAATGGGGCTGCGCTCGGCTTGGATTTCTACGGTTTGGAGTTCTATGCCGACTTCGGAGAGGTAGAGGGTGCCGAGGTTGAGGTCTGGGCGGAGGGGGGTTGTTTCCACGATTTGGCTAGTGGGTTTGTAGCCGAGGGGCTGTATGCGCATGATATAACGTCCGATAGGCACTTCTCGGAGGGTGAAGGTTCCTTTCTCGTCGGAGAGGGTGCCGGTGATGAGTTTGTCTCCCCGGTAGAGGCTAATACTCACGTAGGGGAGGGGCTCTTTGGTGGCGCTGTCTTTGAGGGTGCCGCGGATGGTGCCCTTGAGGGTGGTCTCCAAGGGAGGGCGGAAACGTTCCTCGCTACCCATACCCGGTCGGCCTTCTCCTCCCGGTCGGCCCATACCCCCTGGCGGCTGCGCCAGCAAAAAACTCACCCCCCAAAGCGCAGCCCTAGCCCTGAAAAAAGGCATTTTCAGCATGACGAAGTAGATAAAACAAAAGTATGGCAAAGGTATCGGGATGGCTTAACCTTTGGAGGCGTAAGGGGCAGAGGGGGTTTAAGGGATAGGGTTCTCGGCGAATGGGGGAGAAGCCTTTCAGCCGGGTCTTTAAAAAGCTGTTGGGGCACGGTGATGCCGTGCCCCAACAGAGCCTGCGCAGACGAGGGTCTCCTACTGGGTGATAATCAGTCGTCCTACTTGGACCTTCTCGCCTGCTATGAGGCGTACTTGGTAGATGCCGGCGGGGAGGCTAAGCCGCATTTGATGGGTGATACCCGTGAAGGCGTCCTCAGCCACGAGGCGACCAGCGACATCCAGTACTTGGATGCGATAAGTATCCATTGCCGGTGTTGCGATGGTGAAAACCCCCGTGTTGGGATTCGGGAAGATGCTGAAGGTGCCAGCATTCGTCTGGAGGCCGGTGGGTACGCTGAGGTAGACGGTGTCACGTGTCGTGCCGCAGACCCCCGACCCCCGTACCGCTTCCAGGATGACGGTGTAGTCGCCAGCGCTGATGTTAGGAATAGTGAGGGAGTTGCCTCTTCTGGTAGAGGGTGTGCCCACAGGTGGGTTGGATTTGTAGCGCTTCCAAATGTAGGTATTGCCGCTGGACTGGGGAGAGCTCACATTCAGAGTCACATTGCTTCCTGCGGTGAAGGTGAGGGTCTGACCACTGACGACAGTATTGTTGGCATTGGCGATCTGGGCCCGAGCGGTGTCCTCCACGGTGATAGTTACGGGCGATGAGGTTATAAAGTCAGAAGAGGTAGCACAGCTTGGGTCATCATTGGGATTGAATATGGCGGCGGCGCTTACAGTGAAGGTGCCCTCAGCGTTGGGAGAAATGGTATATGTGGCGCTGGTGGCTCCCGAAATCGGATTACCGTTGGCATCCAGCCACTGATAAGCTGTGGCACCAGGGGGCGTCACATTGAGCGTGATAGGGGCAGAGTTTATGCATACAGGCCCACTGGGAGCCCCAGCGACGTCGATGGAACGTAGCTTGTAGCCCCTGATGTTTGCCGTAAAGGTACCTATGGACGACCTGTAACCTTCCACGACGAGGTAGAGAGTATGCCCCTGCACGAGGAGTAGGGAGTCCCTGGCTGGCCTGGAGAAGGCGTCTGTGTTCCGGGTGTTAGCGTTAGGCGTACCTATCGCTACAATTCTACTCAATAAGCCGGTGCTGCATCCATCGTCGTTATCTATGGTATCTGCCGCCGTAGCATTGATAAGGTGGATGTAGCTATCGGTTAGGGTACCAGTGGTGCTGCAGAGAGAGATGTCGAGGGAGTCTAAGCACTCAGGGAGCTGAATGAGGAAGAAGAGATCCTGAGCGGCTTGTGCCCTGGGCAGACCCGTGTATTCATCGCTTAAGCCCGGCCCGCTGGTGCTATCGGATATGGTGGCTGTCCATATCCCAGCCATGGAGGAGGTCAGGGTGATCGGGATAGCTGTGGCAGGGCGGTTGCCTGGCCGCTCGGTGAGGTTGATGGAGACAGGGTTATCGCTCGTATCGGGCGTGAGCGGCGGGCAGATGCTAGGAGCCGTGGCTCTCACCGCTATCCGCATAGTAGCTGTATAAGGAGGAGTAACCGGCGGCAAGGTAATAGTAACCGGGAAGCTGGTTACGGTGGGACCAGCTGTCCAGGTTGTCCCTCCATCTAAAGAGTAAATGAGAGTGAGGATGTCGCTGGGCGTTGGTGAAGAAGGAGCCAGATCGATCTCCACCTGCTGGCCCCAGAGGTAGTTGTTAGAGCCTGCGAGCGGCGGATAGGTGGAGGTTACCACGATCTCAGGCGCCCGGAGGCTGCTCGGACAGATGAATGGTGTGCCATTCACTTCATCAGCCCCGATATCCGGCGCGGTACCAGGATCACTGCCCCCTCCTATAGGCCGGGTTTGCTCATCAAAGTCAAAGGTCCCATTATTAGCAGGATTACCCGCATTAATGGCGAGGGAGGGGGCGCTGGGATTCAGATGTAGATCGGTATTGCTCAAGAAGGGGACGTTGCCTATCGGGGAGTGATCCTTGCTGTTGGCCTCATCACCTATAGCGGCCTGCCATGCGGAAAGGGTAGCGTGGTTATTGGCAGCAGTAGCAGGACTACCAAGGCAGCCAATATAGTTATTCGCCGAAGTAGCGTTTATGCAGTAGCATTGATAATCAATGGTACTCGATGCGAGGGAAGAATTGTAAATAAGTATCCCATACGCAGCCTGCTCGCCATTCCGGCGCTGGCGGGGAGAGAGCCTATTCTGAATGAGGTTGTCATCCATCACTACCCCACCCCGGATATTAGAGCTAAGCGTAATGCCAGAGGATGCGCCCACATATGAAGTCAAAGGGTTAGCAGACAAAACAGGGTCGTCAAATAGGTTGATGGAATTGTGAATCAAACTAACCTGCGCATTCGTTACAGCCGAAGGGGCTGTTACCCATATGCCAGATATAACCCAAGTTCCGTCCGCATTACTCCTATCTCCGTCTGCATAAATTCCCGCTATCATATTACTTAACACCTTGGTCTGAGGACTGGGCGAAGTATATGAGGCTGGTAGGTTTAGCGCTATACCATAGGCTCCATAACCACCTCTACCCTCATAGACCACGCCCTTGATCCAGTTTCTCTCTACGGTTGCGGCTTCGCAGGAGTCCAAACGAATACCGGCCACATTGGAGTAGTAGTTACTTCGCTGCGGGTGGATTACATTACCTCTTACAGTTACGCCGACAGCCCCTTGAATATGGATAGCCCCGATATAGGAAGCGTTACCCCATCCGGCCACATCGGTAGGATGGCCGATCTCGTTATTGAGGACTCGTATATTTCGCGTATTTGACCGTATCCCAGCAACGAATATCGGCCGGCTTACCGAGTCTATGGTGCACCCCTGAATGGTGATCCCTACAGCCGCACCGATATTGCTACCTGTACTGACAGTTCCTGTAGGTAAGCTTGCATCCTGACCGATGTACACTCCTGAAAAGGTATTAGCCCGACCATTTCCATGCATGACGATATTCTGGATAATGATAGCATCTATATCGAGGTCTAGGAAATCTGTACTGACAAAGCCGATCAATCCGGTGTTAGTACCACTGCTACTACCCGTGGTGGTGCTTTTGAGAATGAGCTTACCCGCTCCGTTCAGAGTAAAGAACTTGATGGTCCCCGTAAAGCGGAAGACGAAGCGGTTGCCCGCAGTAGGATCGGGGGCTTCCGCCAGGTAGACTGGATTAGTCAGGTCGGCGAAGGTGAGTGTGACCGGAGAGGTGGGTCCACTGCCCGGATACGTGCTTAGCTGGATAGTGTTAGGCTCTGCCAGCTGCCCGGTTGCCGAGCCTGCCCAGCTATTCCGTACCCTGAAAGTGACCCCGCCTCCTCCTACACCCCGGCTCATGAGGGAGTCAAAGGCCTCCTGAATGGTAGCAAACTGTCCCCCATTCGGATTGAATGCCGAGGTGCCTGTGATGGTGTGTGTACCTGTGAGCGGCTGGGCATATAGCCCGATCCATCCTGTGAGAAACATAATTCCCACGAGTCTTTTGAGCGGGAGCTCAACCCGAAGGGAGCTCAACAGCCGCATCATCATGGAAAGTATCATACCCGAGACAAAGATAGGGCATTTTCAAGAGGTGCCATAAGGGGGGAGCGAATAAATTTTGGGATTTTCAGGGGCGGTTCGGGTGGTGGGTCCAGATGCGGGTCTCTGCCTGCAGCACTACAAATTAAAGGCCGCGAGAGCGGTGGGCCATGGGAATGCGTATGGCGCTGACAGAAGGCTAAGATGGAATCCTGTTGGCTGCATAGGCGGCCTAGGGAAAGGTATTGGGATGGCGTGCTTCTTAGAGGTGTAATACCATTTGCATTCAAAAACCTTCTGAATGGAGAGAGAGGTTTTGGCCGCTCCGCCCCTTCGGGGCGGAGCGGCCCCACAAAATACTACCGACTCGCATTCAGAAACTCTTTGCATCGAATTTGAGGGATAGGGGTTTCCGGCGGAGAAGCCTTTCGTCTGGGCCCTTAAAAGCGGTTGGGGCACGGTGATGCCGTGCCCCAACAAAGCCTGTGCAGAGAGAGGGTCTCCTACTCGGTGATAATCAGCCGCCCTAGTTGGACCTTCTCGCCTGCTATGAGGCGCACTTGGTAGATGCCGGCGGGGAGGCTAAGCCGCATTTGATGCGTGCTACCCGTGAAGGTGTCTCGAGCCACTATTCGGCCTGCTACATCCAGAACTTGTACCTGATAGGTGCCTGCCGTAGGAGCGAGGATAGTGAAGCTACCCGTGTTGGGGTTCGGATAAATCCCGAAGCTGCCCGTATCTACCCGCAGACCGGTGGGTACATCTAAATACACGGTATCTCGGGTCAAACCGCAGGCACCTGAGCCGCGCCTCGCCTCAAGGATGACCGTGTAGGTGCCAGGCCTGATGTTATTAATAGTGAGGGAGCTGCCTGAGCTGGTAGAGGCGTTGCCCGAAGGTGGGATGGAGTTGTAGCGCTTCCAAGTGTAGGTATTGCCGCTGGACTGGGGAGAGCTGACCCTTAGAGTTACATTGCTTCCTGGGGTGAAGGTGAGGGTCCGACCACTAACGATATTGTTGCTGGCATCAGCGATCTGGGCCCGGGCGGTGTCCTCCACGTTGATGGTGACGGAGGAAGTGACCACCGTAGGGGCACAGAACCCATTCGGGTCAGGGATGGTAACTTGCACTTTGACCGTTATACTGCCCGCAGCCTCGGGAAAAATTTTATATGTGGGGCTGGTAGCTCCCGGAATCGGATTATCGTTAGCATCCAGCCACTGATAAGAAATGGCGGCAGAGGTCGTCGCATTGAGCGTGATAGGGCCAGAGTTTATGCATACAGGCCTGGCCCCAGTGATGGAAACGCGGCGCACCTTGTAGCCTTTGATGGTGAGCTCAAATTTGCCCTGATGAGAGGGAGCGGATCCCTCTACCACTATGTAGAGAGTATGTCCTGAAGCTAAGAGGGCGGTATCACGAATTACTCTGGCGCTGGAGACATAACCTATATCACTTTGTACAGTCTGGGTTACCTGCACGGCATTAGGAAGGCCATAAACTACCAGCTGAGAAAGCCAAATAGCATCTACTGAGCCTCCTGAACTCGTACAGCTGGAACCCTGGTCGTCATTTGTAATGGTGTCATTTGTAGCGGCATTAATAAAGTGGATGCGCGTATCGAAATCAGTTTTCCTTGAGCAGGTATTCAGCACTAGGGAGTCCAAGCATTCTGGAAGCGTTAGGACGAAAAACAAATCTCGAGAAGCTGACCCCCAGCGTGCTCCCGTGGAGACATTATGTTCATCGCTGGTAGCCAGACCATCTGTGCTATCGGAGATAGTGGCTTCCCAGGTTTCAGATCCTGAGGGGTTCAGCGTAATGGGAATAGCCCTTGCTGGCCGATTGCCCAGCCGGTCCGATAGATTGATAGAGACGGAGCTGCCCTGATTCTCTTGGCTGGTGCTGTTGCAAACAGCGACTGCTCGTATAAGGAGGGTGCCGGTGTAAGTAGGCGGCGTGAGAGCGGGAAGAGGGATAGTAACAGGGAAGCTAGTTACATTGGATGCTGCTGTGGTCCAGGATACCCCCTCATCCAGGGAGTATTCAATTCTGTAAGATTCGCCGCTGTACTGGGAACCGGTAGCTACATTTATCTCTACCTGCTGACCCCATAAATAGGCGCCGGAGGGACCCAGTGGGGTGCTTGTCACGACAATGTCCGGCGCTTGCGGAACGCACTGGGCATGTAACCAGCTAAATCCTAGGAGCATTAATACTCCCATTAGGCTGCTGAGCGGGAGCTCAGCCCGAAAGGAGCTCAACCGCCGCATCGTTATAGAAGGTATCATATCCGAGGCAAAGATAAGCAATTTTCAGGAAGTGCCTTGGGGGGTGGGAGAGTGAATACCAAAAGTGATTTTGGGATTTTCAGGGGCGGATCAGGTGGTGGGTCCAGCCGTGGGTCCCTGCCTGCATCCCTACCAAGTAAAGGCCGCGGTGGAGGTGGCCCATGGGAATGTGTAGGGTTTGATCGGCTCTTCCTCCTAGGAGGGGGTGGGGGGCTATGATTTGTGCTGAGAGGTTGGTGAGGAGGAGGGAGGCAGGGGTTTGTACTTCAGAGAGGAGCTGGACTGTGGCATTTTCGTGGGCAGCGTCCCAGGAAATGGCTATGGGGGAGCTGGTGGTGCGCCGCGCTACGGTGGGTAGGGCAGAGGAGGCGCTATTTGGGAGGATGAGGCTAGCGATCACGATGCCGGCTGTATCTACGAGGGAGAGCCGAACGGAGTCCTCTCCGAAGGCCTCCATGCGTCCGTAGGCGTTGTTGAAGTCGTATGGCTTAAGCCTTGTCCGCCGGCAGTCCAGAGGGCGAAGCTTTAGGAGAGGTTGGCCTGTGGGCAGAAGGTGCTCATGAGAGAGGCAAGGCGGGAGTTGGTCTGGCCCAGGTTTTTTGCCATCAGTTCGGGAAAGGCGGCATTTTCGCCATCGTCTATGGTGGAGGTGTGGGAGTCGCTGGAGAGCCAGATCACATTTTAGATGCCATGGCGCTGACAGAAGGCTAAGATGGAATCCTGTTGGCTGCATAGACGGCCCGGGCAAAGGTAGCGGGATGGCGTGCTTCTTAGAGGCGTAATACCAATTCCGGGCAAAGGATTTCTGAATGTAGGAGGGTAGAGTTAGGTGTGGCTGCCGCTCCCCCCTCAGGCGGGCATGCCCACCTCCTCCTCGCATTAAGAAGGCCTTTGACTTAAGGTGGTATAAGGTCACGAGGAGGGCCCCGAAGGGGCAGGGTACATGGGTGTCCGATTCCCCTTCACTCCGACCCTCTCCCCCCTTGAGAAGGGGGGAGAGGGTGTAGGGAGTGGGGGGATGGTAAGAGGGACATTTTGAGCGCCCCCGCCCCACAGCGGGTGTGCTGGGGGCTGGTACCGCCTAAAAACAAAGTCTGTGCTAGGAAATAGTATGAGAGGTAGATGGAGTTTGAGGGATAGGGCTCCGGCAAATGGGGGAGAAGCCTTTCGGCCGGGTCTTTAAAAAGCTGTTGGGGCACGGTGATGCCGTGCCCCAACAGAGCCTGCGCAGGCGAGAGTCGCCTATTCGGTGATAATCAGCCGTCCTACTTGGACCTTCTCGCCTGCTATGAGGCGCACTTGGTAGATGCCGGCGGGGAGGCTAACCCGCATTTGATACGTGCTACCTGTGAAGGCGTCCTCAGCCACGAGGCGACCCGCGACATCCAGCACCTGGACGCGATAGGTATCCATCGCCGGTGCTGCGATGGTGAAGGCCCCCGTGTTGGGATTCGGGAAGATGCTGAAGGTGCCAGCATCCGTCCGCAGGCCGGAGGTTACGTCGAGGTAGACGGTGTCACGCGTCGTACCGCAGGCTCCCATTCCTCGTACCGCTTCCAGGATGACGGTGTACTCGCCAGCGCTGATATTATTAATAGTGAAGGTGTTGCCCTGGCTGGTGGAGATCGGCGACGTATTATCCAGTGGCGGGAAGGAGTTGTACAGGTTCCAGGTGTAGCTGTTAATATCGGGGGTTTGCAGGGAGAGCACATTGAGGGTCACATCGCTTCCTTCGGTGATGGAGAGGGTTTGATTACTAACGGGATAATTGTCGGCATCGGCGATCTGGGCCTGAGCGATGTCCTCCACGATGATGGTTACCGGTTCGGTGAGGAAATCATAATCACAGTCTGGGTCTTCATTGGGATTGAAGATGACCTTGGCGGTTACATTGAAGATTCCCTCAATGTTGGGATCAAATGTGTATGTAGCGCCGGTAGCAATCGTATAACCGTTGGCATCCAGCCACTCATAAGCCGTGGCATTCGGGGTCGTCGCATCAAGCGTGATAAGGCCAGAGTTTATGCATACCGGCCCGAGGGGAGCCCCAGTGAGGTTGATGGAGCTGGGTCGTATCTTGTAGCCCGTGATGGTGAGCTCAAATTTACCCTGATCAGCAGAGAGGGATCCCTCTACCACTATGTAGAGAGTATGTCCTGAAACTAAGAGGGCTGTATCACGAACGACTTTGGCGCTACCGCCATAACCTATATCACTTAGTGCAGTCTGGGTTACCCGCAAGGCATTAGGAAGGCCAAAAACTACCAGCTGAGAAAGCCAATTAGGATTTACTGAGCCTCCTGCACTCGTACAGCTGCGACCCTGGTCGTCATTTGTAATGGTGTCATTTGTATTGGCATTAATAAAGTGGATGCGCGTATCGAAATTAGTGTTTCTTGAGCAGGTATTCACCACCAGCGAGTCCAGGCATTCTGGAAGCGTTAGGACGAAAAACAAATCTCGAGAAGCTGACCCCCAGCGTGCTCCCCTGGCGGCATTATATTCATTGCTGGTAGCCAGACCATTTGTGCTATCGGAGATGGTGGCTGTCCAGGCAGCTCCTGAGAGGTTCAGCGTAATGGGAATAGGTATTGTTGGCCGATTGCCCAGCCGGTCCGATAGATTGATAGAGGAGAAGCCGCCCGGACTCTCTTGGCCGGTGCTGTTGCAAACAGCGACTGCTCGTATATCGAGGGTGCCCTCGTAATTAGGCGGCGTGAAAGCGGGAAGCGTGATAGTTACAGGGAAGCTAGTTACATTGGATGCTGCTGTGGTCCAGGATCCCCCATTCAGGGAGTATTCAATTCTGTAAAAATCGCCGCTGTACTGGGAATAGGAAGTTGCATCTATCTGTACCTGCTGACCCCATAAATAGGCGCCGGAGGGACCCAGTGGGGGGCTTATCACGACAATGTCCGGCGCTTGCGGAACGCACTGGGCATACAGCCAGCTAAATCCCAGGAGCATTAATACTCCGATTAGTCTTCTGAGCGGGAGCTCAACCCGAAGGGAGCTCAACCGTCGCATCGTCATGGAAGGTATCATACCCGAGACAAAGGTAAGGCATTTTCAGGAGGCGCCATGAGGGGGGGAATGAATACCAAAGTGATTTTGGGATTTTTAGGGGCGGATCAGGTGGTGGGTCCAGATATGGGGCCCTGCCTGTAGCCCTACAAAGTAAAGGCCTCGGGGGAGGTGGGCCATGGGAATACGTAAGGTTTGATGGGCTTTTCCTTCTGTGAGGGGGTAGGAGGCTATGATTTGTCCGGAGAGATTAGTGAGGAGGAGGGTGGCGGGGGTTGGTACTTCGGAGAGGAGCTGGATTGTGGCATTTTCGTGGGCAGCGTCCCAGGAAATGGCTATGGGTGAGCTGGTGGTGCGTCGCGCTACGGTGGGTAGAGCAGAGGAGGCGCTATTTTGAAGGGTGAGGCTGGCGATCACGATGCCGGCTGTATCTACGATGGAGAGCCGAACGGAGTCCTCTCCGAAGACCTCCATGCGTCCGTAGGCGTCGTTGAAGTTCGTATTGCCTAAGCCTTGTCCGCCGGCATTCCAGAGGGCGAAGCTTTGGGAGAGGTTGGCTTGTGGGCAGAAGGTGCTCATGAGAGGGCCTGCGTTAGCCATGAGCCAGGCGAGGCGGGAGTTGGTTTGACGCAGGTTTCCGGCCATTAGTTCGGGGAAGCCGGCATTTTCGCCATCGTCTATGGCGGAGGTGTGGGAGTCGCTGGAGAGCCAGATGACATTTCGGATGCCATGGCGCTGACAGAAGGCTAAGATGGAATCCTGTTCGGCTGCATAGGCGGCCCAGGTATCGGTAAGGCCTGCCAAAAGCATTGCTCCGTTGCCTATACCGGGTATAGCGCAGGCTTGAAGAGCTTTATTGCCAGAGAGGGCCTGGAGTATCTGCCGATAGCCCCTGTTGAAGGCTACCCCCGTAACTACAAACTTCCACGTAGCGGTGGAGCTGCGAAGCCCATCCAAAAGCCAGGTTCGCTGTACTGCTCCCAACATAGAGTGGGAAGGCGGCGGATCAAAAAATAGCGTGTCTCCTCGCCAGCGAAGGGCATTCAGGTCAGGAGCCCGAGCCGAACGGTTATCACATACAAAAATCTCTACATTCCCTATGCGAATCCGATGAAAGATGCCTTCACTCGTATCTGGCAGAGGATAATGCGGGAAAAACTGCGTGTATGCATGAATGATATTGCGCCGGGCGTAAGGCGGCAAGGAAAACTCCCGAATCAAAGTGTCACTGATATAGGGTGAGGAGGTGCGGGAGGAGTTGTCCTGTAGGTAGTCGTGGTCGTCATAGACATAGTCTATGGGGGCTATGGCCATAAGGTGCTGTATGTCCCTTCCGCCATACCGGGCGTAATAGGAGGCCACAATGGTGTCCCACCACTGCGCGAAGGTGGTGCTATCCTGAGGCAAACGATTGTAGCGGATGTCAGGATAGCCCCAATCCCCACATTGCAAAAAAATGAGAGGCGTATCCAGGGCAATTTGTCTAAAGATGGGTTCGCTGGCAGGGGGCGCATAACCGAAGGCCTGGCACGAACCAAAAGCAAACCGAAAGTAGGCTGGCTGCCCAGGGGATGGAAAAGTCTGAAATGTTTGGACACCGGAGCTATCTACATTGGGGATGAAGGCTTGATAGTAGTAGCGGGTATAAGGGCTAAGGTTGGTCAGCCTTGCTTTTCCAAAGCCTTCTGGGGAGAGGGAAATGGAGAGGAGCTGGCTGTTGGTTCCGTCTGGGGAGGGGCCGTACCATAGCTGGACGGTGGAGGTGCCTTGAGCCCATACCAGCGCTTGGGCACTCGTATCCGTTACAGCCCCTACAAAGACTACCTGAATGCTTTGAGCCCATAAAGAGGTACTAAGAAGGAGTAAGTTCCGCAGCATCGGAAGGTAAAGTTACTGAGTCTTTTGGCGATAGGGGCGGGGGAGAGCCTTTTATGGGGAAGGAGGGGTAGAGTTGGGATTGATAGCCAGGGGTATGGCGAAAGGCAAGGGTACTTGAACTCAGCTGACCAAGGGGAGCTAGCCTTTAGATTGGGCCGGGATGGAGGTAGAGAGGGGAGAAGTTTGTGGGAGGGGGATAGGGGCGTTGGAAGGTTGCTTCATTGAGGTTTTGGCCGTTTCTGAGGGTAGGGCTGGTTTTGGTTGTATTTTCGTTCATGCCGTGGCGGTTAGCGCGGGGGCCTGTCCTGTGTAACTACTACCTTACTTACCGATGTAATGCCGCTTGTAGTTTCTGCGATATATGGGAGAAACCCTCGCCGTATGTTACCCGAGCGCATTTCCTACAAAACTTACAAGCCCTTCGGCGATTGGGGGTGAAAATTATTGATTTTACGGGTGGCGAGCCGCTGCTACACCGCGACTTACCTTTCTTCCTTCAAACGGCCCAGGAAATGGGCTTCATTACGACGGTTACGACGAATACGTTGCTTTATCCGAAGCGGGCGCAGGAGCTGCGCGGAAAGGTAGATATGCTTCATTTTTCTTTGGATGGAGCGACGGCGCAGCAGCACAATAGCCTGCGAGGCGGTGTGCCTTGCTTTGAGTTCTTTGAGAAAAGTTTGGAGATAGCGCTTTCCCTTGGGGAGAAGCCCGACATACTTTTTACCGTTACGCCAGAAAATTGGCAGGATATTGGGGCGGTCTATGAACGTTATATTCGTTCTACGGGGCTGATACTTATTTTGAATCCGGTTTTTTTCTATCGGGGGGTGGGGTGCGATTTGCCGGAGGAGGTTTTGGAGGAGCTATCGGCCTGGGGTAGGAAGCCGCGTGTGTATGTGAATGAGGCTTTTTTAGCTTTGCGGCGGGCGGGAGGCAATGATCCTTATCGGCCGGTGTGCCGGGCGATTTCGGCGGTGGTGGTGATTTCGCCGGCGAATGAGCTGCTTTTGCCCTGTTATCATGCGGCGGAGAGCGGCTTTGCGCTACCGATACAGGACGATCTGTATGAGCTCTGGCATAGTGAGGCGGTACAGCATTTACGGGGTTTGGAGGGGCGGTTTTCGTTTTGTGCGGGGTGTGTGATCAACTGCTATATGGAGCCGAGCTTTGGGTGGGAGGTGTCGCGTTATTTTTGGTTGGCGGGGCCGAGCCGCTGGCGGTACATTTGGCATAAGTGGGGCCTCTGGGGCGCCTTAAGAATATTGGGGAGACACCTACGCCCTCCGCGCAAGAGAGCATACGATGCCTCCCCCAGCGAACCCTCAGCGAAACTCCTTACAAAATCTGGGTGATAGCTTCGCCTACATCATAGACGGGCTGACGGCCTGCCGCTAAGAGAATACTGCTTCCCACGGCGGAGCGATAGCCGCCTGCACAATGGACTAAGATGGGTTTATCGGTTGGGATTTTTTCTATCTCTTCTCGGAGGCCTGCTAAGCGGATTTTGAGGCTATGGGGAATGCCGGGATTGGCGCCGACCTCATCGGGGTCTCGCACATCTACGACGGTGTAAGCTTTTCCGTCTTGGCGGAGGACCTCCACATTGGAGAAGAGGGCGGGGCCTGTTTCTTCGGCGTAGTCGGTGGCGATGAGGACGCCAGCCAGGTTTTCTTCATAGCCGATGGCTAATACCTGGTCTAAAGCGGATTCTAAGGCCGCAGGGCTGGAGACGACGAGGTAGTAGCGCTCTTGGGGAGCCACGATGGTGCCGAGCCAGGTATTGAAGGACTTGCCGAGCGGGATGTTGATGGCTCCTTTGAGGTGGCCTTTACGGAAAGCATAAGCAGGTCGCGCATCTACGATGAGCAGGCTGCGGTCTAAGGTTTTAGCTACTTCGGCAGTTAGCTCCCCTAATCGGTTCGCTTCAGCGAGGGCTTCGGCGTAGCCCTTAGGTCCGCGGCGGTTGACTTCTACGCTATTAGGGAAGTACTTAGGGATATGAGGTTGGCCCGTAACGAGCGCCTCAACGAAGGTATCCTCATCTACGGTGTGGGCGAGAACTACCGCCCAGTTATCCAGACGTTCTACGCCAATGGTGCTGGCATTGAATTGTTTCAGGGCCTTGCCGCAGAGGGTTCCTGCTCCATGCGCGGGATAGACTAGGGTGGTGGGCTGTAAGATGCTAAACATACGACGTAAGCTATGGTACATGTCTCGGGCCTGGTCTTCACGCTGCTTTTTGATGTTGCCGGCTTTGGAGCGGAGGTCGGCTCGTCCTACATCGCCGATGAAGAGCCAGTCTCCCGTGAAGGCGGCATATTCCCGACCCTCTGGATCATACAGCACATAAGTCATGCTATCGGGCGAATGGCCGGGGGTTAGATAGGCTTTGAGGCGCGCCCGTCCAATCGGGATTTCGTCGCCATCTTTGAGCCCCTGGTAAGGCACTAAGAGGCCTATCAGCTCACTAGCATATATCTTAGCCCCTGTCTTCTGCGCGATGTCGTAATACCCACTCACAAAGTCGGCATGGGGGTGGGTAAGGAGGGAGGCTGCGATTCGGGCGCCTGTGGCTTGAGCTAAGTCTAAGTAAGGCTGGATATTGCGGGCCGGATCAATCACCGCCATCTCGCCATCAGAGACGATGGCATATCCATATTGAGCCAGCGGCTCATCATAAAACTGCTTGACAATCATGGACATAGTCGTAAAAGTTTTTGTTTTCACCCTCGTTCATACGGAAATCCAGCTTGAATAAGGTCTGCTACGGCGCCAGCATTGTAGGCTTCGAAGCCCTTGGCCCGCATGAAACCTGCAGCCGCCTGACTGCGTCCGCCAGAGGCGCAGTACAAAATGTAGGTCTTACTCTTGTCTAAATGCGCTATCTGCTGCTCAAAGCCATTGTAAAAGTCGGCATTTTTCGCACCCTTGATACGCAGACTGCGATATTCCCCTGGCGTCCGAACATCCAGGATAACATACTTGTCCGGGTTGGACTGATGCTTCTCAAAGGCTTCCGATGCGCTTATTCTCATAGGCGTATAGGTTTTGGGTTTTTATTCGGTTGGAAAGCCGGCATTTCGTACGGCAGCGAAGCCGCCCATGTTGTACGCTTTATAGCCGAGCTTACGCATGATGGCGGTAGCTTCGCCGCTGCGCCGCCCAGAGGCACAATGGAGTAAATAAATCTTGTCTTTAGGGAGCTTCTGCACCTCAGCTTCAAAGTTAGCGTAATAATCCAGGTTGGTCGCTCCCTTCACGTGGCCGCGCTGGTACTCCTCAAGCGTGCGTACATCCAGGATTACCACCTCTTGGGGCTTCTCCTTCCAGAGCTGATACGCCTTGTCCGGACTCATCACCATGGGCTCTTCTTGCACAGTATTTGGGGCCTCCTGCTTCACCTGCTGTCCGTAGGCCGTACCTTCTAAGATAAGGAGGGTCAATATTGCAACATTGTTGCGCATACCGAAGAGGGTAAACAAATAAGGGTTGGGAAAAGTTCCCGTTCTGAGAGGAAGTAGGGAGTTGGTATTTTTGGGCATGCGATTTTGGCGAGTGATGGCGGGGTGTTTGGGGCTTTTGGGGATGGTGGGGGCTACGTTGTATGCCCATGCGCGGCCGATTCCTGCTTTGGGCCAAGCGGCCTTTGTGGCATTATTTCATGCGCCGGTCCTTCTTTGGCTCAGCGATAGGAGAGATAGAGACTTTCTTTCTGGTTTTTTGCCCCTTCTTTTCACGGTGGGGGGACTGATTTTCACAGGCAGTATCTACCTTAAGTATTTAGGCGGTGTGGAGCGCGCTACGGTGATAGCGCCAGCAGGAGGCACGATGCTGATCCTGGGATGGTTGGGCCTTATGCTGCGATCTGGGCGGCGCTGGGAGTAATAGTAAAGGAGGTGTACTCCCGGAAAGTTGGCGATTAGCCGTCTCTCTGAAAGGAGGTCTCGGAAGAGGTCTGTCGGGCCGGGAAAGGGGGTCCTTGCTGGGCTAATACCAATTGGAGGCCAAGAGTTTCTGAATGCGAGGTGGTGGTATTTTGTGGGGCCGCCGCCCGCCTTTGGCGGGCGGCG
>Ga0308395_1001430_pt1 | contig 15634 bp, 13 predicted proteins | sample Hotspr20SampleP4_FD_202097 | JGI IMG/M metagenome (GOLD analysis project Ga0308395, IMG submission 202097) | Hot spring phototrophic mat microbial communities from Mushroom Spring, Yellowstone National Park, Wyoming, United States - 20050930_P4 ...
CTTATTGCCTGCTAGGTGATTACGAACGAGCCGTGCCGGCTTTTCAAACCTTTACCGAGCTGCGCCCGAAGAACCCGCTGGCTTCCCTGGAGCTGGGCTTTGCCCTGCTGAACGCCTGCCCGCCCAACGGCAAGTGCGCCGATGGCTTGAACAGCTACGATGTCTGGCGCAGGGCTGGCGTGACCGCCGAGCACTTCCTCGAAATGGCTGAACGCGAGCGCCAGAGGGAAAACTACGCTGAAGCTCTGCTGTACTACCAGCAAGCCCAGCGCATGGGCAGGGAGCTGAGGAGTACGATGGCGTATGTGCGCTACATAATCTTTCAAAAGGCTGGTGATACCGAAAATGCCAATAAAGCGCTTCAAACGGCGGTCGAGATAGATCGGGGCTGGGTGGAACAGGGGATGCGGTTTAATAGTTTTTTCTCAATGGGGAAACTTTATACGGATCAAAAGGCGTGGAAAAATGCCGAAAAGATTTTTCGGCAAATGATTTTTGATTATGCCGTAAGCGACTCATATCAATCCAAATTGCCAGAGTTATATCGGCGGTTAGGGAATGTCTTGACATACTTAAGTTTACAATCAGGCAAAAAAGAAAGATTAGATGATGCGCGGCAATCGTACTTAGCTGCCTGGAAGCTAGACCCAAAATCCAGCACTTTACCATTGGTAAACTTTCTCCTGGACTATCAAAAAGATATTCCTGCTGCAGAAAGCGTTTTACGCCAGGCGATTGCAAATTCGCCAGATGAAGACTCCTGGTTTGCATGGAATAACCGATTGGGTGATATTTACCGCAGTGAAAAGCGTTGGGATGAAGCTGTTACCGTTTATGAGAACATCCTCACCCGAGATACACAATATTGGCAGGCGTATATTGGCCTGGGTTGGGCAAAATATGAACGCGGTGATGGATTGGCTGCAGCGCTGGTTGAATTTCAAAAGGTAATCGAAATCCCGGAAAGCAAAGGAAGTGGTGAATTTGCCATTGCTCAAGTACTTGCCCGCGAAAAACAATTTCAACAGGCAGAGGAGTGGTATATAAAAGCATTGATGCTGAATCCAGACGCAAAGTGGTGGTGGGTTGCAAGGGCGAATGCAATGCGGGATAGCGGTGAATTGTCGAAAGCAATCGAAATCTATTTAATCGGCATTGAAAAATTTCCAACCTTCTCAAACCTGTATTATGAAATTGCCTGGGCTTATAAATTAAATCAACAATTAGCGGAAGCAATAACCAATATCGAAAAGGCAATCGAGTTAGTGGAAACGCCTAATCTTTGGTATTACATACGAGCAGGGAAAATCTACGAAGAAATGGGTGAAAAAGAAAAAGCGCTTCAAGCTTACAAAAGGGCTTTACAGATTGACCCAATGAACGAAAGTGCTTTAAAGGGAATAGAGAGATTAAGTAATTACCCATAGTTCGCTCAAATTTTGGCAAGTTTTGAGAAATGGGGTATCCTCATCATATGACTGATGAACTCACCATCATCATGGAACGGGTGGATGATACCCCTCTCCTGTTGGCCCATATGGAACGGATGGGCCTCCCGTCGTTGCTGGATGAGTACTTTCCCACGCACAGCAATTGGAAAGGTCTCAGCCTGGGATGGACCACCACTGTTTGGCTGGCCTACATCCTTTCGGAGGGCAATCACCGGCTGAGCCACGTGCAACCCTGGGCGGAAAAGTGTCTGGAGTCCCTTCAGGCTTGCATTGGTCAGACCGTGCGGGCTCTGGACTTCAGTGATGACCGACTGGGAGATGGGCTGAGCACACTGAGCCAGGATGACGCCTGGGGCACGCTTTGAAGCCACCCTGAACGGACATCTGCTGCGGGTGTACGACCTCTCCCCCCAGCGAGTCCGCCTGGATAGCACCACCGCCAGCGGCTACGGCTCGGTGACGCCCGAAGGCCTCTTCCAGTTCGGGCACAGCAAAGACCACCGTCCCGATCTGCCGCAGGTGAAAGTGATGCTGGCCACCCTGGACCCGTTGGGGATACCTCTGGCCACGATGGTCCTGCCCGGTCAGCGCGCGGATGACCCGCTGTACATCCCGGCCATCACCCAGGTGCGCAAGGGTCTGGGCCGACGGGGGCTGCTGTACATCGGCGACTGCAAAATGGGCGCTCTGGCGACACGCGCCTTCCTGCAGGCGGGTGGGGACTTCTACCTGTGCCCCCTCTCGGAAATCCAGATGCCCGCTGACCGATGGGAGGAGATTCTTGCCCCCGTTTGGCGCGGAGAACAGGACCTGATCCCTATCTACCGGGAGCAGGAAAACGGTGAGCGGGTGTGTATTGCTGAAGGATTTGAACGGCGGGAAGTACTGACAGCGGAGGTGGATGGCCAGACCATCACCTGGAGCGAACGGCAGTTGGTCGTGCGCTCGCTGAAGCAGGCGCGGGCGATGGAAGCCGCGCTGCGGGCTCGCCTGGAGAAGGCTCAGAAGGCTCTGGCGGCTCTGAATGAACACGGTCGGATGAAGAAGCGGTTTTCCGATGAGGCTGCCCTGCGCCAGGTGGCCGAAGCGATTGTTGCTCAGCACCAGGTCCAGGAACTGCTGCACCTGAAGTACGAAGAAGAGGTCCGAGAGCATCCTGTGCGGCGGTATCGGGGCTGTCCGGCGACCGTGCGGCAGGAACGGGAAATCCGGGTGAAAGTGAGCGTGGACGAGGAAGCGCTGGAAAAAGCGGTGCGTCGGTTGGGCTGGCGGGTCTATGTCACCAACGAGGGGGCCCAACGGCTTTCTCTGGAGCAGGCGGCGCTGGCATACCGGGAGCAGTACACCATTGACCGGGGTATGGGGCGCCTGAAGGGTCGGCCGTTGTCGCTGACGCCAATGTATTTGCAGCGGGACGGCCGGATCACGGGCTTGATCCGCCTGCTGACCATCGCCCTGCGGGTGTTGACCCTTTTGGAGTTTGTGGCTCGCCGCAACCTGGCAGTGGAGGACGTTCCGCTGACGGGTTTGTATGCGGGCAATCCCAAACGGGGGACACGGCGGCCGACGGCAGAGCGCCTCCTGGAAGCCTTCCAGGAGATCACTCTGACCATCATTCGGGGATCCCATCAAACCTCTTACCATCTTACGTCACTCTCCCCCTTGCAACAGCGGATTCTGGTGTTGCTGGGCTTCTCTCCTAACATCTACGCCAGACTCTGCACTCCTTCCGCCAAACCGCCATAAAAATGAGCGAACTACGGGTTATTAATTTGACAATATCAAGTTTTGGCTGATTTTTCTTTCCGTTTTCGCAAGCGAGATCGACGCAAGTGGGTGCGGTTGGTCAGATGCTCGATGACTAAGTTTGCGGCTTTTTCAACAGACAGTTTTGCGAAAGGTATAGCCGCTCGTTGGGGCGTACGGTGATCTCTGCCCATTCTAGCTTCGGATGCTTCAGCAGTTCGCGGGCTGTGTAACGATGCTTGGCTACAATTCGGTACCGTTTACTGGGCTGGCCTTGCTTGGTGAGGGGAAAAACGATCTGGGGTTTGTCCAGGTACATCTCCGTGTTAGCCGGAATATCACCATAGTATTCACCCCAGCCTCATCCAGACGCTTGCGCAATTGATCATTGCGCCTATACAGCTCATCCATCGTAACAGCCTCGAAGGGCATGCCTCTCGTTTTCAAGCGTTGAATGATCTCCCAGACCAATTGCGGCTTGGTTTTGAAGGTTCGCCCTTGTGGAAAACCAACTTTCTGGCGCTTATGGGCGGTTGCTTCTTCTAACCAACTGGCTGGAAAGAAAAGTTACCCATCAATCCAGGTGTTGACCCGCAGCGTGACCAGAGCCGCAAACACCACCACTTGGCTCAGCTCGATCTTGCCCAAGGGGCCATTGTGTTGTCGCCCGGCTCCGGCACTATACTCGCCCGATTTCTGTTCGGCACTCTCGTCCACCACTACTATCGCCTTGCTTTGAAATTCAGCTTGCCTTTTGACCTCTTCTTGCACCGCTGCCACCAGAGCAGGCCCCGACCTCGGCGAATAACTCATATATCTACCTCTTCCTGGGTCTTATCTCATTTCATCTAGCTTAAAATCCATTGACAAAAGAATATTTCTTAAACGAGAGCGTTCGGTAATTGAGAACGTCATAGGTTAGCCAAGACCATTGAACGGCGACGATACAAGTCTGGGCGCTGGTAGCGGTGGGCGGCCAGTGCGACAGCCACAGCAGCAACGGAAGTCAGCAAGACGAATTGCGTGGTTCGCAACAAAGTACGGCCCTGGAAATCCTTCAAACCGAAATAACGTTTCATCCAGGCAAAGTGGCGTTTGATGGCGGTGTTTGGATTGGTGACGAGGCGTTGCAACTGTTCCAGAAAGAACAAAGTTGCTAGTTTTCGCTTACCACTGCGACGCAGGTTATACTGAATGGCGGCGTGCGCATGTAGAACGGTGTGGATGATTTTGAACATCTTAGCCTCAAAATAGGCTGCATCGGTATACACGACCAATACGCGAAAACCGTACCAAAGTGCAGCAAGCAGCAGGATAAGCCATCCCCCTTGGCAATCATGAACCTGAGCTGCCGTCATATTTATGCCAGGTGGTATCCGTACCGTCCCTGTACCAGGCTTTCAACAAGGTCGAATCGACAATCAATTCCTTGCCGCTCACCACGCCTAGGCGCACTAACTGTCCGACCAAGCCCAGAAAGAAGAACAGGAAAGGTAAGACCCCCAATGCCTGACGCCGCTCCCAGGAACGCCCTTTTGAGATCGTGCGCCCAGAAAAGCCCATTTGCCTGGCTAACTCGGCATGACTGCTCACATAATCAACGATTTGTTCATACGATTTGCGACAAACCACCTGCACCACCGCCATCAGTAAAATGCTACTCTCACGATAGCGGAGCGGCGCTCCTACCCTGCCTTTCTCCAAGCGAGGTCGACCAAACCAAGTCGCCATTTGTCGCGCCCACTCTGCCAGCTCCTGCGCATGGATGACTTGTAACAATTGTTCTGGGCTCAAGCGTAACTTGTCTCGTTTTTTGCCCGCCAGAGGGGTCAAATCCCACTCCGGCAGCGCCCGCAGGATAGCCATTTGCAGCCATTTTATGCTAGACTCCATCGCAACTACTCCGTAGGATAAGAAGGTTTGGTAAATTTATCTTAATCCTACTCGGAGTAGTCCTTTCTTGGGTTACTTTTTATGGCTCATCTGAATTATCGAAAGCTCTCAAAATCATTAAATGTTGATCCAACAAATATTTGGGCACATGTTCACTATGGCTGGATACTCTACTTGATTGATTCGGCGGATTATGATAGAACGCTTCAAGAGTTTGAAAAAGCTCTGGAATTAGCAGGTAAGCAAGTTATTGTTTGGAATGATGTTATTAGACATCTTATCAAATGGGGAAAACTAGATCAGGCTGGTCTGTATTGTCAACGAGCAGAAGCGGCAGGTATTTTAGCTGAAATTGCCAATTGTGAGCTGTTGAAAAATTCTAATTCTGATTAGATGTTATGCCTTCGAACAATGTTGCTATCAAGATACTGCATGTTATTGGTGCTCGCCCAAATTACATGAAGATTGCTCCAATTTACCAGGTAATGAAAAAGCATTCGGAGCTCTTTCAACAGTTACTCGTTCACACCGGGCAGCATTACGATCCAAACATGTCTGAGATTTTTTTCCAGGAACTGAGTCTTCCTGAGCCAGATATTAACCTCAACGTAGGTTCGGGTAGTCATGCGAAACAAACAGCCCAGATCATGGAGCGTTTTGAGCCTGTTTTACTGGATTTTCGGCCTGACTGGGTGGTTGTACCAGGGGATGTAAATTCAACCCTTGCCTGTGCTTTGGTTGCTGCTAAATTAGGAATAAAAGTCGCCCATGTAGAAGCTGGATTGCGATCCTTTGATCGGACTATGCCTGAAGAAATTAACCGCGTTCTCACTGATCATCTTTCGGACGTGTTATTTACCAGCGAGCCTAGCGGAAATGCAAATCTGATGCGTGAGGGAATTGATAAAGAGAAGATTTTTTTCGTTGGTAACACGATGATTGATACTCTCGTACAGCTTTTGCCAGTAGCAAAGATGCGATGGGAGAAACTTCATGAAGTCTATCATCTCGATAGATATATCCTTGTAACCTTGCACCGACCAGCTAACGTAGATAATATAGACCGACTTAGAGAGATTGTTGGAGCCCTGTCCGAAGTCTCCATGGATTATCCGGTGATTTTTCCGGTTCATCCTCGAACGCGAAAGGTGATCATGGAGAGCGATTTGGACTGTAGTTACTTAACAATGGTAGATCCGCTTGGCTATCTTGATTTCTTGTGTTTAGAATCAAAAGCCTCCTTAGTGGTTACGGATTCGGGGGGGATTCAAGAGGAGACAACATTTTTAGGCATTCCATGCCTTACGGTGCGTCCAAATACTGAGCGACCACTGACACTTACGAATGGCACCAATCGCCTGGTCTCTGCCAACAGGAAAGAGCTGCTGCAAAGTATCTACAAAGTTTTGGAGGATGGCAAAACAAATGAGCCGCCATCCTTGCTTTTGTGGGATGGCAGAGCCTCAGAGCGCATCGTCAATATCCTTAAGGGAATGGATAGATGAAGCAAGTGTTTCTACAAAGAGGAAAAGTGAAATTGGAGAGTGTACCTTGCCCTATCGTTAGCGATAATCATGTCCTGGTTGAAGTTGCCTATTCTTTAATCAGCTCTGGGACGGAATTAGGTTTATTATCCGAATCTGGCAAAAGCTTAATTTCAAAAGCTATAGACCAACCTGAAAAATTAATCAAGCTGAAAAACTATCTTCAAAATCAGGGGGTGAGAAAAACCATTGATATGATCATGGCTAAGTTGTCAGAAGAGCATCCTTTGGGCTATTCCTGTTCGGGAGTCGTTAAGCAAATTGGCAGAGGGGTGGGATCGATTCAGATTGGAGATTTCGTCGCCTGCGCAGGAACTGGCTATGCAAACCATGCCGAAATCATCCTGGTGCCAAAGAATCTGGTTGTCAAAGTGCCTGATGGCTGTTCGCTCAAAGATGCCTCTTCAGTAGCATTGGGATCCATTGCATTACAGGGCATACGACGGGCAGAAGTAAGATTAGGAGAAAATGTCGCCGTTATCGGGTTAGGACTATTAGGACAACTTACCGTTCAACTTCTCAAGCAGGCTGGTTGTCGGGTTATCGGTGTGGATCTGGATGGGCGACGAGCAGCGCTGGCGCGCAAGTTAGGCGCGGATCATGCTTTCAATCCTGCCGAAGTGGATGTCAGGAACGAAGTCCGACATTTGACGGGCGATCATGGGGCAGACGCCACGATCATCACGGCGGCCTCAAGCAGCGATGCGGTCGTGCAACAAGCTATGGAGATCACCCGCAAGAAAGGCCGGGTTGTGGTCGTCGGCGCAGTGGGATTGGGCCTGAAACGCTCGCCGTTTTACGAGAAGGAGATTGACTTTCTGATCTCTTGCTCTTATGGGCCGGGGCGCTATGACGAACGCTACGAAGGCAAAGGCGTGGATTATCCTTACGCCTATGTGCGCTGGACCGAAAACCGTAACATGCAGGAGTACCTCCGCCTGGTCGCAGAAGGCAAAGTGCGCCTGGATGCGATCCTCGAGCGCGAATACGACCTGGCCCAGGCGCCACAAGCGTATGAGGAGTTGAGATCCGCTTCCCCCAAACCGCTGGGAGTTCTCTTGCGTTATCCGGTAAATGGCAGCGATACCGGAGAGGGCAAGTTAGAAACGAAGACGATCTTGCGTTCTCGCGCTGTCAGCGGCAAGATCCGCATTGCGGTTGTCGGCGCAGGCAATTTTGCGAAGGCGGTGCATCTGCCGAATCTGCAGAAACTCTCCGATCTCTATCACATTCGGGCGATTGTCAGCGGCACGGGCATCAATGCCCTGGCGACGGCGCAGCAGTTCGGCGCCGACTATGCCAGCACGAATTATGAGGATGTGTTGAACGATCCGGAAGTAGACGCTGTGATGATCTGCACCCGCCACAATCTTCACGCGCAGCAGGCGATTCAGGCGGCGAAGGCGGGCAAGGCGATCTTTCTTGAGAAGCCGATGGCGTTGAACCAGGCAGAGCTGGATAAGTTGGTGGCGGTGCTTCAGGAGACGGGCGTCCCCTTCATGGTGGGTTTCAACCGACGCTTTTCCCCCGCTGCCCGGCGAGCGAAAGAGATCATCGCCGGCCGGCAGAACCCGCTGATGATCCTGTATCGAATGAATGCCGGCTATCTGCCGCCGGACCATTGGACGCAGACGGAGGAGGGCGGGGGACGGATTATCGGCGAGGCGTGCCATATCTTTGACCTGTTTCAGTATCTAATCGACGCGCCGGTGGTTGAGGTGAGCGCGACCGCAATCAATCCCCAATCCGAGCATGTGTTGGCGGGCGACAACGTGTCCGTGACACTGCGGTATGCCGACGGCTCGGTGGCGACCTTGCTCTATACGGCGCTCGGTTCGCCCGACTTCAGCAAGGAGTACATGGAACTTTATGTGGATGGCAAGGTACTGGTACTGGATGATTATCGAGCTTTGCGAGTATATGGCGCGGCGATGAAAGGGTGGGTGACTTCAGTGCAAGATAAAGGGCATTTAGAAGAACTTAGGAGTTTTGCAGCGTGTCTTCTTAGTCCAGAAGTAAGATTCACTGTACTAAAATCTACATCTGAGATAACACGCGCAAGTTTCTTGGTTGCGGCAAGAGAGGAGCGCGCAAATGATTAACTTAATAAAAACGATGATACCTCCCAAAATGCATCATCCACTGGCTAATTACTACAGAATGATTTCTGGCTGGATACCTAAGGAGTTGCGTTATCATCGAGATTATTTCACGATAATTAATTTGCATCAACTCGCTGAAAGCGGGAAGGAAATGACGGTAAACGCGCTTCTCTCCCAAAGACTTGCGTTAATATTGAAGAGTGCACTAACCTATGTTCCTTACTACCGCGAAACTGTCAAAATCAATCCAAACGATATTCATGAGAACATTGCGTTTGATGTGTTAATGGAGTTTCCTTATTTAAGCAAAGAAACCGTAATGCAACAACCAAACTATTTTCTAGACGAGCGATATCCGAGGCGCGACCTACTTTATGCTACAAGTGGAGGATCTACAGGGCAAGGCATCGGTGTTTGGTTCGACCGTCGAGAATCACAAGTTGAGACAGCTTTCTTCGATTATGAATGGGGGAAGTTCGGTTACACCCCAAGCAAGAGTCGAGTTGTGCGTTTTGGAACTGAGGCTCGTAAGAGGGAAGATGAGGTCCCATGGAATCGAGATGGTAATCGTCTTTTAATCTCTCCCTATCATCTGGACGAACGATGGCTACCACAGATTTATGTCCAAATCCTTGAATTTAGGCCGGACTTCTTCCATGCCTACCCAAGTTGCCTCGAAATAGTCGCTCGATTCATACAGGATCAAGGCTTACCTCCGATTCAAGCAAAAGGCCTTTTCCTAGCTTCTGAGGCGTTTACCGAGTATCAATATATGCTTTTCAAAAAAACATTTATCGCTCCCATAAAGGCTCATTATGGACTTACCGAGAGGACCAATCTTGCCTTCATGTATGAGGATGATGATAAGCAATCCTTCTTTTACAGGATGGATCCAATATATGGTTTTTCGGAGAACCTCTCGGATGAATACGGCAACCAAGAGATAGTAGGGACATCCTATTGGAACTGTGTCATGCCGTTGATCCGATATCGAACTCAGGATTTCGGTCGTATTGAATCGGATGGGACGATAAGGCAACTCGATGGAAGAAGTCAAGAATACCTTTTCACCAAAAACGGAGCAAAAATCCCTGGTTTTTCTATCAAGATTGATGAGTTTACATGGGATTACGTCAAGGTTTATCAAGTAGTCCAGGAACGCAGAGGCACTATCACCATTAAGATAGTTCCCCGCCCTAATTTCAATGAAAAGGTAAAAGAAAGGTTACTCGAGAAGCAAACAGAGCGGTGGGGCGGATTTTTCGATATCTCTTTGGAAGTTGTAGAAAATATACCAAGAACCCCATCTGGCAAGCATCGACTCATTGTGAACAATATAGTGAGATAAATCTTACTACATTATTGTGGAGGCACAAAATGGCATACTCACATGTAAACTCTAGGTTCGCTCTCAACATTACGATCGTCGGTGGCGGAAGCACAGCACATACATTAATTCCTTTGCTTGCTGGGGCTGGTCACAAGATAAGTATACTGACTCGCAATCCCGATAAATGGGCGAACGAAATAATAACCCAGCATCAAACTATATCTGGTGAGGTTGTCAATGTATATCGGGGGTGTTTGCATAGGGCAAGTGATGTTCCATCTCAAGTGATCCCGAAAGCAGACGTGATTATCCTCTGTATGCCCGTTAGCAAATATCGGATCGCTCTTCACAACATTGCTCCTCATATAGATAGAGGCCGAAAAGTATATATCGGTACCATTTATGGTCAAGGTGGATTCAATTGGATGGTTGATGAGGTAAAAAGAAAATTCTCCCTCAGGAACTTGGGTTATTTTGCTGTTGGTTTAGTCCCTTGGATATGCCGTACAATTGAATACGGTAAAGTTGGTGTCACTTATGGGTCTAAGCATGTAAATATTGCTGCAGTACACCCGCATAACGATTTTGAGTATTTAAATAGGGTGCTATTGGAGAATATCTGCGAACGATGGTTTGGCAAGGGAGCCTTTCGACAATCTGATAATTTCTTGTCTCTAACTCTATCTGTTGATAATCAGATCATTCATCCTTCGCGGTGCTATGGTCTTTTTCTCAGATATGGAGGAAGGTGGCCATCTCGAGAACAGGTTCCTCTATTCTACCGTGATTACGATCAGTTATCCGCGGATTTACTTCAGCAATTAGATGGCGACTATTCAGCCATTCGCTCGGCCATTAGGTCAAGATATCCTCAGAAAAATTTCGAGTACATGCTGGATTATTTGGCCTTGGAACGTCTATCTTATAATTCAGAGAATACGGATATTAGAGAGTCTTTCACTGGATCTGCCACATTAGGAGCGATCAAGACGCCAGTGATCCAGTCTAGTAATGGCGAATGGGTGATAGATACTAATCATCGGTTTTTTACAGACGATATTCATTATGGACTTTGTATCGCTAAATGGATAGCTGAAAAGCTGGAACTAGACGTGCCAAATATTGATCGTATCCTCGACTGGGCTCAGGATGTCCGCGGAGAGCGCATAATTGAGGGGGCAAAGCTATTGCAAAATAGTGAGAGCTTGGCGCGAGAGTTCGCATCGGGGATTCCATCGGTCTATGGTTTTGGCAGCTTTGATGACGTCATTGATTGATCTGTAGCTTATCAGACAATACCGATTTTCTCCTGTTTCTGGCTTGTAACTTCTTGAAATCGCTATATCGGAAACGCCGCAGATCGAATACTCAGATAAGCTCCTAGGTCATATTTACTCGTTTTGCAAAGGGGATATTGCATAGGAAGGAAGTTTATAAGGGAATGTCGCATTTCAATGTGGCCTTTGTAGGTGACTTCTTCTTACAGACTCGATCTGGCATAGAGCGACCAATCAGCGATCGGGTTGAGGCGTATTTACAGCAGGTACCGTGGGTTTTTGCCAATCTCGAGACGGTTTTGGCGGAGAGTGGCGTATCATTGCAGAAGTCATACATCTCACGATCTGTTCCAGGTATGGCAGCCTATCTACATGAGGTCGGCATCAAGGCGGTTAATCTAGCGAACAATCACACGTTTGACTACGGATTGGATGGATTTCGCCAGACCATTATTGCGCTGCAGAATTTCAAAATAGCGTATTTTGGCGCAATTTGCGATGGAAAACAGAGCCCGTTTCTGTTTCATGACGGTAGTTGCAGCATAGGTGTCTTAGGTTATACGATTGGGAGTACGGAAGAATCTGGTATCGGTGTTGCGCTGCTCAGCGAACGACGAGTCAAAGAGGATATCATGGGCCTGAAGTCTCGAAATGTTGACCGTATAATCGTCAATCTGCATTGGGGTGAGGAATACGTTGCCTATCCATCTACTCAACAGCAGCGTGTCGCCAGGAGAATGATTGATTGGGGCGCCGATGTCATCATCGGACATCATCCCCACGTCGTGCAAGGGATCGAACGATACAAAGATGGTTTAATCTTCTATTCTCTTGGAAATTTCAACTTTATTAACTCCAGCGGCCTAGATCGCTTATTCCCTTGCACTCGTTGGGGACTGATAGTCTTGTTGCGCTTCTCTCAATCTGCATCAGTTGAATATCTTTGTCTTCCAGTTCGAATCAATGAAGAATATCAGCCTGAATTTCCACCTGAGGATAAACGACAAGTTTTCCTCGCGTACTTGGATCAGATCTCCGAACCTTTGACACCGGCTATCCAGCCATGGTTCTGGTTTCGACATGCTGCTGTGCCGCATTTTCGCAATCACTTGCCATCATTTGTGCGTAGAATCAGAAGATATGGCATTCGCCACCTTTATCAGATGGTTCGCTGGCTTATCAGTCCATCCAACTACGGGTTTTATCTCGGCTTGATATTACATCTTTTGGATTCTATCTCCGGCAGAAACCCATCAATTCGCTGTCCTGACCCTTATGAAGCCTGTTAGCTATTCGCGCGTGACGAGTGTGTTGGCCATTGTCCGTCATGATGCTGGTCGCATATGGCGCGCGGGCGTGTTACATGTTGGCGTCTCGAACTTTTTCACACGCTTTACGTCTCTTGCTCAACGTATATTGCTTGCTCGAATTCTCGGAGCAGAAAATATCGGACATATTGCCATTGTTACGGCTATCCTGAGTTTGATTCGACTGCCTGCTGGTGTGGGCACATTCACAGTAGTCAATAAACTCGTTGCTGAGAACGCCAATGATGCCCGGGCACAGAAAGAAGTTATTGGAACATCTATTTATATCAACCTGGTAACATCTTTATTGATCGGCGTAGTTTCATGGTTGGTATTAAGCAGAACGGCGTGGGTAAATGATCCGATAGCGAATCGTTTGTTGCGAATTTTAGTTATCTTTCTCCCGCTCATGATTTTTTCGGAGGTCTTCAGGAATGCACTGATGGGGCGAAGACGCATGCAGACGGTCGCGAAGCTTGATGTATTGCTGTCGCTGGTTTCCATTCTTGTGGTGATCCCGATGGCGTATGCCTGGTCGCTCAACGGTTGGTTCGCAAACCAGATACTCGTCATTCTCTTGGGATGCGGCCTGCTTGCGTGGAACGTCAGGGATATCCTAAGCCTGAAATGGAATGTAGCTATCGGCAAAAAGGTCGCCGTAATTGGGAGTTTCGCATTTTTGGGGCAACTGGTTGGGACATTAATCCTTCAATTCGACACGTTATCAGTCGGCAACATTCTTGGCCCAGCGGAGGCTGGAATCTACAATACCGCGGCATTAGTCGCACAGCAAATGCTGGTGGTTCCTGGCGCCATCTTGACAGCAGTTTTTCCTGTTGTGGCGCAAAACCGCAATAATCCACAGGGCCTTAAGCAACGCTATTGGGAGTTGTTTCGTAAGATCGGTGTGCTGATGCTTGGACTGTCGCTTTTCATGTGGTTGATATGTCCGTGGTTTTTTAATTTATTTGGGCGAGACTTCGGTCCATCTGTTGGCCCTTTCCGAATTCTGCTACTGGGAACCATCGCACGAAGCTTATATGTGCTTGACAATACTTATCTGGATGCACTCGGGCGTACTGACATAACGTTCGCGTCAGGGTTATTCGCAGCACTCTGTACGATCTTGTTGAACCTGACCTTTATACCTGTGTGGGGCATTTCGGGAGCTGCCTGGGCGACAACACTATCTATATTCTTAAGTCTGGCGTTGCGTCAATTGGCGGTGTACTATTTTATTTTCCATAAGCATGCGGTGCGTTAAGAGTTTTTCTGTGCTGAGATCAACAGTGGGTGTGATGAGCAAGAATGTACGCCGATTGTTTGTGGGTGGTGTGCGGCGCATTGAATGCCTGGCTGAAGCATCTGCCTGTCGGCTCGGTCTAGTCCGCCTTGATGCCGATTTCACGGGGGCGTTGATGCTGGGCGCAGACCTGAGCAGGCCCTTGGAGTGGGGGAAAGGCTGTAGATTTTTCATCGAGTCGCAACGCAAAGCAGTATCGGTGGAGGCGCTCAATAGAACCGCGCCTCAGGCTGCCAGTTTGATCATCGCCGAAGCCGACCGCATCTGCAATCACGTCTTCGATCTGCTTGGCTCCGGCCCTACGCCCCTGGGGGAGAAGATCGACTGGCACACCGACTTCAAAACGGGACATCGCTGGAATCCCCAAACATACTACAAGCGCATCCGTCCGGCTCCCTATCCTGGCGGCTACGACATTAAGGTGCCGTGAGACCTGAGCCGCTGCCAGCACCTCATCCGCCTGGGCCAGGCGTACTGGATCACTGGCGACGAGAAATACGCCCAGGAGTTCATGGTGCCAGTCAACGATTATATCAAGAGTAATCTGTGGCCTTGAATAGGCAATAGGGCGGGTACAATGAATGTCCCGATCAGAACAGTCTATTGGTTATAAGGTTATGCCTTGTTTCACGATCCACCTTGCTTTACTGAACCGTACCCGAAAAATAGGTTTAAATAGCGAGCATTGTACCTTTGAGCAGGATTTTCCTAATAGGCAAGTTTCAAATCTAATTGAAGTCCATTATGGATAGGATTTCCAAATTTTTATACAGTTCTTCTGATAAATTATCTCGACTTAAGGGATTGAAATATGATTGGAAAAAATATTTTATCCAACATAAACAAGATCAGAATAAAACCAGTTATCTTTTAGATAGATCGATTTCAATTGCACAACTTAATCGAAGTATCCCTTCCCTTAATGAAAATTTGATTTTACAGGGAAATTGGGAGTGGTTGAAGGATTTATCAAGGTCTTACCTTAATCATTGCTTTGATTTATTGGGTTCAGGACCACTTCGCGTTTACCACGGCATGATTTGTAGAGGATTAGAAGGACATCGTTTTGAAACTGGCGAAAAAGTTAGGGCTGATCGAAAAGGATTTTGGTTGGAGGGCAGAATCAATCCTGCTAACTTGGAAGAGTCCAAGAGCATTTGGGGTCTGATTGACGAAGACTACTGCCCCATTGATTGGCATTTAGATTTTAAGTCTGGTTATCGCTGGCGCGAAGATACCTGGTACAAGGATATTAAGTATGGACATTTGTTAGGAGTCGATGTAAAGGTGCCCTGGGAATTAGCGCGTATGCAGCATCTGCCACAACTGGCGTGGGCCTATGCTCTGGCGCAGTTGGAAATAGAAGGTTTTGAAGATCCGGAACGATATAAGCGGGAGTTTCGTAACCAGGTTCTGGACTTCATATCTACAAACCCACCGCGCTGGGGAGTGAACTGGGTCTGCACAATGGACGTAGCTATCAGGGCGGCAAACTGGTTGATGGCGTATGATCTGTTCACGTCATTTGGCGCACAGTTTGATGAGGAGTTTGACAAAGTTTTTCTGCGCAGCGTGTATGAACACGGTCTGCATATTATTAATAATCTAGAATGGGGCGAATCGATCAGGAGTAATCATTATCTTGCAAATATAACCGGTCTTCTTTTTGTAGCCTCCTATC
>Ga0308395_1001437_pt1 | contig 15580 bp, 16 predicted proteins | sample Hotspr20SampleP4_FD_202097 | JGI IMG/M metagenome (GOLD analysis project Ga0308395, IMG submission 202097) | Hot spring phototrophic mat microbial communities from Mushroom Spring, Yellowstone National Park, Wyoming, United States - 20050930_P4 ...
CCCTCATTTCTCCCCCTCCCCGCGCCGCGCAGCGGCAGCGGGGAGGGGGCCGGGGGGAGGGGTGAGCCCAAAGGGTCAGGTGGTCAGTATGCCGGTTTATGTCTGGGTTAATTTTTTAAAGTTCATCAGCGTCGGGCGAGACCGCACGCCCGACGGAATTTGACAGGGGCGCAGGGTCGTAGTAGAATGTTGGCCGTCCCTGACGGATATAGGCTGATGTACGCGGGAGACAAGGTGAATGAAGAAGAGATTCTCTTTGAGGCTTTAACGCCCCTTGGCTTTTGGGTGCGGGTGACACGGGGTTATTGGGCATTGATCGTCACAGTCAAGCATCCGGTGATGGCAGGACGTGAAGCGGATGTACGGGAAACGCTGGAAAATCCGGTGGAGATTCGGTTAAGCCGGAGTGACCCCAGCGTATATCTGTTTTACAGGCCCGAGCGGAGTGGAAGATGGGTGTGTGCAGTAGCAAAACGGCTAAATCACGGGGGTTTCCTGATCACAACCTATCCAACGGATGCGATTAAGGAGGGGGTGCAAGTATGGCCCAGGTAAAAGTGTATTATGACCAGGTAGGAAATACCCTCACGGTCTGGTTCGGGGATCCACAGGATGAGTATGTCTGTGAGGAGACGGGCGATGAAGTGATCTTGATGAAAGATAAATTCGGGCGTGTGATCGGTTTTGAGAAGTTGAACTTTGTCGTTCCGGAGCATGCGCCTCTGCAAGTAGCGTTTGAGACGGCTATGGCTTGAAAGGAAATGGAGCGAAGTCGGGACTGGATGGATCAGGCCGTAGGCGATCTGGAGCACGCCCGCAGCGACCGGGAGCGGGGATTCTACGAATGGGCCTGTTTCTCGGCCCAACAGGCAGCAGAAAAGGCCGTCAAGGCCGTTTTCCAGAAGATGGGAGCGGAAGCGTGGGGCTATTCCATTGCCGACTTGCTCCAGGAACTGGCAAGACAACATCCGGTGGCTCCGGCGCTGATAGATGGGGCACTGGAACTGGACAAGGTCTATATCCCCAGTCGGTATCCTAACGCTCACCCCTCCGGTTCTCCCAGGCGGCGATATACGCAGCGCGAGGCCGACCGGCTGATTGCCTACGCGGAGGAGATTGTTGAGTTCTGTGCGCGTCTTTTATCCGAGGTTTGACCGGGCCGAATTGATCCGGCGGTTGAAGGAGCAGATGGATGCGCTGAATGAGGCGCTTCCGTTGTTGCGGGTCGTGTTGTTTGGCTCCTACGCTCGGGGCAATTATACGGTCGCCAGCGACGTGGACCTGCTGGTGGTATACCAGGGCCCGGCCCGGGAGGACGCGTTCGCGGTGGTGAAAAGAGTGCTGAACGTCCCTGGCCTGGAGCCCCACGTCTATACGGAGAGAGAATACCGGCAGGCGGAACAGCACATCACCCGGATGGTGGAGGGAGGAATTGTCCTGTACTCCAGGTAAGCGAGGTCGGTGGGGTTTTGTGCTGGGCTTGCTGGGAGCGCTGGTTCTCCTTACCGGCTGCTCCGACTTTGTGGACCGCGACCAGACGGCCCTCGCGCCTGAACGGGCGGTCATCCTGGAGCCCGGCCACGCCGTCGGCCAGACCTTCGTGGCCCGGCACGGGGGATTGAATGGGGTGGAATTCTGGCTGGAAGTGCCGCCGGGGAGTGTGGGCGTCCTCCGCCTTCACATCCGACCTGAACCCCAATCGTCCACCGATCTGGCCGTTGCGGAGTTGCTGCTGGAGGCCGTCGGGTCTCCGGGTTTTTATCGCTTCTCCTTCCCTGCAGACAACCAATCACACAGCGCGTACCGCTATGCCTTTCTGGAATTGGACGGCGCGGGCATGGTGCGGGTGGGGGCCGCACCGGGCGATGCCTACATAGACGGCGCGGCCTACCGGGACCACGAGCCGCTGGATGCCCAGTTGGCCTTCCGGCTGACCTACACCCCGTGGGGGATGGCGCTGGAACTGGGACGGGCAGTGCTGGAAGGGATAGGGCTACTGGCGGTGGCGGCGCTTCTGTATCTGGTGCCGGGGTATGCGTTGGTGGCGTGGTTATGGAGACCTCACCCCTCCCCCGGCGGCTACGCCGCCACCCCCTCCCCTCTCCTGACCACAGGTCAGGAGAGGGGAGGGGGCAGGGGGTGGGGTGAGGTCTGGCCTGCCCGAATGGCCCTGGCGGTTGGCCTCAGCCTGGCCCTCTACCCCTTGCTTTTCCTCTGGACTGACCTGGTGGGCCTGCACCTGGGGCCGCTGTATGCCTGGGGGCCGGTACTTCTGGGGCTGGCCGCGCTGGCCTGGCGCTACCGGCGCTGGCGGCCCCGCCAGGGGTGGGAGGCGCTGCGGGCCTGGGCCCGCTCCGATGCCCTCTGGCCCGACCTGGCCCTGGTGGTCATCCTGGCCCTGGTCTTCGGCGTGCGGCTCCTGGTGGTGCGCACGCTGGATGCCCCGATGTGGGGGGATTCCTACCAGCACGCGGTTATCGCCCAGTTACTGGTGGACAACGGCGGGTTGTTTGATTCGTGGGAGCCGTATACCCCCTACCGGGGCCTGACGGTCCACTTCGGTTTTCCCGCCGCAGTTGCCCTTCTTTCCTGGATGACTGGCCTGGAAATTCCCCGAGCCACCCTGCTGACCGGTCAACTGGTCAACGGGCTGGCCGTTCTCACCCTCTACCCCCTGGCCGTGCGTCTGGCGCGGGGCAACCGCTGGGCTGGGGTCGGGGCGGTGCTGGTCGCCGGGCTGCTCTCCCCTATGCCGGCCTACTACGTCAACTGGGGACGCTTCGCCCAACTGGCCGGGCAGGCGGTGTTGCCGGTAGCCCTCTGGCTCCTGTGGGAGGGCGTAGACCGGGAACGGGTCGCCTGGAGGCCGCTCCTTCTGGCGGGACTGGCGCTGGGCGGGATGATCCTGCACTACTACCGGATGCCGTTCTACTACGCCACCTTCGTCCTGGCATGGCTTGTGGGCTGGGGACTTCCGGAGTGGAAGGCCGACGGGCGCCGCTGGCTGGGCGCGCTGGGCCGGATGGCCCTGGTGGCCGGGGTCGCCCTGTTGCTGGTGATCCCGTGGGGTTCGTATATCGCGGGAGGACGGCTGGCGGGTGCGCTGGAGGCCGGAACCTCCGCCCCGACCGCTTCGGAGTGGGAGCGGGTGCTGGCGGACTACCAGGTCTGGCGGGAAGTGGCGTGGTACGTCCCGTGGCCCCTTCTCGGTGCCACCTCGCTGGCACTGGTCTGGGCACTGGCCCGAAGACGGTGGGCCGTCGCTGCCTGTCCCCTCTGGGTGGCCGGACTGGCGGGGATGGTCGCGGGGCGGTTGATCCGGCTACCTGGGGCCAATATGATGCAGAACTTCGCCGTCCTGATCGCCCTGTACATCCCGGTTGGGCTGATGGCGGGCTGGCTGATCGGCGAGATTGCCGGGTCGCTGGGCCGGTTAGGCGCGACGGCCGTCCTTCTGGCCCTGGCCCTGTGGTCCGCCCGCGGGCAGATGGGCGTCGTGGACACCCGTTTCGCCCTGGTCAACCGGCCGGACATACGGGCGATGGCGTGGATTCGGGAAAACGTCCCCGCCGACGCGCGCTTTCTGGTGGAGGGATTCCGTATCTACGGGGGCCGTTCCGCCGTTGGCGCGGACGCCGGATGGTGGATCCCGCTCCTGGCCCGGCGGGAGAACACGATGCCGCCACAGTATGCGCTCCTGAACGAGGCGCCCGCCGAGTCGGGCTACTCGCAGCGGGTGGTTGACTTGGTGGCGCATCTGGAGGAACACTCGCCCGCCTCTCCCGAAGGCCTGGCCCGGTTGTGCGAGTGGGGGATCACGCACGTTTACATCGGGCAGGGACAGGGGAAAGTGGGGGCCGGGGCGGTCCAACTTTTTCCCCCTGAAGTTCTGGCCGACTCCCCGGCCTTCCGCCCCGTCTATCACCAGGACCGGGTCTGGATTTTCGCGCTGAACCCTGAGGCCTGTGAGGAGCGGGGTCCGTGAGAGAGGCGTGGGCAAAATTTCTGCTCCTGGGACTCGCCCCGCTTCTCTTTCTGGAAGGCATCCGCCTGATGGTGGGTGCTCCCTTCACGTGGGGCGGGCTGGCGACCCGGTGGGGGTTCATCGCCGGAGTGCTGATCGCTGCCGCCCTGACCCGTCCGCACTCTCTGGAGGGGACGCGCTGGCATTGGCCGGGGCTTCTCTGGCTGGGCCCCGGCGCGGTGGCCGGGCTGGTCTACGGCCGGACCGGGGCCACCTGGGCCGCCTGGCTGCTGGTCGGGACGGTATACATTCTGCTCCTCAGCCTGGAGACCATACTCACCAGTAGCCGGTCCCGGCTGCGGCGCTGGGCCTGGCGGGGCCTGCTGGCTCTGACGGCCGGCGCGTTCCCGGTAGCCCTTTCACAACTGGAATCCCATTTTGCAGACGAAGAGTTCTTTGTCGCCCTGGAGGCGCTGGCCCTGGCCGCTTTCTGGCTCCTGCTGGCAGGAGTGATCTACTTCACCCCTTTTCCGGTTATGGGAGATGTGGCGCAGGATTTATCCTGCGACAAATCCCGCGTTGCAGGCCCGGGCAGAGGCTTCTTCAGTACTCTCCCTGGAAGGAGGGGCCGCCCCAGCCGCTGGGGGTGGGGTGAGGTAGACCGGCGCCTTGTCGGCCTGGCGTTCTACCTGCTGGCCTTCGGGGGATTAAACGGCGTGGTTTGGGCCTACCGCCACAATTTCTACCCACCCGTTGCCCATACGTACCCGGGGATTTCGGAGCAGTCCCCTTTCCTCTGCGGCCGGGTCCCGCCGGACCCTCAGGTCTACGATGGCCGGGACGTGTTTCGGCGCATCCTGGCGCGGGTGGAGGCAAATCCCCGCAAGGGGCCGCCGGAGTACGGGATGCTGGCGCTGGGGACGGGCGAGCGCCGCTGGGCGGAGTTGTTCCGGGAGTCGCTGCTGAAGGAGGTGGAAGAGCGGCGCTACACCGGCCCGGCTCACAGCGTCAAGTCGGTCCAGTTTGAGGCCGCGCTCAGGGCCTACTACTACCCCCGCGTGCGGGATCGCTTCCCCGGCCTGTTCTCGGAGGAAGAGGACAGGGCGGTCCGGGCCTGGTTTGCGGCGATCAACCGCCGGGCGCTGACGGTGGAGTGGGTGGACCTGATGTACGCGCTGGCCTTCTCCAAATGGCCGGAGGGGCCGTACGAGAACCAGGAGAACGGCGCGGGGCTGCTGGCGTTGCTGGAGGCGGAAGGGCTGACCGACCCGGCCCTCTCACCGGCGAATCGCGCCTACCTGGCCCGCAACCGGCGGGGCTGGACCGCCCGCTTCCGGGTGACCGACGATGCCTTCGGCTACCAGCTGGTATGGATAGACAATGCCTATTTCCAGTCACTGTACACTGGCGAACCTCTGGGCACGAACGCCCGGCTCTCTTTTGAGTGGCTGCTCCTTCAGGCCTTGCCAGACGGGGCACCTTTGCGGTATAATCATCCTGGATGGGCGAATCTGGCCGGGATCGCCTATCTGGGTGCGAAACTCTTTGGTGACCCCCGGTACATCTGGCTGGCCGGTCGGGCAGTGGAGGCGCTGGAGCAAAGGGGTGGGTATCTCTTTGCCCAGCCAGGCGTGGAGGAACCGGTCCCGCTGGAGGGTCGCTCTCCCACCGAGGGTTCGTGTCTGCTCTATGGCGATTCGGGCCTCCCTAACCAGAAGGGTCCGCTGGCACCGGACAAAATCGTCTTTCGGGACGGCTGGGGCCCGGAGGCGACGTATCTTTTGGTCAACCTGCGCTTCACGGGCTGGCATCGCTACAAAGCGACGGGCACGGTGACGCTGGTCTATCAGGGTGAGGCTCTGGCCGCCGACGTGCTGGACGGCCAGCCGTTCTCCTGGCTGCCGGCGGGCCGGAGTCTGTTCCGGGATAAGCGCATCCCGCGGGAGAGCCTGAACGGCCTGGTAGTCGCGAAGACCGGAATGGCGGCCGTTCTCTATACCCTGACCGGCGTTGGGGGCCCCTGGGCGCAGGACCCGCCGTACTACGCCGAAGTGGTGGCCTTTGATACCGGCGAGGAGATGGACCGGGCCCACATCCGGCTGACCGGCTGGCGGGGCTGGCATCAGGACCGGTGGATTTACTTCTACCACAACGGCGGGCCGGTGGTGGTTGTGGATGAGGCCCGGGGGCCAGCGGGGACCGGAGGGGCGGTCACCTGGCACCTGGCCGGCGGAGAAGAGGTGGAAGCGCACCGTTACCGCCTGGGTGGGAGCGGTGGTTCGGCGGAGGTCATCCTGCTCCCTCTGGATGACGGTGGCCGGGCGGAGGCTCTGGAGCGCGCGGGGAGCCTGTCCGGTCTGGATGTGGCGTATTCCGGCATATCCCATTTCCGCGCTGCGACGGTATTTCTGTACGGGCCGTGGTTGGGGGCGGAGGTGGGGATGGAGGGGGAGAGTGTGCGGATAGAGCGAGAGGGGCGGGTGATTATGCTCCCACTTTCAGAGGTAAAGCAACGATGAAGGTGGCTCTCGTCGGGCCGGTGTACCCGTATCGGGGTGGAATTGCACATTACACAACAATGCTATATCGCGCTTTGCGAGAGCAGGGCCACGATGTGCTGATGGTCTCTTTCAAACGCCAGTACCCACGCTGGCTTTATCCTGGTCGGAGTGATAAGGACCCAAGCAAGAGGCCACTCATTGTTGAGGATGCCAAGTACTGGATTGATTCACTTAATCCCATTACTTGGCTCACCACTTTCTGGCGTATCCGTGGCTATCGGCCAGATGTGCTGGTTTTGCAATGGTGGACAACATTTTGGACACCTGTATGGTTTACATTGGGAGCATTGAACCGTCTTTTTTTGCGGCGGCCGTTGGTCTTCATTTGCCATAACGTGTTGCCCCACGAGGTGCGAAGGTGGGATCCGTGGCTGGCACGAATAGTGTTGCGCTGGGGCACACGCTTTATCGTGCAATCGGAGGAAGAGCGGGAACGGCTTTCGGTATTGATGCCGAGGACACAGGTAGTCATTGTCCCTCATCCTGTTTACGATATGTTTGCTGACCAGAGGATTCCAAAAGATGAGGCACGCAGACGCCTGGGGTTGCCGCCAAATGTCCCGGTTTTGCTTTTCTTTGGGATTGTCAGGGAGTACAAGGGATTGAAAGATGTACTGGCTGCGATGCCGGAAATCCAGGCGCGGTTGGGGAAAGTCGTGCTCTTGGTAGCGGGGGAATTCTGGGAGGACAAGCATCCTTATCTTGAGATGGTTGAACAGTTGGGTATAGAAGGTTCAGTGATTATTGAGGACCGTTATATCCCTAATGAGGAAGTGCCGCTTTATTTCTCTGCAGCCGATATGTTATTAGCACCCTACAAGTGTAGGACAGACAGTGGCGTCGCGCAACTGGCGCAGGGATTTGGAATGCCGTATATTACAACTTCAACTGGAGCAGCACGTCAGAGCGGTCAAGAGATGGCAGCATCGGTACCTCCGGATGACAATGATGCTTTGGCGCAAGCAATTGTCCGGTTCATAGCAGCAGAACGTGTTAATATCCGTAGCGTAAATGCCCGAGGCCAAGATTCTGCACTCGCCTGGAAACAGTTGGTAACCGCAATTGAAACCATTGATACCCAAACGCTCATGTCCAGCAGGGTGAGACCAGGGCAACCTGGTGGAACTTAACAAAATGACAGGTTTGTGGCAGAATTAATATACTCACTTCGTAAGGAGAGACCGATACGAACCACAAACCTGCTGCAATTTCTACTCCTGGCCAGTCTGCTCGTAATCTCTGCTGCCCCACCGCAGCCAGGAGTTTCCAGACCGATCGCGTGCGCAATTCCAGTGGTCGTTCGCAGCGCCTGCGGGTATGGAGACTGCGCACCCCGCCCGGCAAAGACAGCCCGGATGGCATCCGTCGTTGTTGCCACCTCCCCGCACCTGCCAGCACTTCAACCCGGCAGCCAATCGCAAGCGATGGCTGGCCCGCTATCGTCGGTAGCTGCGGCGCCAGCCGCCGCTGAGCTGCCGCCAGCGTCGGCGGCGTCAGGAGAAGGCGGTGCAGATGTTGCTGGGGAACACCGGAGTTCATCGGAAAATAGGAAAACGGCCATTAGGAAAGCCCAATTGCTCAAGGAAAGAACCTTCCCCGCCAGCATCTATTTCCGATGAAGTCTAATACTCTCAATATTATCAATATTTCATATAGCATCTCTCCGTAAGGCGTTACTCAAATCCAATCAAGCTCGCAAATCGGTTGTTGGGAGTACTCTGCAAAGGTAACGTTTTGCTAGCTCAAAAAGTGATAAGATTTCTATGAAGCATACTGAGCTACCTTTAGTTTATGTAATAGTACTTGCTTGGAATCACTGTCCAGAAACAGTAACCTGCTTAGCCTCACTGACTAGGTTAAATTATCCCAATAAACGTATTCTATTGGTGGACAACGGCTCTCAAGATGGAACCCCTCAAATCGTTGCTGCATTATTCCCCAATGTCGAGATCTTGATGAACGAGAAAAATTTAGGCTTCGCAGCAGGCTGCAATGTGGGGCTGCGATACGCGCTGGAACAAGGAGCTGATTTCATGTTTCTCGTTAACAATGATACTGAGGTCTCTCCCGATGCTCTAGACCATTTGGTCGCGTCAATGAGGCCTGACGTGGGTATGGCTGCCCCGAAGATTTACTACGCCTATACTTTACAGCCCATTATCTGGTCAGTAGGTGGTAAATGTCATCCTATCACCTTGGAGAAAACAGGTGACGCGCGCGGCCAAATAGACCGAGGACAGTGGGACCAAATCATAGAACGCGACTATCTAGCTGGGTGTGCGCTGTTAATTTCCCGAAAGTTATTAGAGACTGTTGGTTTGTTTGATGAACGTTTCTTTATGTATTACGAGGATTCAGATTTATCACTACGAGCAAGGCGGAAAGGATTCACTCTGTTGCTCGTTCCCTCTGCGCATGTCTGGCACAAAGTAGCTTTAAGCAGCGGAGGGAGCAATACCCCAAACGAAAGGTATTGGATGGCCCGAAGTAGCGTTTGGTTTTTTTACAAGCATGTTAAAGGGCTTCGATGGCTGATTGTGGTACCCTATCGAACTGGCAGTGCTATTAAGACCCTGTTACGGCTTCTCTGGAGAAAACGAAGGGATGCTGCCTGTGCTTATTTTCGGGGATTGTGGGATGGGTTAATGGATATGTGGGGAGATTCACGATGCACTTCTTGATGGTGGTCCACAATGTGGTTGAAAAGGGCACTTACTGGCGTGCTCTATATTTAGCAAGAGCAGTAGCTCGGAGAGGGCACGAAGTAACCATTATAGCCACTTCGCGAGAGCACCGTTTCAGATCTGAATCTTATTTTGATATTCAAGCCGGGGTGAGAATCTTAGAATCTCCTGATCTGTTTAAGGGGCCATTACGGTCGGGATGGGATTTGTGGGATTCATTTTTCCGAATTATGCAAACTTGTGAACTAAGGTTTGATTTGGTACATGCTTTTGAATCCAGGCCAGTTGTTATTTTCCCAGCGCTCTATTGGCAACGCTGGCGAAAAGTGCCTTTAGTTTTGGATTGGTGCGATTGGTTCGGGCGTGGTGGTGCGGTAGAAGAGCGTCCCAATCAACTATTACGTGCCCTGCTAAGGCCCGTAGAAACTTTCTTTGAAGAGCATTTCCGAGCATGGGCTGACGGGACGACGGTAATCAACAGCTTTTTGCGCAAACGAGCTATTGAGTTAGGTGTTGATCCTAGTTGCATCCTTGTTTTGCCTAATGGTTGTAATGTTGAAGAGATTTACCCTCTCCCTCAATCAGAAGCGCGAAAAATGTTAGGGTGGCCAGAAGATATTTTTATCGTTGGGTATATAGGCGCTATCTTTCCAGGTGATGCGGAGCTGATGGTGCAGGCATTTGAGAAACTGCACAACAGGGAGCCATGCGCTCGCCTATTGGTAATCGGATACTGCAACATCGCTATAGAGACTATGGTAAAGGCTTCTGGGATCGTGTGGCGGACCGGAAAGATCAACTATCGGGATATTAATCTCTACCTGGGAGCTTGTGACGTGTGCTGGCTCCCGATGAGAAACACCGGGGCCAACTTAGGACGTTCACCGCTCAAACTTAATGACTATATGTCAGCCGGGCGTCCTGTCGTAATCACTAACGTGGGGGATGTAGCCAAGTTGGTAGCGAGGGGAAACTTCGGCTTAGTCGTCAACGATGATCCAGAAGACTTGGCCCAAGCAGTTTTCTACCTATCAAAAGAGCCTACTTTGCGCCGGGAAATGGGCCAGCGTGCTCGCTACCTGGCTGAATCTGAGTTTGCATGGGACTCTATTGCCAAAAGGCTCATACCTTTTTATGACGAGGTGATAAGGAGGTACCATGGATTTGGCGCGTAAGAGAATTATGGTCACTGGCGGCGCAGGTTTTCTAGGACAATACGTGGTTAGCGAATTGCGTGCAAGGGGGTGTTCAGACATTTTTGTCCCTCGCAGTGTCGAGTACGACCTGCGGACGCCTGATGGCGTAAGGCGTGCCTTTGATGATTCAAGTGCGGAAGTGGTCTTTCACTTAGCTGCTGTTGTTGGAGGTATCGGAGCCAACCGCGCCCGACCCGGCACCTTTTTCTACGATAATCTAATAATGGGAATTCTATTGATGGAAGAGGCACGGCAGAGGGAGATAGAAAAATTTATAACGGTTGGTACTGTCTGCTCTTACCCCAAGTTTACCCCTGTTCCCTTTCGGGAGGAGGACCTTTGGAATGGTTACCCTGAGGAAACCAATGCTCCTTATGGCCTAGCAAAAAAAATGCTGTTGGTGCAAGGCCAAGCATACAGAGCTCAATATGGTTTTAATGCTATTTTTTTGATACCAACAAACCTGTATGGGCCCGGAGATAAATTTGATTTAGAAACATCTCATGTTATCCCTGCACTCATCCGCAAGTGTGTTGACGCGAAAGAAGCAGGCGAAGACGAAATCGTTGTATGGGGGGATGGCTCTCCAACGAGAGAGTTTCTATACGTCGCTGATGCTGCTGAGGGAATAGTGCTAGCCGCTGAGCGATATGACGGTGCAGATCCAATAAATTTGGGTTCCGGTTTCGAGATTAGCATTAGGGAGTTAGTGGAGATTATCAAGGAGTTAACGGGCTTTAATGGGCGAGTCATATGGGACACCAGTAAACCCAATGGACAGCCAAGGCGTAGGGTAGACACTTCAAAAGCGGAAAAGCTGTTTGGCTTCCGTGCGAAAACAGACTTCAGGGAAGGCCTGGAGCGGACAATTGCCTGGTATTTATCATTAAAACAAAATAGGAGGAGATGAGGGTCAATGAAAAACAAGAGGCAGCTTATCCCAAAAGTTCACAAGGATCAGAACATAATCAGTTTTTGGAAGTTTATACGTATGGGAAGCTTCCAGTGGCGCGGACAGCGATCACTTGCAAGGGCGGCCTTCTTCTTCCTGCTTGGAACACCTGACATTCACACTCGCTTAAGGTCTGCTCATGTATTGAATAGAATCGAAAGGTTAGATATTCCATCTGGGGCTAAGGTGGTAGAGGGAGGTTTTGGACGAGGAATTGTGCTTTTTGCGCTATCAAAACATCATCCAGATTGGCGTTTGATAGGCTTTGAATTGGATCCCTATATGGCAGAAAGTGCCCGCCGGATAGTTGAACGAAGTAAATGGATAACCAATATTGTGATCTTGGAAGGTTCGATAGAGAACATCGATGCCAGCAATTCTTATGATCTGATAGTTCTGGTAGATGTCTTGGAACACATAGAAGACGATATGAGATTAGCAAAGCGCCTGGCACGGGCTCTCAAACCAGGAGGGTATATAGTTCTTCATGTTCCTAAGCCTCGCCAAGAGCATTGGCGATTCCTACCTATATTCCGGTCGCATGACGTGGAGGAAATACTCCGTATTAAGGAAGATAAACACCAAAAAATAAGGATATCCGGCCACGTGCGCGAGGGATATAGATACGAAGATTTGTGCCAATTGGCAGATATGACTGGGGTAAAAATTGTAAGTTTGGAAGAAACAATAGGGGTTTGGGGGGAGGTCTCTTTTGAGCTGAATCAACTATTTTGGAAGCGCCCAATCTTGCGCTATCTTTGGGCTTTCCTTACTTATCCCATTGCCATGGCGATTGGCTATTTAGATATTCTCAGGCCCCCCTCTGCGGGCAATTCATACCTGGTAACGCTTCAAAAAATATAATCCAACAAAATCCAGATTGGCAAGTTAATCCAGTTATAGGTTAACGGAACCCAAAGATCTATTAGGAACTCCCAAGCATGTCTACAGATATCCAGTTGGAAACGGTAAATTGTGATTTGTGTGGCTCGGATAAATCTAGAACTATATATAATTTAAGAGATACATTATACCAGGTACCCGGTGAGTTTACTTTTCATCTCTGCCTGGACTGTGGCTTAATATATCTCAACCCTCGCCCTTCTCACAAGTCTATAGAGGCTCTATATCCCCATGTTTATCATTCCTTTCGCTCGCCGATTGACCAAGAGGGTCTGCCTATTATCCGTTGGATGCGCCAGCGTAAGATATCTAAACGGCGTCATCTTATAGAGCATTATAGCGGCTTCCAAGAGGGTGCTTTATTAGATGTTGGTTGTTCAACTGGCCTTTTCTTAAATGAGATGTCAAGGGCGGGTTGGAAGGTATGGGGAGTAGAGCCCGTTACGGTTGCAGCTAATTTCGCCAAGCAATACTTTGACCTCAACGTCTTCAACGGTCTTTTAGAAGAATCTCCATTTACGCCGGGATCCTTTGATGTAATAACTTTTTGGGATGTGCTAGAACACACGTTCTCACCCAAAAGCACCTTAACAAGAGCATCTGTTCTTTTGCGGGGTAATGGTTTGTTAGCCATAAGTATACCTAACTGGGATAGTTTGGAGCGAAGACTTTTTGGTCCTTATTGGCAAGGACTGGATCCCCCAAGGCACTTTTTTGTCTTCACACGCAAGACGCTTAGCGACTTGTTGGACCAAACAGGCTTTCAGATTGTAGATTGGAGGTGTGAAGTTTCGGGCTATTTTTCCTTAGCGCTTAGCCTTGAAAGAATGATGGCGTCTAAAAATAGGTATTTTGCACTTGTTTTGAGAAAAATGGCTAATGTCCCAGGCATGCGCTTACCGTTCGAGCCTATGTTCATGCTGCTCAATTGGCTCAAGAAGGGTTCCACCATTTTCGTATTTGCACGAAAGACGCGAAGTTGAGAGTGTGGAATGAATCGGACCTTTCTTTTGACAAGAAAAAAAAGCGGTGAAAGGTCACCCTTATTTATCCCCCAATGGTTTAGAAGGAGAATTGAACCAGATACATTCGCGATTTATGATTTCGTTAAGCAAGCTGCCAAGTTGCTTGCACCAGGCTCTCGGGTGCTGGATGCCGGAGCGGGTCAAGGACGGTTTAAGCCAGAGTTCTTACATACACGTTACGTGGGTGTTGACCTCGCTGTTGGTGATCCTACCTGGGACTATAGCAATCTTGATGCTATTTGTGACTTACAGCATTTGCCTTTTTCCTCAGGGGTGTTCAATGCCATATTGTGCATTCAGGTATTAGAGCACATCCAAAACCCCTTGGACGTTTTGAGGGAGTTGGAGCGCGTTCTTCAGCCAGATGGGCTATTGTTTCTTTCTGTGCCTCAAAGCTGGCCACAACATCAAAAGCCTTTTGATTTTTATCGCTATACATCGTTCGGCTTACGCTATTTGTTGGAAAAAGCAGGTTTTTATATTTGCTCTATAAAGCCAATTGGAGGATATTTCTGGTTTCTTTCCTTTCAACTGCAAAATATCAATTACTGGATTTTCCCAAAGGATCAGGATACAAAGGATAAAAAACAGCTATTAACTTGGCCGATTAGGGCTCTTCTCAGCATGCTTTTCCAAATCATACTCCCGATCGCTCTATATCATTTGGACAAATTAGATCGGATTCGCGACGAAACCATAGGGTACCTCTGCATCGCATGCAAGCCTTCGCACGCGCTGTAAATATGCCGATTCGACTCCTGCAAAACATAGCACTCTCGGCCGTATACCAGGTGGCTCCGAGGTTAGCCAATGTGTTTGTTTTCGTCTTGGTCGGGCGTTTGATTGGTCTATCTGAGGCAGGCACTTTGGCGCTGGCTCTTGCGTATTTAACCTTTTCTACAATGCTTGTGCAAGGTGTAGATGATTTGGTTATTCGTCAAGTAGCACGTGAACCGAATAGCGCTGGCCGATATCTATGTAGTTTCCTTATCTTGCGGCTTGGATTTGGTGTAATATCTTATGGGACAGTAGTACTCATTGTAAGTTTAATTGACTATAGCCCCTATACTACCTCAGTTATTCTTGTTCTGAACTTAAGTTTAATTCCCGAGGGATTAATGTACGTTGTTCAATCAGTTTTGTTAGGTCAACAACAGTACTTAATACCAGCCGCAGTAGTGACAGGCACGAGTTTGTTTAAATTCATAGCCGGAATACTTGTTGAGGTGATGACACGAGATTTGCGGCTATTATCAGGGTGCTGGTTCTTAGGAAGCGTTCTAGGTCTATTAATTCTGCTACGAGTTTCCCTTATGAAGAACAGGCACTTGGTCCGGACAGCCCAATTTGATTTACACCTTTTGGCCGTTAATAAGCATCCTATTATTGTCTTTCTTGCATTTACACTAATTCTTGCGATTCAGACCCAGGCAGGAATTCTAATACTGAGTGGTTTCCGGAACGAAACAGAGGTAGGATGGTATAATGCTGCCACGACGATCTTGTCTGCTATCCTTCTGCTTTTACATGCTTATCGGCTTGTTATTTACCCTTTGATGACTCGCTATGCAATTTCTCTGCCGGAGAGACTTCTGGCAATTTATATACAGTCTCTGCGCTATTTGGGAACCATCGTCTGGGGCATAACGGCTGGTATAGTGTTGTTGGCCCCTCAAATCATCAGCCTCTTGTTCGGGCACTCCTTTGCTCCGTCAATAGAGATATTGCAGATTCTTGCAGGGGCGTTGCCTTTCATCTTTTTAAACGAACCCAGTTCTCGGATTATGTTAGTTTATAACCGTTACAGCCAGTTGTTGTTAGCGTTAACAGGAAGCACTTTGATCAGCGTATTTCTTGACTTTTTGCTTGTGCCCTCAATGGGAGCCAAAGGTATAGCTATTGCATATGTCATTTCTTCAGGTATTCTATTTGCTTGGATTCACTTTTATGCTGCTCAGTGCCTCTCTCGTGCGAATTTTTTACAAGAATTGATTCGGCCCCTTATAGCAGCGTGTGTTTTCCTACCGGTGCTCGCGTTTAAATTTGTGCCCCCCTGGGTTAGTTTAACTATTAGTGTTTTTCTCTACATATCCGCCCTAATCGCGCTTAAAGTAATTTCAATCGATGAATTAATATTGTTTTATCAGGATCTACGTCGTTACGTTTGTCCTAAGAGCCTATCCGAAAAACGGGTATAATTGGACCCGGGAGGTGAACAAATGACCAAAGAACGGACTCGGGCCAGAACGCCCAACAACAAAACTACCACCGGCTTTCGTATTTCCGATGAACTGT
>Ga0308395_1001442_pt1 | contig 15521 bp, 2 predicted proteins | sample Hotspr20SampleP4_FD_202097 | JGI IMG/M metagenome (GOLD analysis project Ga0308395, IMG submission 202097) | Hot spring phototrophic mat microbial communities from Mushroom Spring, Yellowstone National Park, Wyoming, United States - 20050930_P4 ...
TGTGCTGCCATAAGAACTCTTTGCCACCGCCGGAAAGCTTAGGGTACTCAACAAAACCCAAATAACCCTGTGTAACCCCAAGCTGCGCAAAATCAACAAAGTTGGCCATGAATAAATATACCAACTAGTGTCAAATTTTATCACAAAACCATATTTCGACGAAATTACGATTATGCGAGAGGTTATAGACCTGTATAATCTTTGTGTTAATCTATTTGACTATTTAGAACACGGTAAAGGTCGCTATCACATGATGTCATTTTTTGGCCATTTGGACGATGTTATACGCCTGTACTATAGATGGCCGATCAAAAACATCGCCCAACTATGGGTAAAAAACGCTCTAAATGGCCAGAACAACGATATACTTAATAAGTTCGGCACTCTACTAAATGAGGCTAGCAACAGTTGCTAATTTCTGTACAAATTTGTATATTTATAACATAGCATTGTTATGAAGTTTGGAGGTGTAAAAGAGTGTAAAGGAATATACGGATTGAATAGGATGGTGTTGGTCAACTACGAGAAAAAAGGGCCGATAAAGCCCCTGACAGAAAAGAAAAGTGAAAGCAACTTCATAACAGTAGAGTGCTTATTGGCATTTGACAAAGACGAGGATAAAGGGCGGGTACTAACTCTCATGCGTAAGTTTTCATCGATGGTCAGATTTACCTACAAAAGACTATTGCGTGGAGCGGAAAGAAAAGAGCTGATAAAACTACTATCCCGCAAGTATGGAATAAACACCCGATATTCGGACGCTGCGATTCTTCTGGCAAAGCAAAATCTGGACTCTTGCATAGAAAGAAAGCAAAATCCCAAAAAGATTGTTTTCGGTTCAAGAGAACTATTTGAAAAATTGAAGAAGAAACATCTAACAGATAAGAGACGGGAAGAGCTAAGACAAAAATGGGAGGAAAGAAGATATGGTATTTTGTGTTCAAGAGGAGACAAATCACAACAGGGCAATGTAAACCTCAGGCTTGTCAATCTGAACAATCAATGGCATCTGAGGATCAACTTGGGAAACGGCGAGTATGTGTGGGCGAAGGTGATTCGGTCAGCGAAGAGAAAAACGGACAAGTGGATAAGATTCATCAGTAGCTTAGAACACGCTGAGAAGACAGGCGACTGGTTCCCCTACACAGTACGACTCAAACTCAGAAACGGGAAAGTCTACGCAAAGTTCAGTAGAGAAGAGAAGTTCCCAGAAGTGACTATTAAAAAGGATAACGGTGTAATAGGAATTGACATCAATGCTTACCCTTTTCATTTGGCACTAGTTCATACGGCAAAGGATGGGAACTTAGAGAAGTACGAGCGTATCAGCTTAGACAAACTATTAGAGGGTAGCTCAGACAAAAGAGAGTACTTAAGCTGGCAAACAGCGCATCAGGTAGTAGAGATTGCAAAAAGAGAAAGAAAAGCGATAGTTGTGGAGAATTTGGAGAAGATTCCAAAGGGTAAGAGAGGTGATGGACTGCCTAAACTGAGGCGAAAACTACAAAAGTGGGTATACAAAGCGCTATTGCAAAAAATTGAGATTGTGGCTAGACGGAATGGCATTCAGGTCATCAAAGTCAATCCTGCCTACACATCAGTCATTGGCAAATTGAAGTATGCTCCACTATACAACATAGATAAGGACACGGCGGGCGCTTACGTAATAGCTAGAAGAGGGCTTGGATTCAAAGAACGCCTGCCCAAAAACTACAGAGGGCTCCTGAAAGATGCAGATTTTCTGTCTTACACAATAGCTAAGGTTGAAGATAAGATCGCTAAGCTCAAACAAGAAATACGAGAAGAGAAAAACGACTACAAGCGGAATAGGCTAAAAAGTGCTCTTTGGAAAACACGAAAAGAATTAAATTCTCTACTTAGATACTTACGGGGAAGCGGGGAGAGTGAGTCAGCTGCCCAACAATCGGTCAATCGCGAGCTGAAACCGATGAGGGGTAGGGCACAAGCCCTACAAAAAAGCTGGCAAGTTCTCTCCGTAGCCCTCGCCTTCTCCTGCCTTGAGAGTTTCAGAGACCTCTCTCCCTTGAAGAGGGTGATCCTTACAAGGGATTGGGTAGGAGCGGCGAAACGAAACGGGCTAGTCCCTCTACCTGGTCAAGGGACGACTGTGCTAAATATGCACAGTTTCGTATAGTTTGGTTGACCAGGCTATAACCGGCGACTGCACCCAAAACGACCCAATCCTACAAAATATATTATGTCAAATCAACAAAGTATGTAATCAGTTGGATTGACTGCAAAATAAACTATCTATTATTATACTAACAAGCCTATCATCTATTACATCCTCTTTTTTATCTGTCCTCATGTTTTGTAACATATTGTACCTCTCTCTTTCATCTATCACATCTACTATATAGGCTAACGCTAGCTTAAGTGACGGAGTGGTTAGTGCTTCTAGTAGTTTGTTTATACCCAAACTTTCTTTATTATCCAGAGGTTTTTGCTTAATGGCTTCGTAAATACTTTTGTTATATAAGTACCTTATATCATTATCTTTTATACCACTAATTACTTTCTTAATCCACTGCTTATATTGTGCTTCGGAATCAATAGATTTATACTTTCTGGTATATATATGTGTAGTTATTAGCTGTTTTTTATGTTTTATATTATCTTTATTGTAAATACCAGCTTTTATAGCCTCATCTACATCTTTATAAGGTGTATTTAGTAGTATATATACGATTTTGTTTTGAAGCATGAAGTATTGTGCTGCTTTTAGCGAGGCTTTATATCCAGAACGATCAGTGTCTAATACCAGATTAATCACAGTGTACTTGTTTAGTTTGGACAACTTTTTAGAACTTATATTCAGGCCTAATAGAGAGACTACGTTTTTAATACCTATAGAGTAAAGTGCAATAGCATCAAAGATACCTTCGGTTACATAAATCTCTGTATTTCGGTCATGAATATTATAGTTATAGATAACATCTATGAGAGACTTATCAGGCTCAGCGGAATAGATATACTTGTACTCGGCATCTTCATGTACAGTTCTAAACATAAATGTTATGACATTATGATTCTCTATTATTGGCAGTACAATGAAACTATTGCTGTCTGTTTTTGGGAAACTTAGATACTTTATCCGTTTTTCACCATAAAGCGTAACAAGCTCTTGATGAACATGTTTATTCCATAAACCGATCATGAAATTTTTAATAATGTTGTTCAGAGACTCAGTTTCTATAAATGAGAATCTTTTCTTTAGGTATAAATATTCTTCCGTATTTGTAGCATTAACTAACTTACCAGACAGATATTTTGCGACTTGTTTTTTAAATTGCGTACGGTCGTACTTATATTTTTTGGTATCATCTAGTGGTATGTTATATCTTTCGCTTAGAATTCTAGCTGCTTCTGCATATGAGATGTTTTCCATTAGAGCGACAAATTTGATTACATCCCCTCCATGACCACTTGAAAAGCACTTAAAGATATTCTTTTCGGGCAATACAAAAAACGAAGGTTTAGTTTCGCGTTTGAAAGGGGATAAACTGCTATATTGCTTGCCTACCTTCTTCAAAGTAATCCCATATGATCGAACAACATCAACTATGGATACGGAAGATTTTATTTTATGAAAATCCATTTATATTATATGTCTGCGGATTCAAAATCAATTGGATTGCGTGCTACGGCTTTCATGTAGCTGGACGCGATGTTAGAGAAGATACCTCCGTTACTAAATACGTATTCTACTTGATGGTGATAATCTATATCGTGTTTGTTTCTCACCATAGCTGGGAATGCATGTTGTGCAAAACAGCTGTTCTGAAGCAAACGTTCATAACTATATATATGAGGCAGTTGTACAGATGTATCAGTCGAAAACGACAGATGCTTCTGGTATGGCCTAATAGTAATATCTTGGTATTGATTCCTGTTTATTGTGCCATCACTACTATTCAAAGCTGTATAGAGTCTAAGGCCTATTTCTATAGTGTAAGACATCGGTGGGGCACTATATGTAACTTCCGGCACAGGATTACCAAGAAACTTGTAAATGTTATCAGATTTGCCAAAAATGATGAAGTTAGGATGAGGTAGTGGATGCCCTTCATATAAGCTATTATTATTTTCTTTATACAGGAACATGTTACCTAAGAAGTAATCTACTATTGTAGCTTCATAGTGTAACCCGTGGGACGTTACCATGTGATTATTACTTACAGGGACACCGTACTCGTGGGTCAGTTCGTCGCCTGTTCTTGTAAGAGGTGCTGTATTCAGGCCGCATTGGATGCTCCAAAGGCGCGTCATAGATGGCTCCGCCTCTACAAGATGGTAAAAGTTGGCAACAGAAGCGCCAGTACCCTGCTTGATGATAGCTTGGTCGTATCCGCCATACGGCCTTGTCATCACGTTGGAACCAGCACGATACCCAGATGGAATTTGAACACCACCCCAATCGCTATCATAACCAATGCTATAACCACTGTTCATATAGTAAAACTGTATAGAGTGCGAAGGTGGGTGAGGAGAACTTAAGTGGTCAAAACTATATAACTCGTGTATCCAGTCTCTTGTGTTGTCTAATCGTAAATAACGTGCTGGATTATTCATGTATATAGCATCTGCGATAATAAAATGTGGCATAGTATATTCCGATTCATTTGATACAGGATTACTTCTATTCAATTGATTGCTTAGATAAAGTCTTGGCCTAATAAAAACGCGTCCCGTGTCTAGATAAAGCGGATCGTACATATAATGCGAAATTGTATTCGCTCGCAAAACAGGCTGACTAAAAATTAATCGTGTTAAGCTAGCACTATGATAACCTAATGGTTTAAACATAGAAGCATGAGATCGCGCATTCCTATATTGTATACCTACACCGAAAATCCAAGAAAACCAGAAGTAATCTATTCTGTGCGTAAAGTTCCATATATTATATCCTCTTGTATTGTAAGTCATGTTGAATGCTCTAGGTATTAAACCAGATGTGATTACTCCTAATATATCGTATGTTATATATGTTTCATTATAAAGTCGCTTTAACTGACCGGATGCATCGGGTTCGCCAGCTACATCTATGTAACTCATCTGACTAAATGCATCTAGTGCTATACAGAAGCCATTACTGTTAAGCATCGTCCACATGGAGTAATCTATCGCAAATAACGGTGGTACAGCCAATGCCATCCAGTGATATGTTATATCACCAGATAGAGAGAGCATAATATCTATTCTCATTTCTTTCGGGAAGCGGAATAGCATATTAACATCATCACCTAAAAGTTTGAGTGCGCTCTGGCTATAAGATTGACACCCTGAGCAAAACTTGTTTATGGGCCAGTAACCAGGATAAATGAAATTAAAAGATGGCACAGGATTGCGAATCAATAAATCAGCATAATTCATATTATACTCAAATCTCCCAAAGCCATTAAATTCTAAATAAAATAATTCTTCATTAGGGATATTGTGCTTAAATCTAAAACTAGCATTAGGCGATGTATTGTAAAACAAATCAAAAGTAAAACTCCTTTTGTACATGTCATTAAATGGAGTTTGCATTCTATTGCTAATTATAAGATCATCAAATTCTATATTATAAACGCTATTATTGAATATTGTGTTAGCTATCTCTCTATCTGATTGTAAGATAGTGTGACTGGTAGCGTTATCAAAAATTGTGCTTTCCCCTTTATATTGAAATACGGGCTGTGGTTCTATGTCACTCGCAAATATAGCAGTTCTATATAGCGATAAACGTCGTGTAGATAAACTAGTATTGAAAGTGTAAAAGACAGGTACATAAGTTGCTTCTTCTATGAGTATTCTAGGTTGTACTCTAGCATCGTTTACTGCTGGTGGCCTAACATTATGCCTAACGATATACTCAGAACTGTTAAGCAAGAAGTATAAGCCTCCAAGCCACTCGTAAGGGGCAACAGACAACGTACCACTAACTGCTTCAATAGCATAGAAAGGAGCATCACGCACAATTTCAATATAATGATTATAAGCGTGATCAATTATATTATACGTAGTTGTGAATATTAAATCTCTTTTAGTCCAGTATAGACTTTGAAAACTCGTAATAGTACCGGATAGTAAACCGAGAATCGTCAAAAATGCGTTCAAAACACTGAATAAACCACCTGGATTATCATATTTATTGTAATTAAACAATGTTTCAGCATTTAGTGCATATAGATCGTAATATTCTCGTTCTAATAGAGCCTTGACAGTATAGTAATGATGTGGCGAAATTAAGAACTTCTTAATGTTTTTATTTTCCTCTCTCATGTTTACCTCTGTATGTTGCATATGCGGCCAATAGTTATTGTACGTTACGGTATCAGTCAAGTTGTGAAGCAGATCCATATCAAATCTCATTTCGTGAACGACTTTGTTATTGTAAGCCGATGAGCCTAGAACGTGAGATAGGTATAACATAGTATGAGTTGGATTACCATACATGCTTAGAAAGAAAGTTTGAGGGTTGCGCAGCTGCATGATTTCTACTATGCGTGGAAAGCAGACTCTAACTTCACCATCCTGAGTACGATTATAGTGCCTTTCGCTAACCAACGAAAGCATCGGTAACGTGTTGGTGTACATGACCATGTGATTTAACCAACGGCGTGGCACAGGTAAATGCTGCGCACCAGTGAAAGTATCTCCCAACCAGTATGGTATGTTCCATTCGTGATACGACCATTTATCATAGCCTAAGCCACTGGCTTCAATGACAGCTCCTATTGGAAAAGAAAAAGACAGGGGCAAACTGTAGATTGTCAAATCTGGTATTCCTAAATCCCGTACCCCAGGACAGGTATACGCTTTGTAGTATGGTAGTCTATTACTTGTAATAAGCAGATCGCCCACTTCTCTATGATCTATGACAGCATTTGGCCAAGTGAAAATATCAATTGGTTGAAGATTACGGTCAGGATAAATACCTTTTACTTCAAAACGAGATGAAGGTACACGAACGACTTGTGGGGTATTAGAGCTTAAAGCGCCATATGGTACATAGGCTAGGTAATCACTCAAGTATAAAGATGCGCAGCTTAAGGCTTCTTTCTGATATATAGATACTGGATCTATAATTAGCGGTTTAGGATATATGGTTAATACATCTATCAAATACGGATTTCTAGCCCAGAATATAACCCTTTCTTCTCGTCTGATATTAGTTATGGTATGGAATAAAGATTTAGGCGATTGAAAATACTTTGTAGGTTGTAAATTGCTATTGCCGTTCCCCATTACATTATTTACATTTATCTGAACGTCACGGCTACTACTTAATGGCATACTACCCATAGACGAAAAGTTAGTTGTTTCGCGTGCTGGCAAGTGATACTCACCAAACTGACGATCGGTATATTGAGAGTAGTTTCTTGCACCGACTGCACCGGCAGGACCTACATTATAAGCATGTGTAGCATTGTATCCTAAAGGCATCACACCAACACTTACTCTGAGTCTATCCACCATCGGCATTCTAACGCGGTACCGATATCGCTTGGCTCTTTTATAAAACTGAGACAAGACTTTATAATTATTATATACAAAGTAAATATTCGCCTTGTTCGCTAATTCAGACCTAATATAATAAGGGTTACCAACAAAAAACAAACCTTTTGCCGACACACCTTGATTAAGCATAAGATTGAACTCGGTATGGGTATTAGGTATATAAATACCTTCGTTAGGCAATGGAACATACGAACGGTAGTGATAAGATTGCAGAAGCAGGTCTTCGTAAATAAGTCTATTAGTCATATAGAAATGTAAGCGAATATCAGCGCCCAATTGCGTGAGTACGTTATTAGATAGAACCTCGTAAGTAGAACTCAGTGGCCTTTTTATTATATCCCGTTCTAAAATCATTTTAGTGCTAGCATAGGAAGCACTTATATTGTAATAATCAATAGCATAGGTATTACTAGGACTATTTAGTCTATTAATATTGCTAAGTGTATTGGGCGAGTACTTAAGTATATTTAGTAAATGAGTTGTAACTTTTGTATTTTCATCTTTAGGATGACCTAATACACCTATTCTGTCTAAGCGGTAACTTGTATGTTCTTCGTCGTGTGCATGGAAGTAAAATATCATCATGTCGTATGCCATCGTGTCTGTTCCATAATATTCGTAAAGTTTTTGTAGTACTAGTTCAGATGTCTTAAGGTTTGGACTAGTCCCAGCTAAAAAATTGATTGCTCCCGCCATAGCTAAGGCAGAACGATTCTTTTCCAAAAAAGAAATGAATTGAGTATCTTCTCTAACAATCATAGTATCATAATAAGTAAAAAGCTTGTATAAATCGTTGTTAGAATTGGAAAAATCAGTGTTTTGAGGCACGTAGATTTGATCGTTATAATTGACATCGTCTTTTTGCAAGTAGGACAGCATAGCCGATTGACTTATCGCCAGATTACCACTTACATTTGATGGTGTGTGGTTAAAGTCATATTGACCATCAATGTATATACTATACATTGGCATACCTCTGTTTTGGTAACCCAAATTATCAAGTGGATATCTGTACAGTGTCTTAGAATATCTTATAATGTCAGGAGTAAATTTTTCGGTTATAGACTTCTCGTTATATTCTACTATTAACTCAGTGAAGGGATAAAATAATTTTACGTAAGGTATCCCATAGGGCACAAGCGGATAAAACTTCTGTGTACCTATATGTACTAAATTTAGCTTAGCAGTAGACATATAAAACGGTTCGTACTGATACTCTATGTTAGGGTTATCTAAGTCAGAAATTGAAACTTGCCTATTAGTCAAAAATAGAGGATAGGAAACCAAATAATATAACTCAGGCGGCACAAAATGCTTAAGTGCTAATTCTTGGTTGAAATGCACTTTCTTAAATAATCTCTGCTCGTTGGTATCATCATTGTAATAGTAGTATAATGGTATATTAGACAACATATACTGTTGTAAGTAGAATGACCCGCCTAATGGGGTACCATAAGGTGGAACATCAAAGTAGACATAGTTATTAGTGTATAACAACTCGTTTGATGCCCAAAGACCATAATCTGTCCTTATTAACCCAACATTTTGGGACGTTATGCCATTCTCAGGGATCTCATAACTCTTACTGATACCGTGAACGGCAAATAAAGGTACAGGTGGATGGTAGTTACTAATAAGCATACTATATATGAAACCTTGTGGTATTTCAATAGATGCCGAAGTCTTCAGAGTCATCGTATCAAACACGCCTTTATCGGCTACATTACTAACAACTATATCATTAACAACCGATAGTCGTGCGGGGTTGGTACTGTTAGGAAACCTTCTTGTGTATTTATTTAGTATCAAAGAATTATCAATAGCCCCCTCACCAATGTGTTCACCAAAAGGTCTTGCGTAAGCAATAAAATCTGCATACGGATTCACTACACGGCCATAGCTATAACCGTACTCAGAGTTAACACTGAACTTGACTTGAGTTAAAGTCGGTCTAAATTCGTTAGAGTTAAACCCAAATGGCATTAGTGGTGATATAATATGTTGATTGTTAGAGTAACGCATCCAATAACCATACCCCATGAATGGTGAGAAGGCCGCTCTTTGAGCATTCAAGTGCATAAGATTCTCAGCATAACGACCAATATATGGCCAATACCAAGCCTTAAGATTATAGTCAAAAAACACGGGATTCTTATAATAACATTCGGCCTGTACATTAGCTCCTATTAAATCGTAAGGCCAAGCAAAAAGATTGCCTATGCGATAAAAGACGTCGTAATTATCATCAAAAGGTTTTGGAGGCACAACATAGATTAAACGTTTTCTCTTATTTGCATCACTGGACCAACGCATGCCTACCTCAGTAACAAGCGGGTCATAATTATATTCTACTTTATCGTACTCTGTGGTGTTAGCACCAAACTGAGATATTAAGGTATTTTGTATATTAGCTGAGGGTGTTATTACATTGTAATAGAAGTAACTGTTATTACTTCCGTAAAATGCTCCTAATGCATTATTATCTACAGGCCTTTCCCACTTAGGAATATTACCTAAACTGAGATCATACACTATGTGGTAAAATCCTTGGTCATATACATTATTAGCATTAATAGGATGTAGTGTAGATGTTGGATATATCCTATACCTTGGCAATTCATCTTTCACAAAAACCATCTTAGTTACTACAGGCAACCTAAAACTAAAAATACGTGTAACTATATCTTTGCCAGGGAATAAAAACTTATGATTTTCATCTTGATTATTTATATCCTCTACTCTGAATCTATAAAGTGAGTTATATATTTTATTAGGTTGTGTTGTATTCTGAGCATTGTATTGAATTCCATAATACGATGATGGTAAGTACAGGTTGTTTGGTGTATAATCATCCGAGTAGTACACAGTTTTAGGAATGCCACCGAAATAGTTTGTATATATAGTAAAGTCTAAGAATGGCGCGAAGGCATTTAGCGATAAAGCAGATATTACAAATTCGTAAAGTTTTATATAATCATCTAATTTAACACCATCTTGTTCAAAAGTTACAGAAGACTTATTATTTATTTCAATTCTGCCGTATCGAGCAGGATTTGCCAACTCAACCCTATAAAAGAACACGTTATCAAAACCTGTATATACCGTATCAGTTTTCCGTAGTATGCCCTGTCTAGGTTCAGCATTTAACCCTGCTGACCATTTGTTCCAGGCATAGTCTGTGATGAAACCTACATACTCCATATGCCAAAAGCCAGAAAAAGGATTAGGACCGACATCGATAAAATTTTGGTAATTTGGATGTGGCCTCCAATTAAACAGAGAAGCATCGTTCAAAACGTTTGCATTAGCTTGTTCAGCAGTTAAGTTATCGATAAACATGAATAGAACATTTTTAGGATTGTAAGGATTATCATATACTATCATAGGTTCGTCTAATCTTTCAATCTCATGGAGCATCACATTGCCCAAATCTTTGGCGTTATATATACTAAGGCCATCTGTTGTGCTGATAAGGCTTGTGTTCGCATCACTTCTACCGTATCGTAATGCATCACTAAATTGACTGTACTGAAGAGTCTGGGCTGGCAAGTCTATTTCAAAGATAAGTCTTTGAAGCTGTGTAGAGAATTCGTTGCGATAAGTTATTCGCGGTAAATTATAAACCAAATTACTGCCAGATAGATCATTAAATCTATTTGATATTATACTTATATGTTCAGCTTTTTTAATGGCTGGTATAGTGTTATTACTGTCGATTCTATCGTCATAAAGATAATTAATATTTGACATCATTGTTATGTAGTCCCTTTTCCTTTTTAATATATTTGTATTATCTATTATACCATAGGATATCGGATGTTCTGGAACAATGTTTATCTTGCCTTTATATTTATTTACTTCAAAGCTCTTGCCAACAGCCTTAGTGAAAACGTCGTCTGTCTTAAACTTCACGTAAAGCGCCTCGCTCCATCCAAAGGCTGTAGTCTCGTAATCGTTATCATCTGATACTATAATCTCAATGTCCTGTTCGTCTTTATCATACGGATAAGTTATTCTATCGCTGAAATAGAACTCGTTGTTTTTTACCCGATAGATAGCACCAAAGCAGTTGATAATACTAGCTTCATTAATGATATAATAAGCACTACCGGCGCTGACACCATCCTCAATAGGATGCAGATAATCATTAGTAATGTAGTTATCCCTCACACTAGAATTACTGCTAACCAGATCACTTAAAACCTTACCACCTACTATAGCTTCAAATTTCTCTAAGTTACTGTTTAGATTACCTACCAGATCTAGCAGACTATGTCTTACCCTACTAGTGCCTTTTGGTGTTCTAGGCACTATCGGTTCTATAAACTGCGTTTTTGTGCGTATATAAACTTTATTGTTATGATAGACAGACACAAAATCATTATTCAGGCTCTCAGCAACGATCTCATCATTTACTTTGTAAAGCCTAATAACTACAACAAAATCTTTTGTATTTCTATAATCTAAAACGTGGTATGGTCTTTTCCCTGAGTAAGTTTTTTCTTCGTATTGTATTATACCAGACAGGTAATAGGCTGGGTTAGGAGTTACACGACTAGGATAATAATAAGCCATGATTGGTCTAGGCCACATTCTGGGATGCGAGAATGCCCACGCTTGCGGCTGCCTTACTTCGCCCGTAGAAAAAGTCGGGAATAATAGATTATGGAAGTTCCAAGGACCTATAAGCTCGTAATTCCTATATACAGCACTATAAAATTCATTATTAAAACTAGCATTAAAAGGTACAGGATTAGAATTATTAGCATAATTAGAAGGTAAAACATTAGATTCCATGAGACTACGAATGTAATCTCTATCCTTCTCGTGTACCATAACATATGCTCCAAGAGGATTGTATGTAATATACATAGGGGTTAATAAATCAGTCTGATAGTAACTATTTTTAACTACTATGTCGTCATATATTTTATAATAAGATACATATGGTTTTGCTATGTCTGCGTCAGTTGGTCGGGACGAACCCCAAGTTATAACACTCATACTTACTAATGGCCTAACCCGAACGTTAGGGAAAAATATCCTGTTTGTCAAGGCTATAGTACGTAAAACACTATATGCAAAAAATCTTTTTCTAATATCAGGCACCGGATCCCTATTCTCACCTGTATCTGTAAAGTAACTTGTTGTCCAAGTCAAGATTTTGTAATCGTTTATGTAATAACTCCTAAAATCATCAAAAGTAGACCATAGCTTAAGACCATTGCTCCAAAAGGTGTTATTATAAGTAAACATAAGATTAGTTAAACCATTCATCGTTATAACGTAACCCTGTTGATCATTGGACAATGTTATTTGTGCGTCTAGTTTATTCCTTAGAAAATTGTATCTAATCTCGGAAGTTATAAATACAGAGCCTGCATCAGTGTAAAACGGGTTAAAATCAGTGCCCCAAAGCGGATTATTATTGTCAATTAATATTCTGGCATGTATAGTGTTATTTATTGGCTCATTATCAATAAATGGTACTATTAAGTATCTAATCGTCCCTTTTAAGTAATCTTCATCAAGACTCACTAGCTTGTTAATACGTTCTATGGCTACAAAGCTGCCGCCAACATCAACAAAAAAGTAGCCTAAAAAACTATTGTAATAGCTATAGCCTTTCAAACTGGATATTTGATCGGGTGGAGTGCTATTAGGGTTATTTATCTTATAGGAGATTGAATCTATTCGGCCTTCGGTAATATTATCCGAAGGCCGAATGTCACGATAGATATTAAAAGCTTTCAGATGAGGTTTTACATCAAATCTCGGTAATATGGTATTTACATCTCTAAATGGGTACAGTGGCAAATAAGGAGCAAAAAACTCATAGCGTGCGACCGTATAAACATCACTAAGAGAAGAACTTGTCAATCTATGGGTACTTATGCTTCTAATAGGGCCAGGCAGCTTAATGTTGTATATGTAATCTGGTGGTACAATATATAAGTAAGTAAGTTCTGTGTTTTGTGTATTCATATTAGTAACAGGCGTGTACCGGTCTGTTGCACCTTGTTGCCAGTAACCGTTTCTGTCAGTTAATACAACAAAAAATAATGGCATTAAGTGATTATAGGTCATAAGAGGTAATCTGTATAAGTTGATATCTGTATTGTTTAATGATAATTTCATGTGAGGTATTGGATGTATGTCGTTGTGAAAGTAAGCGAATCGGAACTCGTATCCAAGTCCGTATTTACTAGCTTCGGCGCCAAATTCTGGTGCATAAGAAATCATACTATCAAAAGACTGCCAACACCAAGGTATAGTAGGAGAAGAATCGGGATAGTCTGGAACAGCTAATGTATAGCTCATTAAAGCTAAAGCTATTGCTCGTAGCTGAAAAAACTTTTCATTAGGATTAGAACCTATATAATTACCACTCATGGAACCACTATAAATATTCATCCGCCATAGTCTTCTGGGAGTTAATTGAGCATTTTCTCCTAATACCACCCTTACAGGTACATTAGTAATCCCCAAGGGTTGAATAAAAGGTACAATGCGACTTAAACGCATATCTATGCTATTATCATCTATGTGCGCAATTGCGCCAGTGAAACCCAACTCATAAGCAACTCCTGGATCTATCAGCTTTCTAAAATATACATTGCTCCATAACAAACCTCTGATGTTAGTAGGCGAAGTGGCGAATAAATAGTTATCACGTATATTATTTTCATTCATAAAAGGTGAATAAGTGCCTGGATAGTTAACCCAATTGCAGAAGTTAGTGAGTATGGCATTTCTTGTCCTATCATTTATAAGCTGCTTTCCAGAGAACGAAGTGGAGGCCGCATTTATATCTTGTATGATATTATTCATATTCTTTACTGCCTTTACTGCAAGAAAAGCCATATGTCTGTTGAACGGCGGAAGCATATTATGATAATCAGAAAGCGCCGTAAAGTAGGCGTAAGTCGGCGTCATGCTAGAGAAACCATTAGATGGGTTAATATGATAATAACTATTAGCCTGTGAATAAGCTCCTAAAACTGTATTATCCCTACGTTCGTTTTCCTGTATTCCAAAAGGTATTCTAAAGTGAAAGTTATATTGTCTGGGAGTTAGAGTATATCTACTGAATGTAGGAGGTTTCAGCAATATAGCTTCCTTCTTATTCTCCACAAAACAATACGAATCTATAAGATAAACGGGGTAAAACTCTTGGTACATCGGCATGAGTCCAGTTGGTATTGTCATAGTTTTATGGCTAACAAAGTCTTTCCCATTTATATTGAGCTTATTCTCCATGTATGTCTTGCGACTCATTTCCGTAAATCTTACAAGATCTTGGGAAGCATAAAAGTGCATCATCGCAGCCGAAGCATAACCAGAAACAATATAATCAGAAGTATAATAGGGCGTAAAATAAGTTCCATAACGATATTTAGAATCTGGCAAATACTTTAATGATATACCGTAACTGAAAGAACCTCCAAAACCAGCGTGCTCATATGTCAACGTAGTAGCGTCTCGCGGCGCTGATATTGAGAATTTGTATCCGAAAAGGTCGTAATTAGGAATTAAATTAGGAGATATGATAACCCAATTAGAATTACTATAATACATGGGATAAAAATAACCATATGTCTTCATATTCTGAAAGACATTGTGATTTATTAACCGCTCAATATATCCGGTATTATTGTAATTGAAACTAAAAGCGCTGTTGTGATGATCTAAATTGAAAGATTCGTAATAGAATACAGTAGGCACATAAAAATATGGATACATATACCTTTTATAGTTACCACCTGATATATTTTCTGTTTTTGTAGGCATGCTGCTGTACAATAAATCCATAAAAACCCTTTTGTAATTATCTTCATTAATTGAACCAAATGGTATATGTTCCGCTGCTCTAAGAATTTTGACTCTTGTAACATTGTAGTCATAAAATGTTATGCCATCTAAATTGCCTTCCTTAATCAACTTATGAAATGCAAAAGCTCTTTTACTCTCGTCTGGAATAAAAGGAATGTTTAACA
>Ga0308395_1001446_pt1 | contig 15481 bp, 14 predicted proteins | sample Hotspr20SampleP4_FD_202097 | JGI IMG/M metagenome (GOLD analysis project Ga0308395, IMG submission 202097) | Hot spring phototrophic mat microbial communities from Mushroom Spring, Yellowstone National Park, Wyoming, United States - 20050930_P4 ...
AAGACAAGAAGCGTTAAAATATAAAATACCAGTTATTACAACAATACCTGCAATAATAACATCAATAGATGCAATAAAAAAATTAAAAGAAAAAGAGATAACAGTAAACTCATTACAAAACTGGCATCAAACATTGAAAAAATAAACTCCAAAGGAGAAAAAATTGAAGATTGGTATAATTGTGTTTCCTGGCTCTAACTGTGACAAAGACTGTAAATATGCAGTAGAAACAGTTATGAACAATACTCCTGTCATGATATGGCATAAAGAAACAATAAAATACGACCTTGACCTGTTAATAATACCCGGTGGATTTAGTTATGGAGACTATCTAAGGGCAGGGGCAATAGCAAAGTTTTCAAAAATCATGGACTATGTAAGAGAAATGAACGAAAAAGGAAAACTTATAATAGGGATATGTAACGGTTTTCAAATATTAACAGAGTCTGGTATTCTCCCAGGTGCACTTATCAAAAACAACACCACAAGGTTTATCTGTGAAGACGTCTATATCAAAGTTGAAAATAATAACACACCATTTACTCATATGTACAACCCCAACGATGTAATAAAAATACCAATTGCTCACAAGGAGGGTAATTATTACATAGATGATGATGGTTTAAATGAACTTATAAGAAACAATCAAGTTGTGTTTAGATACTCTGATAAAAATGGGAATATAACAAAAGAATCTAATCCTAATGGCTCAAAATATAATATAGCGGGAATAATCAATAAAAAAGGTAATGTATTAGGAATGATGCCCCACCCTGAAAGAAGTATTGAAAACCTGCTTGGAAGTAAAGATGGAAGGTATTTATTTCTTTCTCTATTAAAATCAGGAAAAAATAAAATTTTTTGTTAAAATTTTTATATATTTAAAATACGAAATTAAACATTAAAAAGAGACTTTTAATGAAGAAAGTAATAATAATTGAAGATCATGAAGATGTAAGATTCTCATTAGCAGTCATATTAAAGAGAGAGGGTTTTTCTGTTGAGACTGCTGGAGACTCAGGAGAGGCTTTCAAAATAATTGAAAAAAACTTCATACCCGACTTTTTGATAGTAGACTTTAATATACCAGGCATGAATGGAATTGAAACAATAAAAGAAATGAAAAAAAAATGTGATGCCAAGTCTATTCTCCTTACAGGAGATATATCACTTATGGGTAACAACTATGTAAAAGAATCTATAAACTATTTTATACTTAAGCCATATGACCCCAAAAAAATAATTGATATCCTAAAACAAAACTAGGAGTACTTAATGTTTGGAAAAAAAAAGAAAACAGAAAAACCAAAAGAAGAGATAAAAGGACTATGGAAAAAGTGTGAAAAATGTAGTTCTGTCATATATAATCAAGAACTTGAAAAAAACTTTAGGGTGTGCCCATCATGTGGTTATCACTACCAGTTAACCCCTTATGAAAGGATACAGATACTTATTGACCCAGAAACATTCAAAGAGCAAGATGATGATCTATCACCTCAAGACCCATTAAACTTTTCATATGCAGACACAAACTATAAAACAAAACTAAAAGAATCACAGATGTTATGTAATTCAAAAGATGCAATGATAATAGGTAAAGGAAAAATATTTGGAAAGTCTATAGAGTTAGGTGTTATGGACTTTAGGTTTCTTGGTGGAAGTATGGGATCAGTAGTTGGAGAAAAGTTTGTAAGAGGTGCAATGTATGCAATAAAGTATAAAATCCCTTATGTTGTCGTATCTGCATCAGGTGGGGCAAGAATGCAAGAGGGAATGGTATCACTTATGCAAATGGCAAAAACCTCTGCTGTCTTAAACCTTCTTATAGATCACAGTATACCATATGTTGTTATACTAACACACCCAACAACAGGAGGAGTAACTGCAAGCTTTGCAATGTTAGGCGACGTCATAATAGCAGAACCCGGAGCACTGATAGGTTTCGCAGGTCCAAGAGTAATAGAGCAGACAATAAAACAGAAGCTGCCACCAGGTTTTCAGAGCAGTGAGTTTCAATTGGAGCATGGTTTTGTTGATATGATTGTTGAAAGAAAAGACTTGAAGGAAACACTATTTAAGGTTTTAAACTACTTATATGACTGGTAGGAAAATAAATTATCTATTAACATTCTTACTTTTATTAGCAAACTGTAGAGGGACCCCACCTGTTAATGATATAAATGTGCCGATGGGGCTTCACTGTTATGACTATACAGGTGATTGGGGGACTGAGGAAAAAGAAACGTGTACATCTGCATCGAATAAAATAAAGATTGGATTTTATGCATATAACCCTGAGCCTGGTTTTTCAGGATACAATGTCTATATTATAAAAGGTGGATCTCCAACATATGAAACATTCCAGTCAATAGTATCAGCAAGAATAGTAAATGGAAGTTTCACAACAGCAGGTGATAATTACATAGTATCAGGTGGTGTAAACTTCTCTCCACCACGAGACAATTATTATCCAACAATACCTGGGTATAATTACCCCGAAGTTAAGATTAAAGTGATAAAGATAGAATTCATAATTGAATATGAACCAACATTTGCAGGATCATCACCAATTCCTATATCAAACGGTACTTATTACATTGGAGTAACAGGATTAGATAAGACAAACGTTTTTGAGTCCAACATAAGTAATATAATACAGGTAAATGTGCCGTGAAAAAATTTTTTTTTATATTTTTAATATTCACTTTTTCCTGCGGTCTACCAAGTTCAGACCAGCTTGAAGACCTCCAGATACCACTTGGATTAACTGCAAAAATGATATGTGATGGTTCAACACCAAAAGGAATACAGATAAGTTTTTATGGTTATAATACTGAAAACTTTTTCTCAGGTTATAATGTGTATATAGTAAAGTCACCTTACAGTCCATATGACAATGTATATTACTATGTATATTCTCATAAAAAAATTGACTCTCAAAAAAATCCATATTTTGATCAAAATATAGAAAATGCTTCAATTGTAAGTAATGAAAATAACCTATATCCAACAATAACCTTGAACTACTTATTAAACAATTATCCTTCTTTTCGGCAAAAACCAACAAAAATAATATTTAATCTTGAAAAGACACCAATAAATATGGATAGTGGAAACTTTATAACAGGTATAGAATATGCAATAGGTGTGACTGCAATATCCTATTCTAATACACTTGAAACAATTACAAGTAATGTAGTAACTTTAATATATCAGTGTCCATAAGGTAAAAACTATGATAGAGATAATAAAAGAAACACTTAAAAAAGACTTTATTTTTGAGTTAGTAGAAAAAGTACCAATAATAGTCTTACTACTTGATAAAAATGCAAAAATAATATACTTTAATAAATACTTTGAGTCTTTATCTGGTTATTCTCTAAAAGAGGTCCAAGGAAAAGTATGGTTTGACATATTTATACCTGATAGCATAAAAGAAGAAATAAAAAAAGTATTTTATGGAAAACTCAAAAATATGCCCGAATATGAAAAATATCAAAATGAGATAAAGATAAAAAACAATGAGATAAGAATAATACAATGGTATAATTTTAATCAAAAAAAATATGAAAATCTATATTCAATACTTTCTCTTGGAGTTGACATCACAGATCAAATAGAAAAAGAGAAACATATAAAAATATTAAATACTGCAATAGAACAGGTAAAGAATGGTGTCATGATGACTGACATTGACGGAAATATAACATATGTAAATGAGTATATGGAAAAACTTACAGGATACAAGAAAGAAGAACTTATTGGGAAAAACCCAAGAATATTAAAGTCTAATTATTACCCCAAAGAAGTATATGAAGAGCTATGGAGCATAATAACAAGTGGCCAGACATGGGAAAGCTACTTTTATAACAAGAGAAAGGATGGAACATATTACTGGGAAAAAGCAGTAATATCACCAATATTTGATGATGGGGTAATTAAAGGCTATATAGGAATAAAACAAGACTACACAGAGACATATAACCTTATAAAAGCATTGGATGACTTGGCAGACAACTTAGAAGAAATAGTTAAAAAAAGGACTATTGATCTTAAAAAAACACTAGAAGAACTTGAAAGAGAGAAAAATGCAAGAGAAAAAGCAGAAAAAATTCTTATACAAAAGTCGAAGATGGAAGCAATCGGAAGTTTTACATCAGGGATTGTACATGACATGAAAAACATTATAAATAAAATAAAGATATATAATGAACTTATAGAAATTAACAATAAATCTAATAATATAAATGACGAAAACATAAAAGAGTATTGTAGTCAGATAAATCAAATAATAAGCAAGGCAGAAGAATACATGTCCTCAATATTAAACTTTGGGAAAACCATTGATGAAACAAAAAAGATCTTTATAAACGAATTAATTAATAAAATTTTAGTTTTTGTATCAAAAACAATACTTAAAAATATAAAAATAGAGAGTTTTTTATCATCAGAAGATATATGCATTGAAGCAAACAAAGAAGAGATAGAGCATGTTATCATAAATATTATAACAAATGCAAAAGATGCAATAGGTGAAAAAAATGGTAATATAACCATAATAACTGAAAATGTATTACTTGAAAAAGAGAAAGCAATTGAAAAAAATTTAAAAGAAGGTAATTATGCATTAATAGAAATATGTAATGACGGCCCAAAGATACCTGAATCTATAATCCAAAAAATATTTGACCCTTATTTCACAACAAAAAAAGATGGGACTGGTCTTGGACTAAGTTTTTCTTTAAGTATTGTTACAAAATACAATGGAATAATAATAGTTGAAAGCAATGATGAAAAAACATGTTTTAAGATTTATTTACCTTCAATATTTAGGACTTAAAACTAACAACTTAAAAACCTATAAATCTTAAAAATAATTTAAACTGTATAATTACTTATTTTACAAGAAAACTAGTATTTCCTCATACCTTAAAAACTGATATTTTAATTATAAGAAGTTTTAACAATTTTGAGACTTCTTTCATTGCTATAGTACTTATGGTAAAAGAAGTAGTACTTATTTAAAGTATGTTTATATCTATATAGAAAATTAAAAAGACACAAGATTTTTAAAAGATTGAATTATTTTTAAAATTTTTTTAAAAAATTTTTATAAGATTTTCTCTTAAAAAAAGTACCTAAGAAGTTTTGTTTGTTAAGATTAGGCTGGTAAAAAATTATTTATTTTTCTCTAATAATTCAGAAGCCAAGTTTAAATAACTCTTTGCACCAATAGAATTAGGGTCATAAACTGTTACAGGCTGGCCAAAACTTGGTGCTTCACTAAGTTTGACATTCCTTGGTATAATAGTCTTATATACTTTATCCTTAAAGTAGCTTATTGCCTCTTCCATAACTTGAGTAGAAAGATTTGTCCTTGTATCGAACATTGTAAGCAATACACCCTCAATATATAAAGACCTATTAAGTCTCTTCTGTACTATGCTTATAGTCTTTAATAGTTGAGCAAGACCTTCAAGGGCATAATACTCACACTGTAAAGGAATCAATACAGAATCAGCTGCAACAAGAGCATTCAATGTCATTATATCAAGAGATGGTGGACAATCAATGAAAATAAAGTCATAGTCATTTCTTATAGGTTCAATAGACTTTTTTAACAATTTTTCTCTCTCTTCCATTTCAAGTATCTCAACCTGAGCACCTGAAAGATTTAAATTAACAGGTAATATATGTAGGCTATCACTTATAGGTTTTATTGCTTCTCTAATATCAATCTTCTCAACTAAAACTTCATATATACTCTTATCAATAATCTCTTTATTAATACCAAAACCACTACAACTATTCCCCTGAGCATCAATATCAATTAAAAGAATCTTTTTTCCTTTAATAGACATTGCAGATGAAAGGTTAACAGCTGTAGTAGTCTTTCCAACACCACCCTTCTGATTAGCTATAGCAATAACTTTACCCATTTATATCCCTTGTTTAAAATAAATTATAAAATCAAGATATCAAAATTTAATATATAAAACTTATATTTTAGCATAAAAGTTTAACACAGCCTCAACCTCTTGTGGTTTAACCTCCAATATATTTGCTATCACATCTTTATTAAAACCTTGTTGCTTATACTTTAATATTGAATCAACCTTAGAAGGTGCTAAACCTTTAACAATAGATTCAATATCAATCCTATTTCCTGTATGAGCCCCAAATGCCATTTTATTATTCTTAACCTTAGTTAATGTCTCTGGAGACTCAGCAAGTTCAAGTAACTTCTTTATCCTTGCCTCAGATGTATCAAGTTTATATATAGCCTTTTCTAATTGTTTTATCCTAGAATCTATATCCATAGAAAGTGGCTCTATCTCACTAAATCTAGACAATACAGCATCTATCTTATCCTCTCCTTTCTTGACCTCTTCAAGTCTTAGTTGTAATTCTTTTACATAATCATTAGCAAGGTCAGCCTTCTTCAATACAGATTCAACATCTTTTTTAAGTTTTGTATAGTCATCTTTTATCTCTTCAGCTATTCTGTTATTCACTTCCATCTTATTCAATATATCATTAATCTTAAACTCTTTTGACTCAACAACCCTAGCCTTTTCTTCAAGCTCTTTATACATGTCTTGAAGTCTCTTTATCTTAATCTCAACCTGTGCTATTTCGCCCGAATATTTATTAATTGAGTTCATTCTCTCATCAAGTTCTCTTGACTTTGACACAACATCATTTATCTTTTGATTAAGGTTTGTTATCTCTTCTTTCTTAACCCCAAACTTTCCTATTTCATTTAGTATCTCTTCTGTATCTTTTTTAAGTTTTAGATAATTCTTTTCAACATCAACCAAGGCATCTTTTTCAGTCTGTATTTTCTTGACTATAACATCAACACTAGAAATATCACTTATTATTTTCTCTATTTTCTTATCATTTTTAAACTTATTAAACTTGCTCTCAAACTCAGATATATCTTTTTTAAGACCTTCAATTATTTCCTTTACCTCTGACTCTGTTGACACTTTTATTTCAAGAAGTCTCTTATCAAAAGAATCAATCTTATTAACAACATCTTTTATCTTTTGATTTAATGAAATTTCAATCTCTTTCCTTTTATCCAATATAAAATGTTCAATATTATCAGATATCTCTTTTACTCTTATTTCAAAGAACTCAACCTTACTGTTAAGTTGCTTGTTTATCTTGTCTTCAACATTAATTGACTCTTCTTTTAACTGCCTTATAGACTCATTTATTGACTCAATATCTTTAAGCAGAGAATTAGTTGTTTCTTGAACATATGAATAGAACTCAGTCTTAATATTTTCAAAATCCCTCTTTATAGACTCAGATGTTTTTCCTATCTCTTCATACATAACCTTATTGATGTTCTTTATCTTATCTTCAACATCACTAATCCTTTCAGATACTATATTTGCCCTCTCCTCAAGTCTTGCCAAATAAACTTTTTCTTTCTCACCTATAGTGTTATCCATCAATGCCATTTGTGTATTTAATTTTTTCTTTATCTCTTCTATAGCAGCACTAAGATTACTATCATACCTATTTATCTCATTATCTACTCTAAACGACATATCTTTTATTCTGTTTTCTATTTCATCTATTTTCTTCATCTCTGTCTTAAAAATCTCAGCAATCTTCTCAGATGCTTCAGACTTTTGTTTTTCAAGTTTATCCTGCATTTCTTTAAATAAAGACTCAAACCTTCTCCTGTTTGTGTCAATTGTGGCTACAATACTCTTTTCATAATCATCCATTTTAACAGATAGATTATGCTTATTTCTTATCACAGTGTCTTCAAAGTCCTTCTTTATCTCATCAACAACCTTTCTTACACCGTTAACTGTCTCTTCTGCCTTTCTTGAAGACTCATTTTTAATAGAATCCATATTGTATTTTAACTTTTCAACCTCTTGGTCTATAATGTACTTGTATGGTTTTATGACATTTTCTTCAAAGTCTGACTTTAGTTTTTCTCTATATCCATTTATTTGATTAAATGACTCTTGATACTTTCCAATAATATCATCACTCATCGACTTAATCTTTATTTTTAGAGACTCTATCTGACCTTCTACTGTATTTTTTTGTTCTTCCAAGAAACTTTGTATTTTATTACTCATAGTTCTTAGGTCAGTTTCAATATCTTGCTTACCGTCATTATAAACTGTCTCAAGACCCTTTACCTTATTATTCACTTTAGACTCAATATCAACCACTGTCTTCTCGACCTTAGTCTCTAACTCTCTTATTTTATCAAATGTAACTTTTTTAACTTCCTCAAGTCTTATAAACAGTGAATCATTAATACTTCTTAAACTGTTATCAAGATTAGCAAAGTTTTGACTAAACGTTGACTTAAAGTTTTCAAGTTCAATTAAAGACTTTGTATGCTCTTCTTTCATCTTTGACTTTATCTTCTCAATAACATTCTCTATTTCTTTATTTATATTAGCCTCAAGCATCTTAATCCTTTTTTCAAGTCTACTAGATTCTTCTTCGTAAGACTTTATATTGCTAAACAGTTCATTCATTCTAAGACTTATCTTATCTTCTGTCTTATTCATAGTATCATTTATATCAGATATAAATTCTTTCTTTTCTTTTTCAATGCTTCTTTTAAAATTGTCAAGGTCTGAGTTTACATCAGTTTTAAAAGATGTAGCAATCCTATTTATTTCAAGGTTTAAGTCACTCATTTTTTTCTTTATATCTTCCTTATCTCTCTCATATGTTTCTAATAAAGACTTAACCTTACTTGAGACCTCATCTTCCATCTTCTGTAATATGCTATAAGCATATTTTTCAGCCTCTTTTATACCACTGTTAAGACTGTTTTTATTAGACTCAATATCATTAATCATCATAGTAACTGTATTTTTTATCTTTGATTCTATATTACTTAATGTCTGATTAACATTATTTTCAAATCTTACAAGCTTACCATTTACCTCTTCATATCTTACCTTTATATCGTTCTCTATTCTTAGAATTCTTGTCTCTACTTCTTTTGATATTCTCTTTTCATGCTCTTCAGCTATTTTATCTATTTTTTCCAGACTACTTTCAAAACTTGATATTTTCTTATATATTGCATCAGTATAGTTATCAATATCTTTCTTAAAACTAGAGTCAAAAGTGTTTAACTCATTTCTTATTTTCAAGAACTCTTCTTTTGAAATAGAAGCCAATTCATTCAAATTATTTTTCAACGCCAATAAGCTTTTTTGAAACTCTTTTACTGCCTGTTCGTTCTGTTGTTTAATATTTACATAGTCTTTAGAATAGTTATTTATAAGCTCACTAAACTCATTTTTAAACTCATTAAGTTTATTCTTTAACTCAGCATCTATCTCTTTTGACTTTGTTGTTCTAATCTTTTCAACCATGTCTTCTGCAGACTTTAATCTGTTTATTACAGACTCAACCTCAATCTTATTATCATCAATCCATGACCTTATTGCATTTTTATAACCATCAATTACTTTTGATATTCTCTTGTCATTATTCTCTTTTATAAAGTTTATAATTTCTATAGACTTGGAATCAATCTCTCTTCTTTTTACTTCAATTTCTTTCAATATTTCAGTCTCAATATTTTTATAAGTTGTAAGTATATTCTTATAATTTTTTTCAAGACCTGAAAAATCATTTTGAAGTTTAAGTATCTTATCTTTTTCTTTTTCAACAAGTTTTATCTTTTCATATGACTCTTCTGCAAACTTTTTGATATCATTTATCTGATTAAATGTAGTATCTATATTACTTCTAAACTTATCTATATAAACGATTCTTTTATCAAGATCATCCAATTTTTCTTTAAGAATATTCCCAATGCTCTTACCCTGAGACACTATTTTTTCTAATTCTAAATAAGTATTATTTATCTCATCTTCTTTCTGTTTTACTTTTTTATTGAAAATCTCTATCTGATTCCTTATGAATTCCTGAATTTTTATAGATGACCACTTCTTTTTATCAATACTTCTTATGACAACAACTATAAATAAAGAAATAATAGCATTAATAATATAAATCCCAAGTTCCATATACCCCCTCCCAATATTACATAAAGAATGTATGTAAAAATAAAAATTACAAAAAGAAAAAATTTTAAAATAAAATTTTTTTAAAATAATACGATAATAAAAATTTTTTAAAACAAAATAAATCTTAAAAATAAATTAGAAATAAAGAAAAAGAAAAAATTAAATATTTTTTTCTGTATTTTTTTTATAAAAAATAAACATAAAAAATAATTTTTTTCAGTTTTTATCTGATATTTATTTTAAAAAACCTATTTTTAAAAACTTGTCTATTCTCTTTTCTCTTATTTTTTCTTTTGACAGTTTTTTTAACATATGAATTGACTCTAAAAGTTTATTCTTCAAGTTCTGAGCAACCTCTCTTGGATACCTATGTGCTCCACCAGGTTCATCAATTATACCATCTATAATTCCCAAGTCTAAAAGGTCTTTTGCAGTCAACTTAAGTGACTTGGCTGCCTCACTTGCTTTAGTTGAATCCCTAAAAAGTATAGATGCACAACCCTCAGGAGAAATAACTGAATAGATAGAGTACCTAAGCATATAAACAAGATTTGCTACACCAATACCTAATGCTCCACCACTACCACCTTCTCCTATGACTGTTGCTATAACTGGAGTCTTAAGGTTAGCCATTTCTCTTAAGTTTCTTGCAATAGCCTCACCCTGTCCCCTTTCCTCAGCCTCAATACCAGGAAAAGCACCAGGTGTATCTATAAAAGTCAGTATTGGCCTATTGAACCTTTCAGCCATTTTCATAATTCTTAATGCTTTTCTATAACCTTCAGGATTAGGCATTCCAAACCTGTATTTTCTTGTTTCTTCAAGAGTCTTTCCCTTCTGTTGTCCAATAATAAAGACTTTCTCATCTTCTATTGTAGCAAAACCAGTTATAATAGCAACATCATCTCCTATATTTCTATCACCATGTATTTCAATAAAATCAGAAAAAATCATATTAACATAGTCCAAAAACTTGGGTCTATTAGGATGTCTTGCAACAAGTGTGATCTGCCAAGGGTCTAACTTGGAATAGACTTTCTCGATCTCGTTTCTAAGCCTTGAATTAAGACTATCGATAAGTTTATAATCAATCTCTTTATTATTTTTCTCATATTCTTTCTTAAGTTCAATTATTTTTTCTTCAAGTTCTACTATCTTAGCCTCAAAATCTAAAACCATGAAGCCTCCTTAAAACTTTAAAAAATAAAATTAAGAATTATATATAATTTAATCATTTTTGTTATAATTCCTCAAAAAAGTTTCTTTGAAAACTGAAAATTTCCCATCAAGTATTGAAAATCTAATGTTTTTAATAAGATCATTATAGAAATATATATTATGTATAGTTCCAAGAACATCAGAGAGTATCTCATTACTCTTAAAAAGGTGATGAATATATGCCCTTGAAAAGTTCTGACATGTATAACAATTGCAGGTTGTATCTATCGGAAACTTATCTTTTGCATACTTCTTTTTATCTATTCTTATCTTACCCATCTTAGTAAAAAAAGTACCACTCCTTGCATACCTGGTTGGTATAACACAGTCAAACATATCCATACCCCTCTCAACAGCACCCAATATATCTTCAGGAAGCCCTACACCCATAAGATATCTTGGTTTATCTTCAGGTAGGTATGGTTCAGTCATCTCTATAGTACTCATCATTAGCTCATGCCCCTCACCAACACTAACACCACCAATAGCATATCCTTCAAAACCTATGTCAGTTATATCTTTTGCAGATTTTTTTCTAAGGTCAGGATAAGTAGACCCCTGAACAATACCAAAAAGTGCTTGTTTTTTATTCTTCAATGCTTTCTTTGACCTATATGCCCAGTCTCTAGTCCTATCAATAGAATACTTAGCATAATTGTAGTCAACAGGATATGGGAGACATTCATCAAATGCCATTATAATATCAGCACCTATTATCTCTTGCACCTCTATGGAAAGCTCAGGTGTAAATAAAATATCTTCACCTGTGTATGGATGTTTAAAACTTGTACCTTCACCATCTATCTTTTTATTAGGCAATGAAAAAACCTGAAAACCACCTGAGTCAGTCAACATAAGACCTGGCCATTTTATAAAATTTTTTATCCCATCAAACTTTTTTATTATATTAATACCAGGTTTTAGAAATATATGATAAGTGTTTGCAAGTATTATCTTTGAACCTGTCTCTTGTATATAATAGGGAGTAAGACCCTTAACAGTGCCATTTGTACCAACAGGCATAAATATTGGTGTCTGTACCCTTCCCTCAGGTAATATAATCTCGCCTACTCTTGCTTTAGTCTTTTTATCCTTTTTAATAAGATTGAAACCTAACATTAATCCTCCGGGAAGTATTATAGAAAAATTAAGAGGTGGCGACCGGAATCGAACCGGTGAATCGCGGTTTTGCAGACCGCTCCCTTAGCCGCTTGGGTACGCCACCATATTGAAAAAGAGTATATAAAATTTAACAAATTAAAAGAATAAAAGCCTTATTTTTTTATAAACTCATAATAAGAATAAGTTCTCTTAATATCTTAGCAGCAACAGCAGCAGAGTTTGTATAATTATCATACATAGGTGCAAGTTCAACAATATCAGCACCAACAATATTTTTTGTTTTAAGAGAATATATCACATCCATAAGGTCTTTAAAAGATATACCACCAGCCTCAGGTGTTCCGGTTGCTGGAAGAATCGAAGGGTCAAGAACATCCAAGTCTAATGTAAAGTATAATGGTTTATCACTTGAGGATATAAAGTCAATAATACCATCTTTTGAATAAAGGTTTACTGTTTTAAACTCATCCCTTGTACCAGACCTTATACCAAAAGCATGTATTCTACTAATACCAATAATATCAGAAACTCTTTTCATCACAGTTGCATGAGAAAACTTTTCTCCTAAGTAATCATCTCTCAAATCAGCATGTGCATCAAGATGAATAACATTAAGATCTTTATAGAAAGATGCGTATGTTTTTATGATTGGATAAGATATTAAGTGTTCTCCACCCAAGCCTATTAACTTTTTGCCATATTTTACCTTTTCATAAGCAAATCTTTCAATGATCTCAAGTGACTTTAAAGTATTACCAAAAACAAGTTCAAGGTCACCATTGTCATAAAAGTCTATATCTTCAAGGTCCATATCCAAAACAGGAGAATATGTCTCTATAAGTTCTGATACATTTCTTATAGCATTAGGTCCAAACCTTGACCCAGGCCTAAAAGATGAGGTTGAATCAAATGGACATCCAAAAATTATTATATTAGAATTAATATTATCTTTGCTTGCTATAAAACTCATTTTATCATGCTCTTTAACATTTGAGGTAAAGAAAAACTTCCATAGTGAATATTCCTGTTATAATACTTGGTTGAGATATCACCTTTACTAAAGTTAACATCTTTTATTGGGTTATATTTCTTTGAGCCCATTAAGAATGCCCATGTTCCTGAAGGATAAGTAATTACAGGTGAAAAATAAAAATAAACATTAGGAAACAACTTTTTTACAGTCTTATAAAGGTCAGCCATAAAATTCAACTTGTAAAAAAAGTTCTCAGCCTGTATTGTGAATATTCCATCATCTTTCAGTGAGTTATATATCTTCAAGAAAAAGTCTGATTCATAGAGTTTGGCAGCCTCACCAATAGGATCAGTAGCATCAACAAGTATAATATCATAATAATTTTTTGACCTATCCAGGAAAGCAAATCCATCTTCAACAAATATTTTTGCTCTTGGGTCTTTAAAAGACTCTGAAAGAGTAGGAAAAAACTTTTTTGCAGCCTCTATTACTTCACCATCTATTTCACATAGGTGTGCCTCTTGAATAAAACTATGTTTTAAAACCTCTCTTAGAGTTCCACCATCTCCACCACCTATTATAAGAACTTTTTTTGGGTCTTTGTGAGTATAGATAGATGGATGTGAGAGCATTTCATGATAAAAAAACTCATCTTTTTCAGTAGTCATAATACAACCATCTAATACCATTAGGTTGCCTAATCTTTTTGTCTTATATACCTCAAGTTTTTGATATTTAGTCTGTATATCCAGTAATTTCTCTTCATACTCTAATCCAAGTTTTACACCAGGTTCTTGTACCTCAAAAAACCATTTTTCCAATTAACTACTCCTAAAAATTTTATAATAATTTTAAATTATAAGACAAGGCCAAGAAGGCCTTAAAAAGATTTTTAATACCACAATACAACAGCAGCAAAAGCAGCACCCGTTTTTTCAACAGTATGCTCTATGGAAATACTTTTTATCTCTTTCAGTTTTCTTCCCCTTTTTAAAAACCCTTCTTCTGCCATTTTTCTAACTATATTTTCAATATCTTCCTTATGCCCTCTTGCAGAATATTCCATTATTAACCCTGCTTCATTAGGATTCTCTGGTATAGCAACAGCAACAGCAGCTGCTATTTTTTCCCCAGGAATTTGATCAACAATACTTGCATATGCAAGAGGTACCAAAGCACCTGGAGGTAGTTTAATCTTACCTTCAATATATTCACAATTAGGCGGCAATATACTTGACATCTTCACAAGATTGGTGTCACCAACACCTGCATCTAATAAAGCACCATCAAAAGCATTTAAAGGCATATTGCCTTCTGACTTTCCTGCTACTAAAAAAAACTTTGTAGGAGTTTTCACCATCATATGACTTACCCTTCCAATACTTTTTGATTTAATGAATACTCTTCATATTCTTTAATGCCTTTTATTTTAATCTTGGATTCTCTACCCCTTGGAAGTTCCATAACTTCAAGGTCAGAAGCCTCAAATGCTTTTTCCAAGTAGCGTAAGGTAATCCAAGGATCAACATGATCTCCACAAGTATAAACATCGATTGATGCATAACCATATTCAGGCCAGCTGTGAATAGAAAGATGTGATTCAGCAATTATTATCACACCACTGACACCATAAGGATTAAATTGATGAAAAGTTGATTGAATAATCGTAGCATTTGCCTTTAGGGCCGCCTCCTCCATGGCTTCTTTAACATAAGAAACTTTGCTAATTTTATTAGCGTCACAGCCATAGAATTCGGCTATTAGGTGAGTACCAAGTTTTTTCATAGGCAACCCCTTTCATATTTTAATATAATTTATAACATGAAAAAAAATCTCACCCCACTTTCTTGTGGTTTATTTAATGAATTAAAATTTAACTAAAAAATTTTAGAATAAATAAAATTTTTTTAGATTTTTTTAGAAGCATTAAACTAAGTTCAAGTCAAGCCTAAACAACAAACCTTACTAAGAAAAAATATTATAAATGATAAAAAAGTAAAGTTACAAATTGAAATTTTCTTACACCCTTCTTTGTGAATGCTCATTAACAAACTTTCTTACAATATACTTTGCACTTTCATCCATATTAACAAACTCCAAATGCATTATATAGTTATTTTCAGATGGT
>Ga0308395_1001455_pt1 | contig 15429 bp, 10 predicted proteins | sample Hotspr20SampleP4_FD_202097 | JGI IMG/M metagenome (GOLD analysis project Ga0308395, IMG submission 202097) | Hot spring phototrophic mat microbial communities from Mushroom Spring, Yellowstone National Park, Wyoming, United States - 20050930_P4 ...
TGCAAGTCGTCGCTTTTATTGTCCTGTTGATGGCGCTGATCACGCTGGCAGCTTTGATCGGACTGGCTGCCCTGATAGCGGTTGCGGTGCGCCGTCGGCAGGAGGATCGCGCTACGTCCGAGGCGCATTATGCTGAGGATGCGCGCCGGCTGGTGGCTGAGATTCAGGGCATACTCGCAAGTAGCCCGCTTCCTCCCGAGCAGCGCGCTGAGCTATTGCGCCAGCTAAACCAAGTCCCACAGAACATCACCCGCGCGCTGGGCAAACTACAGCGGCTGCGCCGCGTCAAGCAGATCGCCAAGCGTTCAGATCACGCCAGCGCGGTGCTTCAGGAACTTGCCCACCTAGAGGCGCAGATCGTCGCGGAACTGCGCAGCGCGCACCAGACCTTGCTGGCTACGCCGGTGGCGCTGATGAAGCTGGACTTGGCCCGCGGCGACCGCGACCTTCAACGCATTATCGCCGCGCTGGACGAAGCTAATCAACGCCTGCGCGACTTGGCGGAGAGCTACGAAGCGCTGCGCACACGCCGCGCTTGGGAGTCGTTGGGGTAGGCTGCATGCTGCGACGGTTGGCCGTGTCATGCCTGCTACGGTAATCTGGGCATCACTATGGATATTTGGCTTTGCTCCTATTTGTGAATACCTTCCACCACAACATATACTGCTAGTCAAGCTATATAATTTTGAGTCACTCTTCTCTGTGAGCATCCTGCAAATGCCGCCATACGCTCTAGGTAGTGGAATAGGCTGAAGGAGCTTTTGCGAGGGAGATGAAGTCAGTTTAATTCGGTGGACAATTTTTATAGTTACATTTACTTACTAACAAAATATAATACGCACTATGATCGAATCTCAATATGTAAACTCAGATTTAGAAGTTCGTCAAATTATTAATGCCGCGCGCGAAGTGTGGATTCGCCGACTTATCGACCACTCGCGTAAGAATCCTCTCCTCTTCTACACCGATCTTAAACGCGGCACGCTCGATTTGACCTCTGAGAGGGAGGTTGTTGACCGTCTACTAAGGGGCGAGAAACTTACGGTGGGTTCGCTAGTCGCAACGGGCCGGTGTGCAGAGAGTCCTGATATGCCTAAACGGACTGAAGCTGAAGCGTATAAGAAAGTGCGCGATGCGCTTATAGCACTCCAGCGGAAGGCTCTAACTAACCGCGAGGAGAAGGGCATTGAGACCCTTCATTTGGCGATAGGGATGGCTACATGGCCTGCCGCCGACGGCGGGCGGCCGTATGAAGCGCCCATACTGTTGTTGCCAGTTCGTATTGAGACGCGCGGCTGGGCAAGTGATGAGCTACGACTCCAAATTGCAGGCGAGCCACTAGTAAACCCAGTGCTGATTTACGTTCTCGAGGAGAACTACGGGATTCGTATTGATCCATCCGCGATACTAAATGAGTGTAGCAGCGAGGATGAGTCAGGATACTGGCGTATTGATCCAGAAGCTGCTTTTGCGCGGATTGAGCGCGAAGCCAACGGTATACGGGACTTCGAGGTAAAGCGGCGCGTGATCTTGGCTAATTTTCAGTTTGAAAAGATGGCGATGGTCGAAGATCTTAAAAAGAATAGCGAATCTATATATTCAAGTGTTATAGTCGCAGCTATTGCTGGACATTTGCCTTCACGACAAAAATTAGCTCAGACTGGGATTAACATTGAGCCGGCTCAGCTTGATGAACGCCCTGCATCAGATGATTACCTTGTGCTCGATGCAGACTCCACGCAGCACCGCGTTATTGTGCTCGTTAGTAAAGGTCAGAGTGGTGTCGTACAGGGGCCGCCAGGAACCGGCAAGAGCCAGACAATCGCAAATCTGATTGCGCAGAGCGTAGCTGAAGGACGTCGCGTGCTTTTCGTCGCGGAGAAGCGTGCGGCTCTAGATGCAGTCATTAAGCGACTGACCCAAGTAGGGCTTGGTCACTTAGTGCTTGATTTGCACGGAGCATCTGTGTCGCGAAGAGGGGTGATGGAGCAACTTGCATGCGCACTTGAGCAAATACGTAATACGCCGCCGGTCAATGGAGCCGACGCAGTTCACCGAGAATTTGAATCTCGGCGCAGAAAGCTAAACGAGCACGCACGTCGCGTGAACCAGATTCGGCAGCCGACCGGCCTTTCTGTAAATCAGATGATTGGTAAATTGCTTCGCCTGCCAGCCGAAGCAAAATCCGAACTCCGACTCCGTGGCGAGACAGTGGCCAAGCTTACAGCTGATCGCGCAAGCGAAGTAAAGCAGTGGCTTCTCGAAGCTGCTGCCAATCCAGCTCTGTTCCTCGGTAATTCTCCCTCCCCGTGGAACAATGCGGACATTAGAGATGGTCAACGCGCACAAGAAGCAATTGATCTAGCCAATAAGGCAGCCAGTGAGCTCTGGCCTGCGTTCGAGGCTCGTTTGCGACAGACAGTGAATCAGCTTGGCATTCAGCTGCCAGATACGCTGGATGAAGTGGCTTCACTGCTAGCTACTCTACGCGATGCACGCAGTATTCGCCAAAAGTATGGCACCGAGATTTTTTTATCGCAGCCTGGTGACCTAGCACGGGCTCTTAAGCCCGCAGCAAATGGCTTGCTAGCAAAGGCTTGGGCGTTCCTAAAGAACTCTAAGTACCGTGCTGCCCGCAAACGCATGCGCGCAATGCGCGTAGCACCAGCATCAACTGAAACACTTCTGCAAGAAGCCTTACAAGCAGAGAGAATACTTTGCCATTGGCAAGTTCTTAATCCGGCTTCGGCTGTGCCTATCGAGACGAGTACTGAAGATGAACTCTTAGCTGCGTTTGAAGCTCTCAACGAGGCGATAACGAAGCTTAGATCTATCACAGAAGCTGGGCTGTTTGATGGTATGCGGCTTTCAGCGGTAGTCTCAAGGTTGCAAGCACTTGCCAGCGATCGGCAAACGCCATTCCAGTTGCCAAGCATTCACGAACTTCGATCGCGCTTCAGCCAGAACGGACTTGACAGCTTTCTGGATGATCTCCGTGCACACAACGTTGACCATGAGCACTGGTTGGTTCGGTTCGAGTATGTTTGGCTTTACTCAGCATTGGAGCAAGCATTGGCATCCGACCCAGCTCTCGCTTCATTTAGCGGTCGTGTCCACGAACAAATAGTCGAGGATTTTAAGCGCTTGGATAATGAACGCGTGCATCTTGCTGTCCAGCGCGTGCGCAGACTCCATGCCGAACGTGCGATCGATGCGATGAACCAATACCCTGATCAGGCGGATTTGGTTCGTAAAGAGGTAAGCAAGAAGTCGAGACATATTCCGCTGCGCGAATTGTTGGCTCGTGCACCTGACGTTCTCACACGAATCGCTCCTTGCTGGGTTGCAAGCCCACTGTCGGTGAGTCAGTTGCTAGATGGTAGCAAACGGCATTTCGACCTTGTGATCTTTGATGAAGCAAGCCAGATTCTTCAAGAGGAGGCGATTCCAGCGCTCTACCGCGCAGAACAAGTCGTTGTAGCTGGTGACCGGCATCAACTGCCGCCTACAACGTTCTTTGCAACAGCTATTGAAGGCGAAGACGATCCCCCTGAGGATACGCCCCCCGAGACAGCCGTGGTAACGCCGTCAATTGGTGGGTTCGAAAGTCTACTGGACACACTAGAAGCGTTTCTGCCGAATTGGCTCTTGGAGTGGCACTATCGTAGTGAGGATGAACGGCTTATAACCTTCAGCAATGCTCACGTATACCAAGGACGCCTCGTGACTTTCCCAAGCACGCACAGCTATGAGGTGATCCGACACATTCTCGTACGGCACGACCCTGGATTAGGCAACCAGGAAGAGAGCGCATCGCGAGAAGTCGAACGGGTTGTTCGCGAGGTCATCTCACACGCGAGAACGTGGCCAAACGAATCACTCGGCGTTATCACCATGGGCATTAGGCATGCGAACCGCATACAGGCTGAGCTAGATCGTGTTCTTTCCGAACTCCCTGACCTTTCAGACTTCTTCTCGCTCGATCGTGAAGAGCACTTCTTCGTTAAGAACCTGGAGAACGTGCAAGGCGACGAACGTGACGCTATTATTTTGTCGATTGGGTATGGCAAAACAGCTAGTGGGGATTTACCGCACCGCTTTGGTCCACTCACTCAAGATGTTGGCTACCGCCGCCTGAACGTGGCTATAACGCGGGCAAGGCGTCGGATGCGTGTCATTAGCTCCTTCTCACATAATGAGATCGATCTGAACCGCTCTGGAAGTCGCGGCGTGCAGCTACTCAAAGCATTTCTGGAATACGCTGCAAGCGGAGGCACGCGGTTTCCTGAGTGCGAACGCGCAGGAGAGGTTAGTCTAAATCCATTTGAGGCAGATGTCCGTGATGCTCTAGAAGCCCGAGGCATCAAGACAAGACCTCAGTATGGTGCGTCTCGGTATCGCATCGATTTAGTTGCAATGCATCCGGAGAAGCCTGGTCAACCCGTGCTCGCAATCGAGTGTGATGGGGCATCTTATCATTCAAGCCCCACGGCTCGAGACCGCGATCGGCTGAGGCAGTCTCAACTCGAGCGGCTTGGTTGGCGGTTTCACCGCATTTGGTCGACCGATTGGTTCTATCGCCGAGAGCTCGAAATTGAGCGCTTGGTTTCAGCATATAGAGAGGCTGTCCGCTACGTGGATTCGTTAAGCACCGAAGCTAGCCCTGTGCAAGCTACTGCAAAGGTTCACCCCGTGGCTCAGTTTGAGCAGCAAGTAGTAGCCGTGCAGAAGCGCGGTCCGCGACCGTCTATACCAGAGCGTAAGACGATCGACCATTACAGCGACCGTGAATTGCAGGAGATTGCTGAGTGGATCATATCCGACGGTTTACTGCGCACAGATGAAGAGCTAATTCGTGAAATCTTCGATATGCTACCATCCAAGCGATTAGGCAAACGCATAAGAGAGCGTCTTAAGACAGTTGTGGAGCTGGTACGACAGCGTCATAGAACTAGAACAGAGTGTAATTAGCAAGAGTATCTAAGTTAGCATCCAACAGCTCATTGCATTGGACCGACCTGCTCATCTGCTTACCACTCGCCTAACATGCAGGCTCCGATTGCGGCTTGACCAAGGGCTAACCCGCCGTCATTCGGGGGCACAGCCCGATGCACGAGCACGCGAAAGCCGGCTGCTTGAAGCTGTGCGCGCGCCCGCTTCAGGAGGAACACGTTCTGAAAGACGCCACCGCTAAGCGCAACTGTCGTCAGCCCAGTCCGAGCGCGGAGGAGGATACTGACTTCTGCGATGCACGCTGCGATGGTGTTGTGCACTTTAGCGGCAATGGCTTCGCGGCGGGCGCAGGCGCGCAGATCGCGCACGATAGCCGCGAGCATCGGCGCGGGGTCGAGGATGATCGTCTCACTACCACCGCTGCCGATGTCAAATGGGTAGCGCCCTGTTTCTGCTTCATCGCAGATCGCCTCTAGTTCGATGGCCGCTTGCGCTTCGTAGGTGATGGTCTGGCGCACGCCGATCAGCGCAGCGACCGCATCGAACAGCCGGCCTGCGCTGCTGGTGGGTGGGCTGTTCAGACGACTTTCCAGTTGCCGGCGCAGGATGCGCTGTTCGGCTGGCGGACACGCCGCGACGCAGGGCAGGTCGGTGTCCCAGGGAATGCCGGCTGCCCACAGATGGGCCAACGCGGTGCGATAGGGCCGCTTGATGCCGGCGTCGCCGCCGGGCAGTGGGATGTATTTCAGGTGCGCTGCGCGCTGAAAGGAACGACAGTTGGCGATCAGCACCTCGCCGCCCCAGATGGCGCCGTCGCTGCCATAGCCCGTGCCGTCGAAGCTCACCCCGATCACGCGCTCGTCAGGGTCAAAGCCGTGTTCGACCAGGCAAGCGGCGATGTGCGCATGGTGGTGCTGGACTTTGAACAGAGGCAGGCCCTGTGCAGCTGCGAACCGCTCTGCCCATTGCGTCGTTAAATAACCGGGATGTAAGTCACAGATCACCGCCCGCGGACGAATCCGGAACAGGCGAATGAAGTGGCCAATAGCCTGCTCATAAGTGCCCAGTGTCTCCAGGTTCTCCATGTCGCCGATGTGCTGGCTTAGATACGCATTCTGGTCGCGCGTGATGCAAAACGTGGCCTTGAGTTCGCCGCCGGCTGCGATCAGCATCGGCGCGGCCTTCGGCAGGTGCACTGGGAATGGCGCGTAGCCCCGCGAGCGGCGGATGGGCAGCGGTGCATCGTCCAGGATGCGCATCACCGAGTCGTCGCAGCGGATGTGAATCTCGCGGTTGTGCAACAGAAAGGCGTCGGCCAGCTTTCCTAGACGCGCGCGCGCCTCGTCGTTATCCTTGCAGATCGGCTCATCGCTCAGGTTGCCGCTGGTCATCACCAGTGGCTGGTTCAGGCCATCCAGGAGCAGGTAGTGGAGCGGCGAGTAGGGCAACATCAGGCCGAGGTAGCCGTTGCCTGGCGCGACCAGCGGGCTGACGCGCGCGTCTGGCCTGCGGCGGAGCAGCACGATCGGGCGCGCCTGACTGGTTAGCAGCGCGGCCTCAGCAGCGCTCACCTCGGCCAGCGCGCGTGCGGCGTCCAGGTCGCGCACCATCAGCGCGAACGGCTTATCCACGCGGCCCTTGCGCGCGCGCAACGCCTGGAGCGCGGCATCGCTGGTCGTGTCGCAGGCCAGGTGAAACCCGCCGATCCCGCGCACGGCGACGACCTGACCAGCGCGCAGCGCATCTTGCGCGGCGCGGATCGCGGCGTCGTCCCAGAGAGCTGCCTGGTCTGCGCGCTCGAACCAAACGCGCGGCCCGCAATCCGGGCAGGCGTTTGGCTGGGCATGAAAGCGCCGATGAGATGGGTCGTGATATTCCGCTGCGCAGCGTGGGCACATCTGAAACTCCGCCATGGTGGTCTGCGCGCGGTCGTAGGGGATGTCACGGATGATCGTGAAGCGCGGCCCGCAATTGGTGCAGTTGATGAACGGATAGCGGTAGCGCCGATCGTTGGGATCGAACAGCTCGCGCAAACAGTCAGCGCATATTGCGACATCGGGTGAGATGCTGGTGCTCGCGCCCACCCGTGGCTCGCTGGTGACGATCGAGAAAGTGTCTTCGCCGAGGGGCACTAGCGCTTCGCTGGTGATTGATTCGATCAGCGCCAGCGGTGGCGGGTGCGCTTTTAGGTCGCGGATGAAGGCCGCGACCGCGTCGGGCGCGCCTTCGACCTCAATAAATACCCCTTGGCTATCGTTGCCGACGAAGCCGGCGAGTTGGTGACGAATGGCCAACCCATAGACGAATGGTCGGAAGCCCACCCCTTGCACGATCCCGCGCACGGTCAACCGCTGGCGGATGCGGGCTGGCTCGGCCATCGCAGCGATTGTAGCCAGGTCTTGAGGGTATCGGGTGCATTCACAGCCAGGGGCAAGGCTGATTCTCACGCGGAGAACGCGGAGAGCGCGGAAAGGCATAGAAAACATAGCATCCTCACCGGCGTCTTTCGCCGCCTAGAAGCGGCACTTCCAGAAAGTCGCGTTGCCCCTATTAGTGAATACCCCCCAGCTAAGGAAAGCGCGCGATCGCCTACAATGTAAGGAGTGCATGAGCTGGCGATCGCCGCTGATTTAGTTGAGTCGGTCGCTGCGTCGGCTCAACAGGCTGGTGCGCAGCGCGTCACGCAGGTGTTCCTGCAGGTGGGCGCCTTGTCGGGCGTCTCGAAGGAGGCGCTGCACTTTTGCTACGACGTGGCGACGCGCAACACGCTGCTGGAGGGGTCGCGCTTGGTCATCGAGGACGTGCCGGCGGTGATTTACTGCGAACACTGTCGGGCAGAAGTCGCGCTGCCGGGCATCCAGAGCCTGCGTTGTCCGCGCTGTGGCCGGCTTAGCCCGCGCTTGCTGCGCGGCAGGGAGCTAGCGATCGTCGGCGTTGAGATAGACCTACCAGAAGAGGAGACGGAGCGCGAGCGATGACGACTCGATATTTGGAGATCCGACAGGGTGTGTTGAGCAAAAATGACCGGCTGGCTGCTGAGCTGCGGGCGCGCTTCGCGCAAGCGGGCGTGTTCGTCATGAACGTCGTCTCCAGCCCCGGCGCGGGAAAGACAGCGCTGCTGGAACGATTGTTGCGCGAGCTGCGCGCGATGGGATGGCGCGTGGCGGCAGTGGTGGGCGATCTGCAGACGGACAATGACGCGCGCCGGCTGGCGCGCAGCGGCGCGCTGGTCAGCCAGATTACCACCGATGGGATGTGCCACCTAGAAGTGGAGCTAGTGATCAGCAAACTGGCTGGCTGGGATTTGAGCGCGCTCGATTTTCTCTTTATCGAGAACGTCGGCAATCTGGTCTGCCCGACCTGGTATGACCTTGGCGAGGACGTGCGCGCCGTGCTACTTTCGGTGGCCGAAGGCGAGGATAAACCGCTGAAGTATCCGGTGATGTTCCATTCGTCGGACATCGCCATAATCACTAAGCTTGATCTAGCGGCGGCTTGCGAATGCGACCTGACCGTGATGCGCGAGAACATCCTCAACGTCCAGCCGGCCATCCGCATCTTCGAGACCTCGGCGAAGACCGGCGCGGGCATCGCGGAACTGATCGCGTTTATCTGCCAGCAGCGCAATGCAAAGCTCGCTGACCCTGGGCGGTTAGCCGGCCAGGGCGAGCGCAGCGCTGCGCCAACTGCCTGAACGACCATGTGCCTGGGCATTCCTGGTCAGGTTCAATCTATTTACGACGTTGACGGCGTGCGCATGGGCAAGGTGAACTTCGGCGGCATCGTCAAGGAAGTGTGCCTAGCGTTCGTGCCGGAGGTCAACGTCGGTGATTACACCATCGTCCACGTCGGGTTTGCCATCACCCGCGTGGACGAGGCATCGGCTCAGGAGACCTTGCGCCTCTTTCGAGAAATGGGGAAACTAAACGAAGAACTCGATCCGGCTGCGCAGACCGAAACTGTCGAACCGCCGGCCTGTCCGCTCTACCCACCGCCCAGCACGTAACGCAATACGTAATACGTATTACGTATTACGTATTGCGTATAACTTATCACATATTAGGGATGAAATACCTGGCTGAATTCCGCGATAGCACAGTTGCTCAAAGCCTGGCTGCTGAGATTCGACGCCTGGTCACGCGGCCTTGGGTGCTGATGGAAGTCTGCGGGGGTCAAACGCATTCGATCATCCGCAATGGCCTGGATCAACTCTTGCCGATTGAGATAACGCTGATTCACGGGCCTGGCTGTCCGGTATGCGTGACGCCGCTAGCGCTCATTGATAAGGCGCTGATGATCGCTGCCCAGCCAGGCGTGATCTTCTGCTCGTTTGGGGACATGCTGCGCGTGCCTGGCAGCCAGAAGGACCTCTTCCGTGTCAAGAGTGAGGGCGGCGACGTGCGCGTGGTGTATTCGCCCCTCGACGCGCTCATGCTCGCCCGCCAGAACCCAAATCGCCAGGTGGTCTTTTTCGGGATCGGCTTCGAGACAACTGCGCCGGCCAACGCCATGGCCGTCCTCCAGGCCAAGCGTCTGGGCGTGAGGAACTTCTCCGTGCTGATCTCGCATGTGCTAGTCCCGCCGGCCATTGAAGCTATCCTCCGCTCGCCCGCCAACCGCGTGCAAGCCTTCCTTGCTGCCGGCCACGTGTGCAGCGTGATGGGCTACTGGCAATATGTGCCGCTGGCCAGGCGTTACGGCGTGCCGATCGTGGTGACCGGCTTTGAGCCGCTCGACATCCTGGAAGGCATTCGGCGCGCCGTCGCGCAGCTTGAGCAGGGTCGGGCTGAGGTGGAGAATGCCTATCCCCGCGCTGTGACCTACGAGGGCAATCAGTCAGCCCAGGCATTGCTAGCTGAGGTGTTCGAGGTGACCGACCGGGCCTGGCGCGGCATCGGTGTAATCCCCAACAGCGGTTGGCGTCTGCGCTCGGCCTATCGCGAGTTCGACGCTGAAGCGCGCTTCGATCTGGCCGAGGTCCAACCTCAGGAGTCGCCGCTGTGTCGCAGCGGTGACGTGCTCCAGGGCCGGCTGAAGCCGAATGAATGCCCTGCCTTTGGCAAGCAATGCACGCCGCGCACGCCACTGGGTGCGACGATGGTCAGCAGCGAAGGCGCCTGCGCGGCGTATTACAACTACGGCCGACTTGCCCCCGAACGCCTGGCGAGCGCGCCGCTGCCGGCGATGTCCGGCTGAAGCGAATGAACGACGTTGTCGATCCCAGCACCTGGGCCTGTCCACTGCCTTTACGAGACTATCCCAGCGTGATCATCGGTCATGGCGGCGGGGGCAAGCTCACGGCTGAGCTGATCGCGCACTTGTTTGCGCCGGCGTTCGGCCTGGCCGAGCAAGCGCTGGGCGACGCAGCGGTGTTCGACTTGGCTGGCGGCCGCCTGGCGCTCTCGACGGATTCCTTCGTGGTGCGGCCGCTGTTCTTCCCCGGCGGCTCAATCGGTGAGCTGGCAGTCAACGGCACAGTCAACGACCTGGCGATGGTGGGCGCGCGGCCGGCCTATCTGACGGTTGGCTTCATCATCGAGGAGGGATTGTCCATGGAGGTGCTGGCTGCGGTGGTCTCGCGCATGTCGCAGGCCGCGCAGCGGGCGAATGTGCGCATCATCGCCGGCGACACCAAAGTTGTGGACAAGGGACATGGGGACGGAATCTTCATCAACACTACAGGCATTGGGTTCATCCCGCCAGGGATCGCCCTGGGCGCGCAGCGTGTGCGGCCCGGCGATGTGGTGCTGATCAATGGTCCAATCGGCAATCACGGGATGGCTGTCATGAGCGTGCGTGAGGGTTTGCAGTTCGAAGCCGATATCCTCAGCGACACTGCGCCCCTTCATGACTTGGTCGCAATGCTCATTAAGGCTGTCGGTGATGCTCTCCACGCCCTGCGTGACCCGACGCGCGGCGGCCTGGCCGCCGTGTTGAACGAAGTGGCCGCCGCTGCTGGCGTGTGCGTTCAGCTCGATGAGCGCGCTGTGCCGGTGGAGGCCAACGTGCAGTCGGCGTGCGAGCTGCTCGGCCTAGATCCGCTGTACGTCGCCAACGAGGGCAAGCTGGTTGCCTTCGTTGCACCCGAGCGGGCCGATGCTGTATTGGCGTGCATGCGCGCGCATCCGCTAGGCCAGCAGGCGGCAATCATCGGTCAGGTCTTGGCGCAGCCGGCAGGGATGGTGACAGTCCGCACCCCTATTGGTGGAACGCGCATCCTGCCGATGCCGATCGGCGAGCAATTGCCGCGCATCTGTTGACCCAGGGGTCGTTACAATCGCTGAATGTTCGACACAGTGTATCTGATGATCAGCGGCGCGGTGACCGCCTATCGCGCGCCTGAGTTTGTCGCTGTGCTCAGCCGGCGCTTCTCCCGCATCATCACCGTGCAGACGCCCAATGCGACGCGCCTGATCAGCCCGCATGACCTGCGCCGCATCCCCAATAATCACTTGGTTGAGTCGTATTTCGACGCTCGCATCCTGCCGCGCCCGATCCCTGGGCCGGTGTTGTTTGCGCCGTGCAATTTCAACTCGCTCAACAAACTAGCCGCCGGCATAGCCGATAACCTGGCGCTCTCCATTACGGCTGAGATGATCGGCTTCGGCCAGCCGGTGACGGTAGCGCTTTCGCTGAATGAGCCGTTGTTCGCTCACCCAGTCGTTCGTCAGTCCATCGCCACGCTCAAGGGGTGGGGCGTCTACGTGGTTGAACCCCAAGACGTGGGGGAAGGTCTGATGATGGCGCCGACCGACGCAGTCATGCGCGCGTTCGATGCTGCCCTTCGCCCGGCCAGCGGATAATCGGCTCATCAAGCACGGCGCGGCTTCAGGTTCGATATCGCCCGTTGATCGTCACGTAATCGTGCGAGAGGTCGCAGGTCCACACCGTGGCGCTGGCGTTGCCGATGCCCAGGTCTATGCGCACTGTAATCTCCTTTGCGCGCATGGTGCTGGCGAGCGCTTCTTCTGAATACGCTGCTGGCGCGCCGCTGGCAAAGACGCGCGTGCTGCTGATCCAAAGCGATATCTTCTCCGGAGACAAGTCCTCGCCGCTATAGCCGGCTGCGGCAATGAGCCGGCCCCAGTTGGCGTCCTCGCCGTAAAAAGCGGTCTTCACCAGCGGCGAGCGGGCCACCGTCCGGCCCACGCGCTCGGCCATGCGCTCATCGCGCGCGCCGGTGACCTCGATAGTAATGAACTTGGTGGCCCCTTCGCCGTCCTTCACGATTTGCTTGGCTAGATCAATGCAGATGCTGGTGAGCAGGATCTCGAACTCTGTCGCCAGTGGCTCCACCCCACTTGCTCCGTTGGCGAGCACGACGAGCGTATCGTTGGTGCTGGTGTCGCCGTCCACGCTGATCCGATTGAACGATTTGCGCACGGCCTGGTTGAGCGCCTTCTTCAGGACATCTGGGCGCACAATGGCATCGGTCATCACAACGGCCAGCATGGTGGCCATGTCGGGGTGGATCATGCCGGCGCCTTTGGCGATGCCAGTGAGCTGGGCAGTGCGGGGTTCGCCGTTGGTCGTCACGGTGAGGTCAACCGCGGCCAGTTTGGGAGTTGTATCGGTGGTCATGATGGCCTGAGCAGCAGCGAGCAGCCCATCTTCGGAGAGTGCCTGTGCAGCGGCTGGGATGCCAGCGCGCAGCTTGTCCATCGGCAGCGGCACGCCAATCACGCCGGTGGACATGACAAACACAGATGCAGGTGGGCAGCCCACTTGCTGAGCCACCAGTTCAGCCATCTCGGCGCAGTCGCGCAGGCCTTGTTCGCCGGTGCAGGCGTTGGCGTTACCGGCGTTGATCACCACTGCGCGCAGCGGGTGCCCGTTAGTGATCAATTGCTGGTCGTAGATCACGGGCGCTGCCTTCACCTTGTTTTGCGTGAAGACAGCAGACGCAACGCAGTTCTGCGCGCTGACCAATAGGGCCAGGTCTGGTCGTCCGTCTTTTTTAATGCCAGCCGCCACGCCGGCTGCGCGAAAGCCCCTGGGAAGCCTAATCTGCTGCATTGTGCGCGGGCGCTTGGCGGGCAATCGCTGAACAGCGAGCCAGCCGGAGCGGTTTTGTCTTAGCGTCAGCCGATCCGGCTGTCTCGCCTTAAAAGTGAGTAGGCTCGCGTTTGAGGAATTGGCCGTGCCCGATCCTGCCGACGAACTGGCCATCGCGCACAGCGACCTCGCCGCGCACGGTCACCACGCTGGGCCGCCCTTTGATCTCCCAGCCCTCAAAGGCGCTGTAGTCCAGGTTGATGGAGTGCGTCTTCGCTGAGATCGTGCCGCGGTAGTTCGGGTCATAAACGACCAGGTCCGCGTCGCTGCCGACAGCGATGGTGCCTTTGCGCGGGAATAGGCCGAAGATCTTGGCGGCCTGGGTGCTCGCGCAGTCCACAAACGTGTGCAGATCCAGCCGGCCGGTCGTCACGCCATACGTGTAGAGTAGGTTGACGCGATCTTCTAGTGAGGGGATGCCGTTCGGGATCTTGGTGAAGTCGTTGCGCCCCATCTCTTTCTGGCCCTTAAAGTCAAACGGTGCGTGGTCAGTGGCCACTGTGGCGACAAAGCCCTGCTTCAGCGCGTTCCAGAACACCTCTTGGTTCTTCTTATCACGCAGCGGCGGCGACATGACATATTTGGCACCCTCGAAGTTCGGCAGCTCGGCGTAGCTCTTATCGAGCACCAGATACTGGATCAACGTCTCGACCCACACGTTCAGGCCGCGCGCCTTGCCGGCCAGCGCTTCGTTCAGCGCCTCCTCGCAACTGGTATGCACGATGTAGGTGTGCGCACCGGTCAGTTCAGCAAAGCTGAGCAGGTGATGCACGCCTTCTGCTTCCACGCGCGGTGGTCGGCTCCAGTAGTGGTATTCCGGGCCGGTTTTGCCCTCGCTGAGCAGTTGCTTCTGTAGCTCTAGCACCAGGTCAGCGTTTTCACAGTGGGCAGTGACGATCACGCCGAGCTGCTTGGCCAGCCGCAGGGTGTGATACAGCTCCTCGTCGGTGATGCCGAAGGCACCCTTATAGGCCAAGAAGACCTTGAAGCTGGCCACACCGGCTTTGACGATCTCCTTCAGGTCCGCTTCTACCTCCGCATCGTAGCGCGTCACGGACTGATGGAAGGTGAAATCACAGGCGCTTTTGCCGACTGCCTGGCTCATCCAGAACTCAAAGCCGTCGGTAAGCGCGCGGCTGTCCCGCCCTTGACAGATCATCTCAATCAGCGTGGTGGTGCCGCCCACCAGCGCGGCTTTGCTGGCGCTGATGTAGTCGTCCTTGGCGAACGTGCCCATGAACGGCAGATACACGTGCACGTGTGGGTCAATGAAGCCCGGAAAGACATACTTGCCGCTGGCGTCAATGACTGTCGCATCCGGCGGCGCATCGAGGTCTTTGCCGATGCGGGTGATTTGTTCGCCTTCGCAGTAGATGTCGGCTTTGGTCTGCCAATCGGCAGTCACGATCGTGCCATTCTTGATGAGAAGTGCCATGGCTTACCTACCTTCGCGCTATTTGGCGCGTGCGCGGCTGACGGCCGGCTTCTTTGCGCTCTTATGCTTGGTGCTGTGCTTGCCATTCTTGCGGGCTGAGACGGCCGCGATGCTGCGCTTCTTGCCGTTGAAGTGCGGGATGACGTAGCGTCCATAGGCAGCGACCTGCTTCTCTTCGTCGCCGCACATCAGGTAGATGTTGAACTGATGCACGCCAAGCGACTGTAGCTCCTCGAGCTTGGCGATGTGGTCCTTAATGCTGCCGACGATGCAGTAGCGGTCAGTGATCTCGTCGCTGACGAACTGGGCATTGCTGCTGCCCACCTCGGCGTGGTGGAGATAGTCATAGCCAGTGCGATTCTCCACGTAGGCATAGAGCTCCACCGGCAGCTCCTCTTTCGGATAGCGCTTGAGCAGGTCCACGACGTGGTTGGAGACGAGGGCAGGGAACCAGCGCACATGCTCGCGGGCCACGGCCAAGTCGCTGGAGATCCACACCGGCGCGCAGGCCATGATCTTGATCTGCGAGAAGTCGCGGCCGGCTTCCTCGGCGCCCTCCTTCACAAATTGCAGGCACCACTTGATGAGATAGGGATCAGCGAACTGGAGGACGACGCCATCGGCGATGCGGCCGGCTGAGCGCAGGGCGATCGGTCCGTAACCTGCTACCCATACTGGCGGCGCGCCGGCGTCCGCCCAGCTCAGGTAGGTGTCCACGCCGTCGTAGTCAATGTGCTCGCCGGCGGTCAGCTTGCGAAATTGCTCGACGAACTCTTCCAGGTTAGCCATCGTGGTTGGCTTCTTGCCCAGCCGGCGGCGGGAGCTATCACCGCGACCGATACCCAGCTCCATGCGCCCTTTGCTGATGCGCTGGAGCGTGGCGAAGTCACTGGCGCACACGGTCACATCGCGCACCACAGGGTTGGTGACCAGCGTGCCGATGTGGACTTTCTTGGTGTTCCAGGCCCAGAGCGCCATGCGCGGGA
>Ga0308395_1001456_pt1 | contig 15413 bp, 14 predicted proteins | sample Hotspr20SampleP4_FD_202097 | JGI IMG/M metagenome (GOLD analysis project Ga0308395, IMG submission 202097) | Hot spring phototrophic mat microbial communities from Mushroom Spring, Yellowstone National Park, Wyoming, United States - 20050930_P4 ...
CGTTTTCTATTGCTACTCCTAGTGCATTATGGAATAAATATCCCAATATTTGTAAGGGATTAAATGACAATAAACATATTGTATTTGATAATGGCGGTAATTTATTTGTAATTGAGGTAAGTGATAAAAATTATATGCCGTATTGTAAGGTAGATAAAGAATTAGTGAAAACGTTTAATACATACAATATACCTACATATTACTTGACTAATAATACCGAAGTAGAAGAAAATAAAGTAAGTGCGGTAACTATATAAATCATATTATTACCCTAATAATACTAAATTTTTTACAAAATTACGTAACAATATAATGTGAGGTCTACTACTCTTGAACGGTTCAGGAGTAGCGGGGAGGCCTCACGTATTTTTTATGAGGAGGTGCAGTCATGGCCGGTGAACAGGTCATTGTATTGCGAGAGGTGTACCAATTCCCAACGAGTCAAGCGAGGTTTGACCGGCACCATTTACTACTCTATCGTGACAGAGCGGTTGGATCCGTGCAGGAGTATGCTGGTGAATGCAAGTACGTGATCTTTCAGTTGGCGAACAGCCCAGTCCGTATTGAATTGTCCGACGGTGGGGTAGGGAGGCCCCCCATTGTCGAGGTAAGTAAGGATGGACATTTAATTTTCAGATGTGTTTTAGGGGGCCGGCGCCCCCGCCCGATCAAGATCGGGCAGTTCCGGTTCGTACCGTGCGTGTGGGGGCAAGGAAGCCCCCAAGCATTGTGGGGGCCGGATTGTAAAGTTGAAAATGTAGGGGGAGAGGACGAACCCCCCTCTCGGGAGGGTGACCCCTCCTCCATTCTTATCTGAGTAACGAAGTCCTTTGAGGAGGGGGAGGCCTAAAAACCTCCCTCTCTTCTCCCACGCAAACCCCCCCTTTCTTTTTTTTACATATCAGCAGCAGCAGCAGCAGTAAAAGCAGTAACAGTAGTAACAACAACAGTAACAATAGTAGTAACAACAATGAAAGGAGGAAGTGACACGAACGTCTTTCGACGTAATCACTTCCTCCTCCCTTACTACTACCGGTTTTCCCTACATTTTACTACTGTTATTACCGTTTCTTGCGACCGATATTATTAATCTTCTTTTTGCAACGTTGCAACTGATACCATATCCTACACAAGGCTTCCATATCCATTAATCTTGTATTAATAAGGTGTTTCCTTCCTTCCTTTAGTACTTTCACAACTATTTTCTTTATACGATGTCGTGCTAATTTATTGTAAGTAAGTAACACACGATTGTTTCCAATGATTAGAGACAAGGGATCGTAAAAACAGTCCATATCGTCGTCTCTTACATAAACAACCAATCCGTACCCCCCTCTATGGTAATCCCATCGACAACCTTCGGACAACTCGTTCAATCCTTGAACAATTTCATCACGTGTTACTCCTTCACTTTCAAGTGAATCAAACGCGGGGTGGTCGGGGTGATTGCGCACACAAAAAGCGAATGCTTTACTTGCAAACCAAAAGTCATTCGGGTGCACACGACCCATTAGCCACCATCGTATTTTCTCTTGTACTTTGGTGGCAACAACCGACAAACCTGGGTCTTCTCCTGTCACGTGCTGCACGTTCGTCGTCATACACTTCCTCCTCCTTTTATTAGTAAGTTGATGGTTTGGGTTAGTAGGAGGGTTATAGGGGGGTGTACCCGGTAACCTCCCTCACTCCTCTAACCCACTGTAATCATAGTACAACCCAAGCGTCCCGTCAAGGAAAATCTGGGATTTTTCTGCCTCAATCCGTGCCCACAGTATGGTTACCAAGTTCATCTACTTACTCATGATAATCATCTTCCTATAAATATCCTTTGAATAAGGAGAAGGAGGAGCAGGAAGGGAAGAGGAAGAGGAGGAATCCCTCCAAATTTGATCAAATTTATGAGGAAAGAAGGAGGGGGGTGGAACAGTAAAATGCAAAGAAAACTGGTAATAGTAGTAATATAATAGTAACAGTAGTAGTTAGAAGGAAGAAGAAGAAGAAGAAGAAGAAGAAGAAGAAGAATAGTAAAGAATAAGACGACGATGATGGTGATGATTTATGGTTGAGGAAGATAATGGTGATTTATGGTTGATGGTAGGTTTATAACATGAAATTCGTTCGGCCCCCCACTTACCATCACTTCACCACTTTCACCCTCTCACTTTCCTCACACTCACTCCTCGAAAACTTGTCAACAAAAAATGAAAATATTAATATATGCCATATATTAATAATTTTAGTTCTTCAAAATTACAGTGTGTCAAATTTTCTGACACTAAAATGAAATAAATTAATATACTTTGTATATTAATTATTTTTGTTTACCCAAGGTAACATTGTCAAAAAATCTGACATAAGAACAAAATAAATTAATATATGAAATATATTAATTATTTTCTTTTTTTTACGTATCGGGAGGGAAAAAGATTACTGTTACTGCTATTGTTATTGTTGCTCCTGCTGCTGATATGTAAAAAAAAGAAAAGTTGGGACTGCAAAACCCATACCCTTTTGGGGGATGGGTAGTGTAGTGGGTCTTGGTTAGTTACCGCCAAGACCAGCCACACAAGTCAGGCACCGCAGTGCCCAACCCAAAAAATAGAATCCGGACACTATAGTAACGACAACCAAAAACCTGTAAAAGTTGGTAGCGATCATACCACCACGGTGAGCACAGTAGAGGGCCAAGACACTGGCCCCCCAGGATAAGCAGATGGCCACAACAATGTCGATAGGCATCCACATAATTACACCTCCTCTTACTTTCCCTCCTTCAAAAGAAAGAGGGAAACCCCAAAGATACTTTTGGCGGGACACCGTATCCCGCCTCATACTCTTGTTACACAAAATTATTGAAAATTTAGTAATAAAAATTATTGTTGCTAATGTGTAAAAAAAGAAAAAGCGGGTTATAACCCGCTTATTTTTACTTACAAAACAGTAATAATAATCAATCTCCTAAAGTTTTTCCTTTCCAAATTCGTTGGGTATCAATTAATATTTTGAACAAAAGCATTACTCCAAAAAACTGTAAAACCCAAAAACATGTGACCACAAATTGTGTCCAAGCAGGCAATTCATCGAAACTCATGGTACTCCTACTCCTTTTCATTTTTTGAAAAAATCAAGTTGGGAAATACTTTTCGGCGCGAAAAACATAACTTAGTGTTTTGTTTTTTGCCTCCCGTTCTTTCGTTACTTATGATAGGTGAAAAAAGAAAAGAAGACAAGTATACTTATTATCACTTACTTTTTTCGTACTTTATTATTACAGTTGTTGTTGATATGTAAAAAAAAGAAAGGAAGTTGGGACTGCAAACCCCTCCCTTTTGGGGAGGAGGTTAGGTGAAAGCGGTGCGGTGGTCAGTCATCGCACACCGCCTTCACCAGGCAAATGAACACGATAAGGAATCCGATTATCCACGTAGCTACGCCCAGGTAAACCATGGTACACCTCCTCTTATTTTTCCCTACCGTTCGCAAAGGTAGGGGAAACCCTAAAGATACTTTGGCGGGACACCGTATCCCGCCTCATACTCTTGTTACACAAAATTGTTGAAAATTTAGGGGAAATGAATTAATTTATGTTGTATTGGGTCGAGATAAGGGTGTTATTTTACCCCTGGGGGGGTTTAATGTTAGTGGGAAGCGGCCTTTAATATATAACCCCCCCACCATATCATTCTTTTCTCTCCTTTTTTTATTTCCAAAATTAACACATATATACTTTGTTTTTATTTTCCTCTCTATCTTCTTCTTCTTCTACTACTACTATCTTTTTTATTTCCATAATTAACACACATATACTTTGTTTTTTATTTTTCCTCCCCTCCACCCCCCTTATTTTCACCCCTGGGGGGTACATTTTTTATTTTTATGTAAAAAAATTATTATAAAAATTTTATTTTTTTGTAATTTGTTTATAATATACGAGAACAGGGAAAAGATAAGGAGTAATAAATATGAGTAACGCCAGACCGGGAAGAAGATTAAGATTGAGAAAATATGAATTACAAAATGTAAATTATCAATGGTTAGGAGCTTATAGGTTGAGAATAGAAGCTGAACGTGAAAGTACTTCTGATCCACCGATGGAAGAATACGTGTTTATGTATAGAAGAGACCCAGTAAACCCGTATACGAACACGTATGTAGATACTTTTTTTGCAGTTGCTAGTCCCGCTGATATGAGTGAATATCCAGTGGGGAGTCCTTCCCCTTCTTCGAGGTTTCCATTTTTTAGGTTAAATTATGTTGAATTAGATTTGAGGACTTTAGGAGAAGTAGAGGAAGTGTGGAATACGATTGTACATGATGTAGATAATTTGTTGAAAGGGTTAGATAAAATGGATAATTTGGTGCCGACAATGGATATTGTTGTTGGTAATTAAGTTATTTGTTATTATATTTTTCGGCAAATTGAGTAAATTGTTGGTCAGTAAATAAGGAAAACGATTGTTTATCGTTACTTTCTTTTTGAGCAAAAGGTAATATACCTTGATTTTTTAATATTTTTTCAAATAATTCACTATCTGGCACCGGAAGGGCCTTTACTTGTTCTTTAAGTTTTTCAACGTCAATATTTCCAAAATCATTTGTTATTAGTGAAACAAATTCATCTCCTCCAAAGTGTTCCTTTATTTCATTTAATTTCATTTGTTTTAAGTCATCAATATTGTAAATATTTCCTGACGGAAATGAAATTACATTATTTACGGTTTCGGAAATTTTAATAAGTGGATATTTGAAAATAACTTGTTCTGGAGGAAGTAAAAACAAATTACCGTAATTTTTGTTAATTTTATTTATTTTATCAACTTTATCTATTACGTGAGACAATTTTAACATGTTATAGTGGTTATTTAAAATTTGTTGGGGGTTGGTGTTTAATATGTCATAAATTTGTTGTAATTTTTGTTGTAAAGTGGGGTCATGGGAGGACATTTTGATTCTATATTGTACCATTTTCTTAATTTCATCACAATTTCCTACCCCATACCCGGCGACTTTGTGTAAAAAGTATAAACTTTGTTTGTCAGGAACGTTAATGTTATTTTCATTGATATAATCAATCAATTGTACACTTATTTTTTGTCGAACGGGGTAAGGTAAGTATGTACCATATTTTTGTAACCAATTTATTCCTTTTTGTACGTCGTGTATTGGTAATTTGTTAAGTAAGTTATGATTTTCATTTTTTATTTGTTGATAATTTAAAATTTGGTCAATTTTGTCTTTTATGTTGAAATAGGAAGCAAATTTGTAAAAATTATTTTTAATAATGTTTTTGTGTTTTTCGTTATATTTGTTTTGTTGGTGGTGAAAGTATAAACATGAAAGTAAAGTTTGTTGAGGAGTGTTACACGGGAATTTTTTATTTATTGGGTCACTGTATATGGTAATAGTATGGGTGGGAGAAGGAGGAAATGAACTTGTTTTGATGAAATAGGAAGAAGGTAAAGACATTTTGTTTAACAGTTGATTATAATATGGTTGAATGGTAGAAATAAAGTATTGTTGGTTGCGGTCGTTGTTTTGGTCAATTATTTGATTGTTTTTGGTAAAAGTGTTCATTTTATGTTTCCCCCGAAAGTTAATTACATTTTACAATTATTAAATTTGTACAATTTGAAAAAATTAATAAATGTTGAAAATTTAATTGATGAAAATAAAGTTTTTCAACAAATTGTTTGTCCGTTTTGTAAAAGTGAAAATAATTTTTGCATAAGTTTGGTAGAAGAAAGTAATATTTATTGGTTTTGGTGTAATAATTGTAATTTTTACGGAGATAGTATACACTTTTTAGGGAAGTTTTGGAATATTAGTTTGAAAGATGTTTTTTATAAGTTGAAAATAATATTTGGAGAAAGTAGAGAAAATAATTTATTTGATGAAAAAAATTTGTTACTTTATAAAAAATATGTTTGTGAAAAGTTTGAAAAAATAAAAAAGTTTTTGTTGAATGGTAATAATTTGTTTTTAAATAACATAAATAATTTTTCATTTAATTTATTAAATCAAAATTTTGGTTTTAATAATATTTGTATAAGTAAAAGTAGGTGGGAAAAGTTGTTTGGGGGAAATGAAAAAAATGTTTTAGTTGGTTATGGGAAGGAAAGTGAATGTAATAAAATAAAATTATTACATGAAAAAAATAAAGTAAAATGTAAAGAATTTGTATTTTTTCCATTTTATAAATTACCATTTTTATTTAGTGGTGGGTATAAAATTGGGTTTGATGAAAAGGAAAATAAAATAATTAAAAATTTTCGTACTTGTATGACACATTTGGGGGTTAGGCAATATAAAAATGTGAGAAGTGTGGGGTTGTGGGGGTACAATAATGTAATAAATAATAATTTTATTTTTGATAATGTTACAAATGAAAATATAATATTTTTATTTCATAATAAATTTATTTTACACGTTTTCAAATTATTGTTAATAAATTACAAAGTTTCAAATTTAAACGTTATTCCGGTGGGTTGTTATTGTTACGATAACATGGTTTTGGAAAAAAATAAAGAATTAGTGCCGTTGGTTACAAATTTATATTCATTGTATCCGATAATAGAAGAAAATAAAAAAGTAATTTTGGTAAGTGACAAATTGGATGGGTTTAATATAAGTTGTAGTAATTTATTTGGTTGGAATATTTTTTTATTAAAAAATGAATTTAAGAATAAAAATTTACTTTCATTACCTCAATATGAAGTTATAAATTTGTTGAAAAAATTTTATAAAAATAGTAAAAGTTGGGAATATTATGTAAATAAACAATATAGGGGGGCGGATAGAGAGGGAGGAAAAGGTACAATAAAAAATGTTTATAATTTGTTATCGTTATTTGAAGAAATAAATTATATTTATGGAATTGATGTAAGTGAATTAATTGATAAATGTAAATTGAAAGGAAAAAATTGTTATTTGAATTTTTGTTTATTAGATGGAAATAATTTTCATATAGATGAAAATAAACAAATTGTTGTTTATAATAAAAAATTGTATTTGAAAAAATATAAAAATAACATTAATTATAAAAATATTTTATTGTGTGATATATTTTTACAAATAAAAAATATTATAAAATTTAGTAATTTGTGTACTTTTTACGTTATTACGTTGTATTGTAATGGAAATAAAATTACGTTTATTAGTGAAAGTAAGTTATTTGAAAAAAATTGTGAAAATATAATAATTGATATTTGTAATTTTTACTTTAGTTATAGGCCGTATTTTCATTATAAGTTTAAAAATAAATTTTTGGACTTTTTTGTAAAATTTTATAAACCATGTAATTATGTTTTTGAAATAAATAAAAATGAAAATAATGAAAATTTGGTAATAAATAGTAAAAAAGTAGTAAAGGTAAGTTATTTTAGTGAACGTGGTAAAAAAATAATAAGTAATTTTTACAAAATATGGAAAAATGAAAAAAATTTATTTAATGTAAATTTGTTAAATTTGGTTATTCCAAATCATATATTGAAGGAAGTGGACGAAATATTGAACTTTCTTGTGGGGTAAATTGACCAAATTTTTCAATTTGAGTAAAGTTGGGCCAACTATTTGTTAAGTACCATAACATACAACAACCAATATTTACACTTTGAGCAAAGTCATCACTAGTAGAAGGGTTGGAGGTAATGTAATAACAATCCGTTCCTTGTTTTCGTGATATTTTTTCTTCCATTAAGGATAAAAAGTCATATATAAGGCCAGGTTCTTCACTACTTACGTAATCAAATTGGAAAAATCTTACAATTTTAAATTTGATACTTAAACACGTGGTAATAAGAGACCTACTTTTGTCCACACTATACCATGGTCGGGGGTGGGAAACGGTGGGAGGGTTAAATACTACAATATTTTTACTAGCAGCACCGTGGTATTTGACGTTAATAATGTTGTCAGGTGGGAAACCGTTGTGGACGATCATAGCTTCGCGACCTACTCCGGCGCCGGTGTAATCATGGACAATAAATTTACAACCAAATTTCTTAACTACGTTTAAACATAATTTACTTTCCCACTCCCAGTCGTTTACTCTTGTAGAGCGATAACCCCAAATAACGTCAATTTTACCGTTAGGTAAAATACCTAAAACGGCCAAAGTGGTAAAACTTGTTCTTGTTTTTCTTCCTCCGCCTCCCCCTCCGTATAAAGGTGTGTCGTTGTCATCATTTTTTAATTTTCCACCACCTCCTCCCCAGTCCACTGCCAAAACTTTATGTAAATAACCATTTTTGTAACTATAAGGGACACTTTCCTCTAAAGTATTTTTCCAAGGAAGACAACATGCTTCTTTTAACTCCGTTAAAGTTATAATTTTGGTGCCAGTGTCGTAAGACTCTCCACACACTTCGTTTAGGAACGTAGTTAAGGTAAAGTTGCCTTTACCTTTAAATTTACTTACCAATAATTCCCACTTTTGAGGTTTACTGTAATGAATGGGCATAATAATTTGGGGAATATGATAACCGGGAAAAGTATTGATTTTTGATGGGTAAGCATGTACCCAATGTCCTTTTCTTACATTTAGTGGTTTACGACATTTACTACATACCGTTCCAGGCCTTTCCTCACTTATGTCGTCTCTTACAGGACCGATCATGTCCAATAAGTCCCAATTTAAAGAAGGAACATTCCAGTGACCGCAACCGGGTTGTTGACATTTGATGCACCACTCTCCTTGAGACGACTCTTGCCACAAATGTTCTATCGTATTATCTAAAGACTTGGGAGTTCCGGCATATTGACGAACGGCCCACGGGGAACCAGAAAGTGTTTCGTGAATAATTGGTAAAAGGGAAAAATCCATATCTTGAACTTCGTCAATAACATTTTTATCAGCGGGAATACCTCTTGTTCTTTCCGCATCTAAGAGAGCATAAGAAAAATAAACAATGGACCCGTTGGCAAAAGACCTTTGTAAAACACTATTAACACATTTCTCATTTACAAGTAAATTTTTAATGGGACTACTATCAATAAACTTTTTTATATATTCATGACTGAACCTTCTTACCATTTCATAAAGTGGAGTTACATATAAAGTTACAAAGTGAGGAATAGTAGTAGAAAAAACAATAGTTTGAGCTGCTAAGGAGGTAGATTTGGCCACTTGTCTTCCCGTTTTTAATAATAAATGTCTTGGACTTTTGATTTTAAAAATTGGTTCAAAGGGGAAATAATTTTTAATGGAATAAGGTTTACCTTTTAATTTGAGTATAAATGGTAATAAACATCGTAATGTACTTAATTTACCTTCCTTAACAAGTTTTCTTATATTTTCTAATATTTGTACGGTTTGAAATTTTAGATTTTCATCATTTTTTCTTTCTTCTTCATATTGCATTTTTAATGGCCTCATGTAAATTATATTTTATGAAAAGTATTATTGTTAGTTAATAATTTATTATAAGGTCATGTCATCTGTCAATCCATCGAGAAATCCTAGGTTTTTTATGTTAAGAAGGGACATTAATAATTACGAAACTGCTTTGAACCCTAAAGTAAGGTTAGATGTAACAGATTTACTGATTCATCGTGTACCGTCGGTGCCGGTGGTCCATAATTTGCAATTTTATGAAGGTTATAGTTTAGATAATAACAGTAGTCCTCCAGATCATAATAGGACTTTCCCGTGGCCTAATGATTTATAGTGAGGAAAAGTAAAATATGGAAGGTATTTTTAAGAAAAATAATAATGAAATAAATCAACAATTAACTTTATTTAGAATGGAAAAAGAGTTGAGAGAAACATTACAAAAAGTATCGAAAACTTGTGATAGTGTAAATAATTTGATTGATAATTTACCAAGTTGTGCACAAGTAAGTGTTACTACTTTTATTATTGGAATAATTTCAGGGTTTTTAGTGAATAAAGTTTGGAGAAGACTTTGGTCAGCAAAAAAGGAGTGAAGAAATGAAAGAGTTTACTAAACGTGTTTTAGGTTTTTTCGGTAATGTTTTGAGTTTCTTACGTGTTCCGCTAATCACCAGTGTTATTACGATTGGTGGTTTCTTATTACTAGATAAGTATTTAAATTTACATGATGGTTGTTGCACTAAAGAAAAAAATATTGAAAAAGAAAAGAAAATTATTAAGCCAGACCCGTGGAATGCAATTTGCAAACTTCAATTTAGTAGAGCTTATTGTTCTGGCACCATTATTGGGCCGTCGCAAAGAAGTGATAAGAGATGGTATGTTATTTCTGCAGCTCACTGTGTAAGTCACATCAATGAAAATGTAGTTATTATGACGAGAAACGGAATCACTTTACGTGGTAGGGTAATTTTGATTGACAAAAAGTCTGACTGCACCATTATTTTGACAGAACCGGTTTTTGAGGATGATAAGGGGAGTTTGCCGTTTGCTTATTTGAGTGACAAGAACCCCAAGCCCGGAACCAGGGTTTATCATGGTGGGTACGGGGTGCATATTCCTGGAAACCGAGAAGACGGGTATGTTTATAGTGAAGAAAATAGTGACGGGCAAGTTTGTTATGTGTTGTCAGTAAGTCAGGGAGACAGTGGCGGAGGTATTCTTGACGCCGAAACTCACCATTTATTGTCCCCCGTTTGTTGTACAACTCGTTTGAACGGGCCTGGGTACGTTTGGGGAGCTTCCCCACGGGTAATTAACAAATTACTTTCTCAACCTACCACTTTCTTCCCCGGGTCTGAAGATATAGGAGAAGAAAATATACAACTTGATGAAAACGCAATTAAAAAGTTTTTTGAATTTCCTCCCCAAGATATGCCTATTAGAAAGATTTGATAAATAATTACGAAATAAGAGGTAAAGAAATTTTATCGTTAGTAATAGTGGAGGGAGAAGAAGAAGGAGAAGGTGGTGGAGAAGAAACCACCTTCTTCCCTAAACGTAAATGCCCATCTTCAATACATAACACATATTGACCAGTTTCCTCCAACTCTTCTGCAATAATTTGAGATTGATAAGCACTGCTTTCGACAAATACCCCTAAATTAGGGAATTGCTTGAAAACTGATGCTTTCCATTTAGCTATATCATATAAATTATTTGGAATATGGAGAGGACGCATAATTATTTGTCGAATATTAATTTTATATTTTGCAATAAGTTGGAGGGTTGGTTCCATTTCATCAACACCGCGTCCAGTAATAACTAAAGGAACAGGGGAACGTTTAGGGATAAGATAAGGAGTATGTAAAACTCCTTTAGTCATTTCGTCATGAACAATAACTCCGTCAAAGTCACAACCTATACCGTCTCTTATTATACTTTTTAAATGATAAGTTACCTCGCCGTTAGCAAGACATCCATTAATTAAATTCCACTCTAAAAAATGTATAAAAGGAACTAACCTGTAACATATATCAAAAATACTTTTTATAGCAGTTTGAGGGCGGGCATATACGCAAGCATACACATGTTCGTCACCAAAAACGTTGCGAACTCTTGACAAAGTATGACCATTGTAAACTGTGTCGTCAATAAATAATAATTTTTCACCAGGCCTTAATTGTTGACTTCTCCAGCCATTTGCTAGCCAATTAATTCTACCGTTATTAAATTCTCCTAAAGGTAAATGTAAATGAGTTGCAATTACAGAAGCCGGTAACATTCCTGAACGAGGTATACCTACAACTCCCGTAATATCAACAGGTAAATTCCCCGCCAGTAAAACCGAATCCTGTACAAGTTGAGATGTTTTTACCAATTTACCTCGCGGCCAAGGTTCTTTATTTATAATAATTGGTAATTTGATATTTTTGTTAAAATAACAAGGACACCTTTCACAATTATCAATAGGTCTTACAATTTCCCCTTCTGGAAGATCGGGGTGTTCACATTTATGTGCACAAACGTACCAGTCATTACAATTTTCTATTAATTTTTGTCCTAAAAAATCGCATTTCATTTTATACACCTCCGTCGATAAATTATTTATAGTAACTAAAGTTATAAATAATTATCCTCATCACCAAAGTTACATTATGTTAGCTTAATACATCGCTTCCACTGCGACCACCGCCAACATAGACGACTCCGAAGTCGCAGTCGTGACCAACATACGATTCGTTGTGCGCGGAATCGATAACACGATCGAGCGCTTCGTAGTGAGCGCGGATCGTGTTGGGACAATACGCCCACTTTCGATCGCCGGTGTGATCGCGAATGTTCGCGAGTGGATCGATCATGACGACCTCGACTTAGGCGGGCCTAAGTACGAACGAACCTGATACGCAACGACCGGGGAGAATCGTGAAATAAATCGTTGGATTACCAGGACATCCTGTTACAGTTATGTCAACATCATTTGTATTTATAAGACAGCTATAATCTCCACATCTAATCTCAAATCCACCTGTATAGCTTCCGTTGTTACAAGCAAAAGCACCATCAATCGCTAGACTACCAAAATCACATGGACCTAAGCCGGTTGGTAGAATTGACAATGCTCCATTTGCCAAAAATAGCGAGTCGATCACGCCTACGTATTGCTGACCGAACGCAACGAAATCATACTCGAGCACGTACTCGCTGCCGTCTTGCGGACAACATCCGCCACCACCTCCTCCTCCTCCTCCTCCGCCACCCCCACCACCACCACCTCCTCCTCCTCCGCCACCACTACCACCACCTCCTCCGCCACCATTACCGGAACAAACAGGTACTTGTATCAAACCAAACCAGGGATTGGGGTGTTGATAATAAATATCTTTTATATTTCCGTTAGCATCTTTGACCACACACAATCTAGATAAACAACTAACGCAACAATCTTCCGGATCAGGTATTCTTAACGTATAAAACCAACTAAATTTACCGCAAGTGTTAGGATCATCGTTTTCGTAAGCTATAGATATATTCAAAGAAGGCGCAACATCGCAGGGATCGTAAATTACAACAGTGCTCCCTATTTCCTGTTCAATAATGGGACAAGGAATCTGAACAGTCGATATAACTAAATCGTAAGCACATTCTCCATTATTATTAGTTTTTGCGAAATGGTAATAAAAATTTCCTAAACCAGCCCCAGCGTCCTTTCCAGAAAAAACGACATATTTAGTCGTTTGATTTAAAGGTCCAATGTCTGGACACGGTACCAATAAATCCATATCCAGAAGCCAAATACATTGAGGGCTAAGTAAAAAAGCATAATTAAGAATTCCTGTGTTACCGACTGCAAATTTCACTGGTTCAGAATGATTGGGGGGCAGAAGTGTGGGACATGGAATGGTAGCATCTATGTTTAAAGTCCAAGTACAATTAGAACCTAAAGTAAATCCGTAAGTCAAATATCCTTGGTTGGGGTTGGGAGACCACGGTATTACTTTTTGTACAAAATCAGGTTGCAGTGTAGGACATGAGGCAGTAGCGTCTATATTTAAGGTCCAAGTACAATTAGCACCTAAAGTAAATCCGTAAGTCAAATATCCTTGACCGGTAGTGGACCACGGGATTACCTTAGATTGAGAACTAGGTTGTAATGTAGGACACGGTGCAGTAGCGTCAATGTTTAGCGCCCAACTGCAATAAGAAGTAAGGGTAAACCCATAAGTCAAATATCCTTGGGCTGGGTTAGGAGACCACGGTATTGGTTTCTGTACATAATCTGGTTGCAGTATGGGACATGGAGCAGCAGCATCTATGTTCAAAGTCCAAGTACAATCAGAACCTAAAGTAAATCCATAAGTTAAATACCCCTGTCCAGTAGTGGACCATGGAATCACTTTAGATTCAGAATCTGGTTGTAATGTAGGACACGGAGCAGTGGCATCTATATTTAAGGTCCAAGTACAATTAGAGCCTAAAGTAAACCCGTAAGTCAAATATCCTTGACCAGTATCAGACCAAGGAATTACTTTAGATTCAGAATCTGGTTGTAATGTTGGGCATGGAGATTGTAAGTCTATACTGAGCGTCCAAGTACAATCATCCGGAGAAAGAGAAAAGCCGTAATTTAATTGACCTACATTCGTGCCCGCAAAATAAACAGGTTGACTTTGTGATGAAGGGAGTAAAGTAGGACACTCACTTCCCCCTCCTCCTCCACCACCACCTCCGCCCCCTCCTGGAGGAGGAGTAACTGGCGGAGGAACAACCGGTAAAGGTACAAACTGACAACCTCGAATCGGGTTGGGAGGGTTGGGTATACTTAAATCAGAAATAAAAGGAACACTATCATCGACCGGAGTTACATTTTCTAATCCTGGACATTTATTAGGATCGAATACGGAAGACATATGAAAATAACCTACTACTGTTCAATTAGTTATGAACTACCGTAACATTTTTCACCTTCATGCATATTAACATTAATAACTACTTTATGCTCTGCTGGTTTAGGGGTGATGACAACACCACCACCATTGTAAAAATTGAATAACCGAGCACTAATACCATTTATTGAAAGTAAAACAGAGTTACAAAGTTCTGCTCCGGATAAAGATGATAAAGTAGATAAAACATTCACTTCGTTTGGGAAGAGAGGTATTTCAGAGCAAGGTTCCCCTAAACCACTTCCTTTGATAGCACAACATTGAATAGTATTTTTATAACACTTGATATCGCAATTATAACCTGGAACAAAACAAACTTTCTTTCCTAAACATTTTTTCTTTACATAAGTTTGACCGATTGGGAAGGGCCAAGTGATTGGTGGACAACCTGGGGGAGCTGTAGCTCTAGTGCGGTCTTTATTTGCGATATTAATTGAAGTAACGTAAGATTGACTGTTATTTTGAATCAAGGTAGGTTCGACGATTGTACTATCGGGAGTGTTAGTGATAGTATCACCTACGTTGGGGAGTAAAGTAAGTAAAGATTCTAATTTACCGGTAACTAAAAATCCGTACCATATAGGTTCGTTGCAGTTAGAAGTGCTGAGATCGAATACGTAATCGTCAGATTGTTGGTATTCGATGATGTAATTGATACCGCCTGAAGTTGAGGAAGAATAAACAGAATAATCTCTAGTAAATACTAACGGGTAACCTGAAAAGTTAGGAATATCGTTGGAAAATGTAAAGGTAAATACGTTATTCGATACCCTTTTTATTTCTTTCAAAAAAACTCTATGATTTTCGTAACTAAAACCACTCCTGCAAGTAAAAACAAACCCGCAATCTACGATAACTTCATTAGGTAAGTTGAGTAAAGTCAAAGGTCCGCTTGGAGGTTGATTAACACTGCCCTCCAAAAAAGGATAACTACGGTAGGTATTCGTGTTGTACCAATTATTGTGGGCCATGGTATGGTGAAACTACTCCTACAGTAATACCATTTTCTGTACCGATAAGACGCAAAGGAGAATCAGAACTCAAACGATTACTAGTGTAAAAATTTATGTTTCCTTGTGGGTCTGGGGTCAAAATAATTTGACCGTTTGGTCCTATAACTTTTATTCTTTTAATAAAAC
>Ga0308395_1001457_pt1 | contig 15409 bp, 11 predicted proteins | sample Hotspr20SampleP4_FD_202097 | JGI IMG/M metagenome (GOLD analysis project Ga0308395, IMG submission 202097) | Hot spring phototrophic mat microbial communities from Mushroom Spring, Yellowstone National Park, Wyoming, United States - 20050930_P4 ...
ACGGTTGCCCTTTTGCTGTGTCGGATAGATCGGATTTAGTCCGATTGGATCGTGACCATCACGCTAGAGCCTTTGCCCTCTTCTTCTTGGTTGATCGTCACGTAAGCCCTATCCTTGCCTTTTGTGAAGGTCAGCGATACCCAGTCTTCGAACAGGGTCCTTTCCTCCTCCGCCAGCTTCCAACCCTGCTTGGGCATCTCGGTTTCGTAGAACTTGGCCACTTCATCGACGCTGAGTGCAGTTTTGTACGAGACCATGCCGCGCATCGAGAAGTCGATCTTGGCGTCCTCGGGCATTGGGACGTCCTCACGTGCGCCCTGCTGGGCGAGCGCCTCGGCGGGTGGCTCAATCGTGATAGGTTGATTGATATCGAAGACCCTGTAGGACATCTCGATGGAACCCTTGTCGAACATAGGGTTCTCCTCGCCGACAGAAGTGACATCGGCGGAGAGCGAGAAGTCCACGATATAATCCCCTTCGGCAGCGACGCACATCTCCCCGCTGGCGCGGTTTATCTCGCCCAGACCTTCAACTTGAGGAATGTCCTTCTCACTAAAGGTGTAGTTATAGCACTTTACTTTATTGACCGTCTGCTCGGATGCTCCACCCTTTTCCTTTATTTTATCAAGGCCTGGCAACAGGGTGGTAGGGGTCATCTCCATAAAATCAGCCGAGCTCATCTCCCCCGCGGGCATTTGCATCCAGGAATCGGTGTCGCTCTGATACATCCATGCAGTGTCACCCACCTGGATAAACGAGAACTTAGTGACCTCTTCAGAGTCCATGCCCTCCAGGACGACGCCCTCCATATGCATTTCGTAAGCGGGTGGCTGGCGCACGAAGGCGAACTTAAGGTTGAAGAAGCCCTCTACCTGTTTGTCGACCTTCTTGCCCTCTTCTTCCTCAAAAGCTTTTGTGCCGTTCCACGAGAGCGACATCTCACTGCGGAAACTCTCCAGTTTTTGCAGGCCACTGGGGGGAACTTCCTCCGTTGCTTCTGGCTCACCCGCTTCTTCAGTGGGTTGGGGTGTGACCTGCAACAAGACTTCACCCACCGGTGACAAACGAGCTGCCGACTGTGCTGGCTCCGGCACACGCATGGTCCAGGCCAGTGCAAACATCGCCAGCACAGAAATCCCCACTATGACAAAGTTTCTTGTTTTCATCACCTATTTTTCTCCTTTTTCTTAAAAGCGATCGCTCGATTCCGACTTGCCCCAACGCACGGGTTGTATAGGCCGCCCATACTGCATCGCTATCTCGGTGCAGCATCCTGTCAATAAGATGAGATATATGTTATCAGATAAATCAGACCGCGCAAATCCTTGAGGTGCACGGAGTTCACAAAATGGATGGCGGGCAACGCAGCTTCTCTATTAGGGCACAAGCGGACACCACGTGTCGATATCCATTGCGCAAGCTGAAATTCAGATGACCCGCCAAGAGCGCGTCAAATCTGTAGTTAGCCAGGCGTTGCAGGGACGCCAGCGTATCCGGCACGCTGCAGTCATAGGTGTTCTGGAGGATGATCCTGCCGCCAAAAAAGAGGGCATCTCCGCTGACCAGGTAACGTCGCTCTTGATCGCTCACCAAATAGCACTGATGATCGTGGCTATGGCCTGGCGTGGCGATTGCCTGAACCGTGTAGTGGCCGATCCGCACCGAGGTGCCATCTTCCAGCACGCGGTCCACCGGACAAGCCCGATAAACATATGTCGGTGGGTACATCCCGGCCGCCTTCGCCTGTGGCAGGCAGACTGCCGCTTCGTCTCCTGAGCTCAGGATGCGCGCCGTCGCCGCTGAGGCGTAGATGGTGAGCTCGGGCAGACGTTCACGCAGGTACGCCGCACCGCCCGCGTGGTCGGAATGGGCATGGGTGAGGAAGAGGTGTGCGATGCGCTGCGGCGCCAGCCCATCCTGACGACAAATCTCCAGGATGCGCTCAATGCCCAGCCCTGTGCCGATGTCGAAGACGATGTAGCCCGATCCGGTATCCAAAAGGTAAACGTTGCAGTCATAAGGGTCGCTCAGGTCGAAGCCGAAAGCGCCGCTGCCAATACAATACAGATGGGATTCGATGCGCATAATACCTTTGTCCCTCAACCCAGCTATCACCCGTCCGGAAGCATCGCCAGCTTCTGGAACAGGCAGTTTTGCAACCACACCCAACGCCGATAGGCGTCGCCCGACTGAGCGCTGCCGATCGCACGTGCCTCACTGAGGGTCTGTTGTAGGGCGCGGCGCTCCGATGGCACGCGCAGCAGAGTCAAATAACGCTCCGCCTCGGCCACTCCACCCAACAAGGGCGCTAGGTCTTCGGCGATAAAGCGCTCCCATGTGAGATCGGCGGAATAGCCGAAGCGGGCAAACGCGAGGTAGTTGATCTCGTTCACGGTGCTGAAGGCGCTCACCTCGCCGAAGATAGTAGCACCTTGCATACCGCTGCGCACCATGAGCTGCATCATCTCGGCAAAGCGTTCGGCGACCAATGCATAGCGTTCATGGTTCCACTGCGAGCCCATATGGGTGCGCAGGATGTTGCGCGGGCGCGGCAGGCGTGCCACATGTTCGCGCGTCAGCTGCGCTCTCACCTTGGGCCAGTAGGAGCGGTTGATGCAGAACTGGTAGATAGCATCTTCCGGCAACGCGGCCAGCGGTGCCAGGCGGTCCAGGTCCAGAATGTTGTCCCAATAGGCCTCACACACCAGCCACAGGTCCTTGCGGGCACGCCGCGCGGCGGCAAACAGGCGCGGATAGAGCAGTGCCATGTCGCGGTGTGACCAGGTGGCGTCGGCATCGCGGCGCGCGCGACACTCCGGGCACGCACACACACCGTAATCACCCGTTTCGAAATTGATCCCGCCGATTTCAAAGGTCTCCGCCAGCCATTGGATCGCTTCCTCGTGATAGCGCACATTCTCCGGTTTGGAGGGACAAGCAGCATCCGTGTAATGTGTCTCGGGAAACCATAGTTCGGGCAGCTCGGGCAAGTGAAATGCCGGTGGCTTTTCGAACACAGCGCGCAGCTCGGGATGTCGGCGCAGCCAGTGGGTGAGATTGTAGGGATGATCCCCTTCCCAATAGATGCCCCCATAGGCATTGATGCCGACGCCGGGCAGGATGCGCACGCCGCGCTCGGCGGCGTAACGACAGAGCTCTTGCGCGGCTTCCACACCACCGTGATTGTCCCGCAAGAAGCCATAGATGGTCACACCATTGATGCGGTGCAAGCTCATAAAATCGACCAGACGACGATAGTCCTCCAGAAAACCCTCGCGCGGCTTGGAATAATAATTCAACGCGCCGATCTCTTGGATGCCCACCTGTTCCAGGTACCAATTGGTGCTGTGATCCCATGTCCAGAACAGCCGATAGGGCAAGGCCGGCACGCACCGCATATCGAGCACGGGCACCTCCAACACCCCGTCCTGCTCTTTCAGGTGGCGCATGCCCAGCTCGTGGACGGCATAGATCAGGCCGGGGCGTCCGCCGCCGGCGATGAGCAAGTGTGGCCAACCGCGCCACTCGCCACTGCGTAGGAGGAAGGCATCCTCGGTCAGCGAAGCCCACGGAATTTGGCTGGCCAGCGCATCTGGCAATGGAGTTGTCGGTTCGCTCAGCACAATCAGCCAATCCACCTGCTCCGGGGACAGGTTCACGAGCTCGGACGGTTTCACCAGCTCGATTGTGCGTCCGGCCAGATAGCGACGCAGCTGGCGTATGGCATGGGCGTGGCAGTCGGCATCGGCTGCCACCATGATACGCGCGCGGGAGGGCAAGCGTAATCGGAATGCGGTTGAGGGTGTCAAGGTCTCCGTCCTCTCCAAAAGTACCGTCTCGGTACTGATAGTAGCCGCGTTATTGTCGGGGGTCAAAAATGCAAGTGTGGACAGTGTGGACGCCGAGCACTCGATGCTTGACGGTATTACTATGCCACGTTATCATCAGCATAGATGATCAAGAGCTTTGGGGACAAATTTTGAAAAAGATGTGCCATTTTTGCAGGATGAGTGTGGAAAGCTGCGTTGGTCTAGGTGATTGGCGAACACTTCTATGCAGAAAATGGATCAGCGGTTAAGTGAGACCTCCAAGTATTACGACGTAATTGTGATCGGCGGTGGCCATGCCGGCATCGAGGCGGCGTTGGCAGCTGCCCGCATGGGCGCGCAGACTCTTTTGCTGACCACGCACTTGGACGCCATCGGTCGCATGAGCTGCAATCCCAGCATCGGCGGGCCGGCGAAAGGACACTTGGTGCGCGAAATCGATGCTCTTGGCGGAGAGATGGCGCGCGCGACGGATCGTACGTTCATCCAAATTCGCCTGCTGAACAGCAGCAAAGGGCCAGCTGTGCGGGCACTGCGTGCTCAGGCGGACAAGCGGCAATATGCCTGGACCATGCGACAGACGCTGGAAAACACTCCCGGGCTGGACATCAAGCAAGCGACCGTCGAGGAAATCCTGGTACAGGGAGACCGCGTGGTTGGCGTGCGCACCTTATACGGCCAGACCATCTTGGGCCGTGCGGTGGTGCTCACCACCGGCACCTTTCTGAGCGGGCGACTCATCACCGGCGACTGGGTGCGCGAGGGGGGACGGGATGGGGAGCCACCGGCAGTGGGCCTGGCGGCTTGTCTCAAACAGCTGGGCTTCCGGCTGGGCCGCCTCAAGACAGGTACGCCGCCCCGGCTGGACGCCCGCACAATTGACTTCAGCCAGACCGAACCACAGTATGGCAGCGACGAGCCCGCTTTCTTCAGCTTCGAAAGCGATGCGCGCGAGCTGCCCGAATTCCTGCGCGTGCCACCCCATCCGGTGTACCCTTATGTGCGTCCGAATCCCTGGCGGCCGCAGCTGCCGTGTTACTTGGTGCACACCAATCAGCGCACCCATGAGATCATCCGCGCCAACCTGGATCGCGCCCCGCTCTTCACCGGCGTGATCCAGGGAGTGGGGCCGCGCTATTGCCCTTCTATCGAGGATAAGATTGTGCGCTTTGCCCACAAGGAAAGCCATCAGCTCTTCCTGGAACCAGAAGGCTGGAACACCACCGAGGTTTACTTGCAGGGCGCTAACACTTCCCTGCCCCTGGACGTCCAGGTCGCTATGGTGCGCAGCATCCCCGCATTGCGTTATGTTGAATTGATGCGCATCGGCTATGCGGTCGAGTACGACTATGTGCCCCCCGACCAGATCCGGCGTTCCTTGGAGACCAAGCAGATCGAAGGACTTTTCCACGCTGGCCAGATCAACGGCACGACCGGCTATGAGGAAGCGGCAGCGCAAGGGTTGATCGCCGGCATCAACGCAGCACTCAAGGTGCAGAACCGTCCGCCGGTGATCTTGGGACGTGATCAGGCATACATAGGGGTGATGATTGATGATCTGGTGACTCAGGAGCACCGCGAGCCCTACCGCCATATGACCTCACGGGCGGAGTATCGGTTGCTCTTGCGCCAGGACAATGCCGAATTGCGCCTCACCCCGATCGGCTACCAGGTGGGGTTGGTGCCCTATGAGCGCTACCGGCGCGTCGAGGCACAACGCCAGGCGATCCAGGCGGAGCTGCAACGGCTGGCAGGTCTCGTCATCACGCCCAACCATGGCAACGCGGAGCTGTTGCGTGCTCATGGCATCCCGCCTCTCCAGGAGGGAGTCAACGCCTTGCAATTCCTATGCCGTCCTGAAGTCACCTATCAGGTGATCAATGCGCTTGTGCCGGCGCCGCAGCCATTGACGCCGGAAGTGGTCGAGCAGGTGGAGATAGAGGCAAAGTACGCCGGCTACATCGCTAAACAACAACGCCTTGTGGAGCGCATGCGACGCCTGGAAGAGCGGCCGATCCCGCCTGACTTCGACTATCGCGCCGTGATCGGCCTGCGCGCTGAGGCGCTCCAAAAGCTGATACACTTCCGACCGACGACGGTCGGTCAGGCGACGCGCATTCAGGGGGTCAATCCGGCCGACATTGCCCTGTTGCTCATCCACCTCGAGCGCAGGTCTTGACCAGCACCCCGGTAACCTCTTGTGGGCGAGGAGTGGATTTCCAAGCTCAAGTCAAATCCTGGCACTTCCTGCACGCTCTGCGATCGAGCTCCGCTTTTGCTTCCGGTCAGCCAGCCTATATAGCCCTCATGTCCTATTGATCTCGCTCTTTTCTCATCCTATATTGTATGAGGGATAGAGATATGCTGGCCGATCAAACGGGGTATATGAGGATGCTGCATCAGAGATTCTCTGACCGATGGTTACTCGATTCGCGAGAGTTCCATCACGGCTTTCCCTCTTCGCCGCGCATCCTGGTGGTTGAGCACAATGGGTACGTGGCTCGTTTGATCGCCTATCAGCTCGAGCGCGTAGGCTATGAGGTGCTTGTCTGTGGCTGCGCATGTGAGGCACAAGAGATGATCGAGTATGTCGGCCTGCCGCACGGCGCCGTCCTTGATCTATACCCGTCCGACCAGGCTGGCGAAGCGCTGTGCCAGTGGTTGAATGCGTTCAGCGACATCCCGACCGTCGTGCTATTGCCGGCAGATGTATCCGAAGTCCGGTTGCAGTCCATCCGTGCCTATGCCGACGCGTGGCTACGCAAGCCATTTGAACCAGGCCACCTGGCGCGTCACGTGCAATGGCTGATGCATGACCTGGGTGATTCCAAACTTCCGCTTGCCCCATTAGTGCAGGTGGACAGGGCGTTTACGATGGATTTCGTGCACCAATGCATCCTCCTGTGTGGTCACAAGATCCCTCTCAGCCCATCTGAGACGAAACTCATGCATATTCTGATGCGCCGATCCAGTTGTGTGGTCTCCACCGCATTTCTCGCAAGTCGGCTGGACCGAACCAGAGGCTGTAATGGATCAGCCGAAGAATCGGTGCATACTGCCATCCATTCTTTGCAACAGAAGATCGCAGCCATCCAACCTGGAGTGCGTTACGTTCGCGCTGTGCCACCAGCGGGTTACATGTTTGCCCAGCCGGAAAATGGGGGTTCACCGCGAAGCATGCCAAGCGCACAATAAGGGTGAAGCAACTTAACGGGGCTGGATGGCCTTCCGTGAGGGCATGCCCTCGGTAGAGGGAACGAACAGGCATGCGTCTGCCACAGGTCACCACGAGGTAGATCTCACATCTTGGTGACGCAAATCGGCGCATACCCGACTGAATATCGGGTAGCAGCGGGACATCCCGCCAGGGCTTGAAATACCAGCCTGTGGCTTTAGCCCTGAGCGATGGGCTTTGGCACTCGCATCGCCGCCGGTACGTACATCTTATCAATGTACTCCTTCAGCATCCGCGCAGTGCTGAAGGTGGGGGCAATGCTGCGGATCGACTCGCGCATCATTTTCAACCAGCCGCGCGGCAGGCCCTGATCGTCACGTTCGTAAAACAGGGGGATCACATGTTCCTCCAGGATGCGATACAGCGCGCGGCTGTCCTCCCCATCTTGCGCCGCCGGGTCGAGATGGTCATTGGGTTGTCCGATCCTCCAGCCGTTGTGACCGTTGTATCCCTCTGCCCACCACCCGTCGCTAATGCTCACATTCAAGACACCGTTGAGCGCTGCTTTCTGACCGCTGGTGCCGCTGGCCTCGTTGGGCCGGCGTGGTGTGTTCAGCCAGACGTCCGCCCCCTGGATCAGATGGCGCGCCATGTTGATGTCATAATCTTCCAGGAAGACGATGTGCCCGGCCAGTCCAGGCTCTTTGGCATAGCGGTACACCTGGCGGATGATCTCCTTGCCCGGCTCATCGGCCGGATGCGCCTTGCCGGCGAAGATGATCTGAACCGGTCGTCCCGGCTGGTTGAGAATACATTTCAATTGTTCGATATCCTGGAAGAGAAGATAGGCGCGCTTGTAGGTGGCAAAGCGTCTGGCAAAACCGATCGTCAAGGCATCCTCATCGCATAGAGAAGCCACGCTTTCCAGCTGCCACGCTTCCGCGCCCAGGCGGTGTAGATGCGCGCGCACGCGTTGGCGCACGAACTCGACCAGAGCGCGCCGCAACTGCTGCCGCACCTCCCACAACACGGCATCAGGGATGGACTCCACCGCCTCCCACACCGCCGGGTCGTCCACGCGTTCCAGCCAGTCGGCAGGCAAATATTTGTCGTACAATGCCTTCATCTCCGGCGCCAGCCAGCTGGCAGTGTGGACGCCGTTGGTGATCGCCTGGATGGGCACCTGCTCGACCGGCTGGTCGGGCCACAGGAAATGCCACATACGGCGCGTCACCTCGCCGTGAAGCCGGCTGACGGCATTATAGCGGCCTGCCATACGCAGCCCCAGCACCGTCATACTGAAAATAGGTCCCCACGGCTGATCCTGACGCCCCAGATTCAGAAACGCGTCCCGACTCAACCCCAGCTCTTTCCAGTAACCGTTGAAGAAGTGCTCGATCATCTCGAACGGGAAGACATCATGCCCGGCCGGCACCGGCGTGTGGGTGGTGAACACGGAGGTGGCGCGCACTTCCTCAAGCGCTTCCTCAAACCGCCGGCCAGCCTGCACCAGGCTGCGCGCGTATTCCAACAGGGCAAAGGCAGGATGCCCCTCGTTCACATGCCACACCGCCGGCCGGATGCCCAACGCCTGGAGCACGCGGGCGCCGCCGATGCCCAGTACCATCTCCTGCGACAGGCGCATTTCGCGGTCGCCGCCATACAGCCGCGCCGACAGATGTCGGTCCGGCGGAGCATTGGGATGGATGTCGGTGTCCATCAGATAGAGCGCCACCCGGCCGACTTGAATGTGCCACACCTTGGCATAGATGGTGCGGTCTGCCAGCCGCACCTCGACCACAACCTCACGACCGTCGCGGTCGAAGGCGGGCAGGGCAGGCACTTCGGCAAAGTTCAGCTTCTCGTAGATCGCCTGCTGGGTGCCGTCGGCGTTGATCTGCTGGCGAAAGTACCCCTGCGGGTATAGGAAACCGACCCCCACGAAGGGCAACCCCATGTCGCTGGCCTGCTTGCAATGATCGCCGGATAGGATGCCCAACCCACCGGAATAGATCGGCAGCGCCTCGTGCAGTCCAAACTCGGCCGAAAAGTACGCCACCGGTCCATCGCCAAAGGTGGGGTAATGGCGGCTGAACCAGGTATCCTGAGCGGCCATATATGCATCGAAGTCGGCTAACACGCCGTGATAACGGCGCAAAAAGTCAGGCTGCCGGGCCACCCGTTCCAGTGTCACCTGGCGGATCTCGCGCAACAAACGCACCGGGTTGTGATAGACCTCTTCCCACAGCGAGTCGTCCATGGCACGAAACAGCTCCTGCGCGGCCGGATGCCACGACCACCACAGGTTGTATGCCAGCTCCGCCAGACGCGCCAGTCGCGACGGGATGGGGGTGAAACCGGAAGCAATTTGCAAGATATCCAATCCGTACACTCCTTGATCCAACGCTATCCCTCTCCAGATATACTAAGGCTTCAGTCCACAACCGCTGCATTGTAAAGGGTGAACCTAAGGCACGTCAAACCGCAGGCGCGCGCGCACCAATCTGCGTGCCTTCGGAGAGCCTGCCCAGCAAGGCTTCGTGCACCCGACCGGCAATAGCGCCCGAGACGATGCTGACCTGCAACCCCGGATGCGCCTGCACCAGCTCGACCATGATTTGCACTTTACTCACCATGCCGCCGGTCACGTCCACGGCGTGTGAAACCCCCAGCGCCGTGCGCACCGTTTCCCATTGTGCCGGCGTGATCCAGGCGATGCGGCGTGCCAATGGGTCGCGCACCGGGTCGCGCTCGTACACACCATCCACCATGCCTGCTAGCACAATGCGCGCCGGGCGCAAACGCCCTGCCAGGTAGGCGAAGATGTGTTCGGTAGAGATGATGGTGAAACCCTGTTGTACATCCAGCGCCACATCGCCGTAGACGACCGGAGTCAGGCCGGCGTCCAGGGCGCGCTCAATGGGTTCCACAGCCATCGCACCCAGCTTCCCGCCCTGACACAACGCGGAAGCAGAGGGTTGAAAGCTCACCGCTGACAAACCCTCGTCGAGCAACCAGCCGACGACCAGGCGGTTGAGCTGCGCAGCAGCATGGGCCGTCTCGGCAAAGCCGCGCCAGCTATTCGCATCCCGCCAGCCCTCGTGTGTACGATAGCGGTGAGCCACCATATGCCCAAACGAGCCTGACCCGTGCCCGATGACCAAGCGCATAGCAGGACGAGCCTGCATGGCCTGGACGATCTCGCGGGCGATGCGGCGCACCACATCTTCCCGCGCGGTGAAAGGGGTCTCTTTATCGGTGATCACCGAACCACCCAGCTTGAGAAACACATGTTCATTCATCGTACTATGCCCTCTCGACCGTTCCCAGCACATAGCGGTGATGCGCCCATCCCAGTTTCAGTTGCCAAGGAAGGGGCAGGTCTTCGAGCCAGGCATAGCGCATCACCCGTGCGTGCAGGTCGGGCTGCTGGCCTAGGTAGTAAGCCATCGTGCTCCAATTCCAGCGTTCGCCGGTGAAGTGCGCGTGCAAGCGCGGGCTGGTGATGCCAAGGCGGCGGAGCACCTCCGCGGCCGGCATCACCGTGTCGGGCCATGGGGGGATGTCCATCGCTCCTTCTTCGATCACGCGCAAACCGGCGTCGCGCAAGATCCGCTTGATGCGCCCGATGTCCGTCCATTCTTCGGCCACGGTGTGGAAAAACGCGCGTTCCAGCAAATACTTGCGCAGCAGGTAACCAGGTTGGAGAGGGTTGGGCATGGCGACGAACACCAGCCGCCGGCTGACGCGCACCAGCTCACGCAACAAGCCGGCCGGATCGGGCAAGTGCCACAACCCTGCCCACTGCCATGCCAGGTCAAACGTAGCAGTGGCGAACGGCAGGCGGGTGAAATCTTGATGCAGCACCAGGCGCACCGGCAGGTCCAGCTGCTGCCAGATGCGCCGGACGCCTTGCAACCTTTCGGCCACCTCGTCCACCAACGTGACCGCACACCCGCGGCGTGCCAGTTGCACGCTATTGATGCCGCTGACGCCGGCCATGCCATAGAGGGGCGCCTCCAACACGGAGCGGATGTCGAAGCGCTCCCTCAGCCGTTCCAGGTAGCGATTCAACACCAGGCGCTCATAGACCAGGCCAAGGCCCTCGTTGTAATCGGTGAGGTAGCGTTTCCAGACAGGTTCTGCGCCGGCGTCTGGCATCGGGCAACTCCGCTCAGCGTGGCTCTAAGGGCTTGGGGGGATTCTGCGCCGTTCCCTGTGGCACCAGACGCGTGACGCCCAACACCGGACGTCCGCTGCGCTCGTAGAAGGCGGCGACGATGTCCTCTTCCAGTGCCAGAGGCTGGTACAGCGCCTTGAACTCGCGACTGCGGTCGAAAATGATTTCGTCCGGTGCGCGCCACAGATAGAGAGCCTCCGGCTGGTGCACAAAACGCTCCAGTCGGGCGGTGAGCGCGGCGTCCGGCTGCCACTGGTAGCCAAACGCTTCTACCGGCTGCACCGCGCCGAGGGTCAGGAAATTCACAGGCGCGGCGATGCCCCAATCCATCGCCACGACCGGCAATGTCCCCCGCCCTGCGGCTGCATATTCGCGCCGAGCCGTCACCAGCCAATCCGCCAGGTCGTAAATGGCGTCCGAATGGGCGCTGAGTCCGCCGCTGCGCGTCAACGCCTGATGATAGCGCAGGTCATTCGCTGCGTGCATCACCCACGTCGCGGCGAGGAGTGTCAACATGCCGATCATCCCGGCGGGTAGACGGCGCCTGCCCAGGATGGCCTTCTCAGGTGGCGCGCTCCCATTCCGCTCGCATCCTTTCACTATGCAGAGCGTGTACCCGACGCTGCTGCCCAATGCCAGGGCCGGCCACGGCATCAGGACCGCAAAGTGGGTCACCCACAGTGCTGAGACGGTGGCACAACTCGAGAACAACACCCCCAGAATCACGAGAAAGGGTGCCAACGCGCCATATCCCGGCCGAGGATCGCGCCGCAAGGCCCAGATGAGGCCGGCGAATCCCACTACCAGGACGAGCGGTGCGAGCCAATTGGCGTACTGATCTCCCAGATACCACAGATGGCTCCCGGTCAACGTCACCAACAATTGTCCGCTGCGCGTCATCAAGTTGGCCAGATACGCCAGATTGTTGATGCCGTAGTAGGAAACGGTCAAATTCTCGGCGATGCTTTTGATCGTGCCGCCCGTCTGAAGGTTGTAGGCGATCAAGGGGGCACAGCCGATCAGAAAGCCGAGCGTCCCCCATGCCCAAGTGGAGCGTTGGTGCAGCTTCTGGGCCCCATAGCGCGCTGCTTCGGATAAACGTCCGCCCTGCTGTGCCAGCATCACACCAAATGCCGCGAGCCCCAACCCCACCATCATCCAGAGGAAGAGCAGCTTGGCGTAGAGACCCAGGCCAAAGAGGAACGCCCCGGCGAAAGCATAGGCCCGCGACCCGCTGCGCCACCAGCACAACCAGGCCCACGCCGCGGCCAGCCCCAAGGCAGCGGTCACCGAGGTAACGAAGACACCCTGCCGACTCCAGAAGACGAAGGTGGGGTCGAGCGCCAGCATCCACGCCGCGATGCTGCCTGCCAGCGGCGTGACCAGCGCACCCGCCAGGCGATAGGCCAGGTAGAGCGTGAGGACGCCCAAGGCGATGGTTGTCAGGCGCACGCTGACCACGCCAGGGCCCCGGAACACAAAAAGGGGCAGTGCCAGATAGGTGTGCAAGGCGCCGATGTAGTCCTGGGTCATCAGCGGCAACTGCCATCCTCCCAACCGGATGCCGTTATCCCGGAAGGTGGTCACCGGTTGGCCCAACACCAGCTGCATCGCCGGCAGCACGTCGAACGCCTCATCGTAGTGCAGGCCGGGCAACGCAATCTGCCAGATGGCTGCGCTCAGGTAGAGCAGCACGGCAAGGACAAAGATGGCACGTTCCAGAAGTTGACGAGGCATCCTTATTCTTGGGCCAGCAATGTAACGTTGGTCACATAGGCATCGTACAGCCAGCCCGAGCCATACAGACGGAGGAACTTGAGGTAGACCGGCTTCGCTGTGCTCAGACTGTCCAGCAGGTTGGGCGACTCGAAAGGATACCACACATAGCGCACAACGCGCCGGCTGGAGTTGAACGGCGTGTCGTAGAGGATCCAGTCCGAGGGCACGGGCGCATAGTAGAACCCGCAGTACCAATCCCGGTCTGTGCCGTCCATCTCATCATAGGCCAGATGCACCATCAGGGGAAACTCGGAGCCGAGCGTACCGCCGCCGGGCAAGCTCTGCAGGTTGACGCGCACATCGAGCAGGATGCGCAAGGACTCGAAGTCCTGGATGTTCTTGTTGAGGTGCTGAATGATACCAATCTCACTATGGACGTTGTCTTGTCCGCTGCTTTGAAAGTGCAATGCCTTCTGGACGCCGGTGGAGACGATTTGCGCGGTGGTGGTGACCACGCCGGAAGGAGGCTCGACACGATACACCTGCCAGCTCTCTTCTAGGGGTTGCGAGAAGTCTCCGTTCACCAACAAGTTTCTTTCGGCCGGCATGGGCCCCAAAGGAGGCTGATTACGTGGCAGGATGGCGCGCTCCCCGGCGGCGAGTACCAGCTGTTTCTCTCCGATGGTGACGCGGGCCAGTCCCACGCGCGTGGTGATCTGCACTTCATCGTCGCTCGCCTCCAGCGCATAGCTGCCTTCGCTGAGCACTGCATATGCATCCTGGCAGCGCAGCTCGAAGTGTAGCGCCCGCGGATAATCGCTCATCAGCTTGCTCATCGGCACCGCCCGCACCCGACCGTGATGCAGCTCCACGAGGATGGTGTCCGGCTGCTGCCCGCTCGCAAAACGTGGCGAGCGGACCTGGCGGATGGTCACGCTGGTGTTGTTATACAGCGTCAGAAGGCTATCGTTGAAAAAGGTCACAATCGCCTGCGCATTGCCATCTGTGCGGATGTTCGTGTTCTCTTCGACCCGGATGGTGGTGCCGTCCGAAACGGGGATCGGCGTGCTGGCGTCCAATCGCTGGACCAGCACGGTGCCCTGTACTGAGGTGACGGAAGATTGTTCCGGTTCGGTCGCGTTGAGGATATAGGCGCGGATGCCCAAGGGAATGCCGATCACCAGGGCACAGAAGGTGACAAACGCCAGTATCATGATAATCCAGGCCAGGCGCTCGGGATCATCTCGCATCCGGGTCCGATCCTTTTCGGGCCGACAGCGGTGGAATCACAAGCCATCCAGGCGGTAGAGACCGGCCTTGCGTGCCCACGCGACCGCTTGTTCCCATTCCGCGCGCGTGATGCGGCGGCTCAGTTCAGGGTATTCACACGCCCGATAGGCCGGCCGATATTGGTCCATCAGGTTCAGATAGGTGTGGGGGGAGATCTCGCGCGCCAGAAATTCGATGATGCGCTCCGTGCCGGCCAGGTTTTCCGGCAGGATCAGATGGCGCACCAACAGCCCACGTCGTGCCAGGCCATTTTCATCTACCACTAGGTCGCCCACTTGACGGTGCATCTCGCGTACCGCTGCCTGGTTGACCTGCGGATAATTGGCGACTCCCGAATAGCGGCGAGCGATCTGGGCATCGGCGTATTTCATATCGGGCATATAAATGTCGATGACTCCATCCAGGATGCGCAACATTGTGAGGGAGTCGTAGCCGCCGGTGTTGTACACCAAGGGCAGGCGCAGGCCAGCCTGCGCGGCGATGAGCACGGCCATCAGGATCTGCGGGACGACGTGGCTGGGTGAGACGAAATTGATGTTGTGACAGCCCATCGCTTGCAGCTCCAGCATGATCGCCGCCAGCCGCTTGGGCTCGATCGGGACGCCTTCATCCAGCTGGCTGATCTCGTAGTTCTGACAATATTTGCATTTCAGGTTACAGCCGGTGAAAAAGATGGTGCCCGACCCACGCCAGCCGCGCAACACGCTTTCCTCACCCAAATGGGGGCCATAGCTGGCAACGCCGGCCAGTTCGCCCACGCGACAGAAACCGCGTTCGCCGGCGCGCCGATTCACCTTACACACCCATGGGCACACGTCACATTCACTCAGGTGCTCATAGGCTTCAGCGGCGCGCCGGGCCAGCTCACCACTGTGTAACAGCTTCACATAGGAAGGCTCCCAAACGTCCATCCGGTCCTTCGATTGCGCGCTTCTCACCCACCCGTGGCCCAAATACGCCTACACCTCCTGGATAATCTGGTAATCGGTGCTGAGCTCCACCGCCTTGGCCAGAGTCGTGCTCACCGAACAATATTTCTCCTCCGACAAGCGAATGGCATCCGCCACCGCTTTTTCGGACAGATCGCGCCCACGGACGATGTAGTGCACATGAATTTTGCGGAACGTCCATGGCGGGTCGGTGTCCTGCTCCCCATGCACTTGCACCTCCAGCTCGGTCAGCTGTTGGCGCTTCTTTTGCAAGATGTTCACAATATCC
>Ga0308395_1001461_pt1 | contig 15384 bp, 11 predicted proteins | sample Hotspr20SampleP4_FD_202097 | JGI IMG/M metagenome (GOLD analysis project Ga0308395, IMG submission 202097) | Hot spring phototrophic mat microbial communities from Mushroom Spring, Yellowstone National Park, Wyoming, United States - 20050930_P4 ...
GGATACATTGCGGCGCTGAACTTCACCTCGATCGCCCACGCGCTGACCATCACGTACACCTCGCCGATATTTGTCACTCTGTTCTCGGCCCTCTATTTGAAAGAGCCCATCGCGCCGCGCAAGTATTTAGGTATTCTGGTTGTGTTGGCCGGCATTGCCGTGTTGGTCGGCTTTCAACCGGCGCTGGACACGACGATGCTGATCGGGGACGGACTGGCGCTCATCTCGGCGGTCACTTTTGGCATCTACTCGGTCATGGGGCGTTCTCAGCGCACCACATACCCTTTGTTGACGTACGCCTTTGCCACATATGGCATGGCTGGCATCTGGATGTTGCCGGCGGCGTTGCTCACCTGGACGCCCGCTGGCTATGGCTTGCGCCAGATGCTCGCCCTCGTTCTATCCGGTGCGTTGCCGCTGGGACTCGGTCACACGCTGTACAATGCCGCCATCCGCCACACCCACGCGACCTATGTCAATCTCATCGCCACCCAAGAGGTGACAGGCGGTGTGCTTTTGGGTATGCTCATATTGGGTCAAACACCCAGCCTCAACTCGCTCGTCGGCGCTGTGATCACACTGGTTGGCATTGCCATCGTACTGCTATGATGCGGCTTTGTTTGCGTTTCTGCTGAGCTTGTGATAGTTTTGTCACCAGGATGTGATATGCAGCTCGCTGCGTGTGATGTTCTGCCGACGAGGGCTTTAGAGGTGTCCGATCTGTGACCACACAATACTCCGCTGGTACACCTGTGACATCTTCCTCTCCAGGGAAGGAAATTATTGCGACGCCGTGGATTGCACTCCCCGTGGACTGGCTGATCGCCTATTTGCGCTGGCCATGGCTTGCGGTGGCCCTTGCGCTGGTCTGGCTGAACCCGGGGGCAGATCCGGAGACCTTTTTCTACGTGTATATCATCGCAGGGTTGGCTGCCTTCCACAATATGCTCCAGACCGCTACGTTGTACTTTCGTTTCCATCGATCTTGGATGCGCGTGGTGGGCGTCATGGTGGATCTCGGCGTCGCAGGGCTGATCATCCTGATAGCGGGCAGCCAGTCGAACCCTCTCCTGCCGGTCGCGATCTTTCCGGTGCTGTGTGCTGCCCTGGGCATAGGGATCGTAGGCGGTCTATCCGCCGTTGTGCCGATGGCCCTTGTCTATGTCGGCAGCGCCACTATCCGCCAACAGCTCAATAGTTTAGCCGATATCTATACGCTGATCAGCCACATCGTCTTGCTGGGAGTAGTGGTGGGTGTGGCAGGCCTCCTCCGTTCTGGAAGCCAAACCGGCGCCAAGGGAGGCAACTTCCCGCTCATCGGCGCACCTGCCAAAGAGCTGGAACAGTTGCGGCGCGCTTATCGGCACGCCACAGTGGTGCGTCAGATGGCTACCACCCTCAGCGCGACGCTGAGCTACGAGCGCGTGTTGCGCACGATGTTGGAGCTCAGCATGATCGCGATCAGCGAGTCCGACGCGATCAACCCCTCCTTGGTGGGCCTGGTGATGTTGTTCGAGCAGGAAGGGAATTTCGAGCAGCTGCGCGTCTATGCCGGCCGCAACATCCCACGTGCGGACGAAAACCGGCTCGTTTCCGGGAGGAGCGAGTTGATCGCCCAGGCTGTGTCCAACGCCGAACCGCGCATCGCCGGCGATGTGAGCGATGATCCGGTTCTCAGCCAGCTGCTGAGTATGCGTGAGATCAAATCGGTGTTGTGTGTGCCGTTGCGCGCCGGCCTCGACACATTTGGGGTGGTGGTGCTTGGCAGTACTCTCCCCGGCTTCTTCAATGCCGAGCACGCCGAGTTGCTCTCCACCTTCTGCCATCAAGCCTCGTTGGCGCTAAAGAACGCTCAGCTGTACCAAAACTTGCAATTGGAACAGCGCCGTATTCTGGAAAAGGAGTCGGAAGCACGCCACAAACTCGCTCGTGAACTCCACGATGGTCCCACACAATCCATCTCGGCCATCGCGATGCGGCTCAACTACGTGCGCATGATGATCGAGAAACAACAACCCCTGGACAAAGTGGTGGAAGAAATGTCCCAAATCGAAGAGCTGGCGCGCAAAACCACCCAAGAAATCCGCATGATGCTGTTCACCCTGCGGCCGGTTATCCTGGAGACGCGTGGCCTGGTGGCGGCGCTGCGCCAATATGCCGAACGCCTGCGCCAGACGGACGGTCTGAACGTGCGTGTGGATGCTCAAGGCTACCGGGGGCAGCTGGAAAAGGAAGCAGAGGGTGTGATTTTCTCGATTGTCGAGGAAGCGATTGGCAATGTCAAGAAACACGCCAAAGCGCGCAACGTTCTGATTCGCCTGTGGATTGAGGATCACCTGCTGTGCGTGGAGATCCAGGATGATGGGGTCGGCTTCGATGCCGAGGCTGCACGTCTCCGACGCGAGGTGGGGCATATGGGATTGCTCAACATGGAAGACCGCGCGGAATACCTGGGAGGTCATTTCGCGATCGAGTCACAACCTGGAGCGGGCACTTGTGTGCGGCTTGAGATCCCCTTGCATCGCTGGAGCAAAGTGAGCTAGCCTACCGGCGGAGATGGATGCTCGTTGGCAGATCGTCGCGTATCTTGTCGCCTCGATGCTCTTCCGAATCGTGGCGGAACGACTTGCCGTCTTCATCCAAGCGAGCGCTGCCCGACACCCTGCTTGGACGCATTTCGGTTTTCCGCTTCTGCGCTTTAGCTACTACGTAGGTTTCCCTTATATTGCTCTCTTGCTGGGCGTTTTGCCTGCCGGTTATCTGGGCCTGGTGGGGTTGGAGCAATTGCACAACACTGCCGCACTATCAGCCGAGAGGGGGGTTCTGGAACAGGTGCGCATTGCTTTGGCGTTGCTGCTGCGCACCTGGTTGCCCCACCTGGGACAATGGGCCGGCCTGACCATCCTGATGGCCGGACTGTTGGCCGCTACCTGGACACTCTATCGCTACGCCCGCCGTCCGATGCAAGGTGATCCAGCCCATTCTGACGTGTCGGATGGCCTCGGCGATGTCGCCGCGCCGGCGACGGTGGTGTATGCCGCTGTCCATTGGAGTTTCTATCGCGCCGCCATCTGGTGGCTGAGCGATGACCGCTATCTGGGCGTGATAGGAGGTGTGGCACTGGTCCTGATCGAATGGGGGCTGTGTGCGTGGTTGGCCGGACGACCGTCGCAGCGGCTGACCTCCGAACGCATTCTGGTTGAGGCCAGTCTGCTCATCACCACGGCAGCGATCTTCTATTATGTGCCCAACTTGTGGCTGCTCATCCCGACGCACTGGCTGCTGGCGCGCCTGTGTCGGCGCTTCGTAGCGGCATCTCCAGATTTGGCGCATGGGGCAGTTGATGCTATAAATGAGGGGAAAAAGAGATTTTAGGGCGGAATATCGGTCAGCTTAGGAGGTCAGTAAGACAGCTGTGGCGGAGAACCTGTCATCCCAGAAATCCAATACCCCGCGCATTGTGATCGAAAAGAATGGTCCCTACCATGTCTATGGCGATGTGCCGTTGGTGCGCAAGGTGCAGGTTGTCTCCGAATACGGAGAACCGCTTACCTGGCGGAAGGAGGGCGTGATCGAGACGAAGGGCACTTACACGCTATGTCGCTGTGGGCATTCTGCGAACAAACCATTTTGTGACATGACCCATCTTTTCGAGCCTTTCGACGGTACCGAAACTGCTGATCTTCGCCCCACCGCCGAGCGCCAGAAGGTTTTCGTCGGCACCAACATCATCGTACGGCGCGACTATTCATTATGTTCTGAGTCTGGGTTCTGTGGTACGCGCTTCAGCACTGTGGAACAAATGGTGCCCAACACCGATGATACCCATGTACGATCGCTGGTCATCGCCATGGTGGAACGCTGTCCCTCCGGTTCCTTCACCTATGCTATCGCCGAAGGGGAGCCGGACATCGAGCCGGATTTGCCCCAGCAGATCGCAGTGACCACCGAGATAACCTCAGAGGGGCCGATCCAGGGTCCCCTGTGGGTGACCGGTTACATCCCGATTGAGCGCTCCGACGGGCAATTGCTGGAAATGCGCAATCGGGTGACGCTGTGCTGCTGCGGAAAGTCGAAGAACAAGCCCTTCTGCGATGGTTCACATCGCCCAAGGGGGCATGAGTAGCGGGATAGCGCCGGTTTCCGCTTAGTCTCAATGAGCTCGCAGCACGGCCGGTTATCGGACAGCAGGTTGGCTTATTTCGGATAGCTTTGCCAGCGCTCGGTCCAGACGCCGGAGCACCCGTTCGCGCCCTAGCACTTCGAGCGTGCCGAACAAAGGCGGAGCGACCAACCGCCCACATATCGCCACCCGCACCGGCTGGAACAGCTGTCCGGTCTTCACCCCCAATTGCGCGGCGAGTGCCCGCAGCGCCTGCTCGATGGCATCGTGGGTGAAGGGCTCCACTCGGGCCAGCACTTCGCGCGCACTATGCAACCAGCTTCGGGTTGCTGTCACGTCCGCCTGTTTGGGGATCAACAACTGCACGTCGTAGTCGGGCAGCTCTTCCACGAAGAAGAAATCCACCAGGCCGGTCACCTGATCCAGACGTTCCATACGTTCCTGGATCAGGGGCACAATACGTCGCAATGTCGCGCGGTCAACATGCCATCCTGCTCGTTGGACGAAGGGGATCAGCCGTTCGGTGAGGTCATCCACGCTCAGCTTGCGGATGTACACGCCGTTGAAGTAATCCAGCTTCTGGTAATCAAAGGCGGCCGCTGTGGGATTGACCCGTTCGATGGTGAAGCGCTCGATGATCTCTTCGCGGGTCATGAACTCGGTGTGTGCATCGTAACGCCAACCGATCAACGCCAGGTAGTTGAACATTGCCTCCGGAAGATAACCTGCTTCTCGAAAGTCGCGCACATGCACCGGCAATGTCCGACCATCCGGCGTGACTTTTTTGCGCTTGCTCATTTTGCCCTTGCCGCTCGGATCGAGCACCACCGGCAGGTGCGCAATGGCCGGCATCTGCCAGCCGAAAGCTTTGTACAACTGCACGTGACGTGGCGCTGAAGCGATCCATTCGTCCGCGCGCAAAATGTGGGTGATGTGCATCAGATGATCATCCACCACATTGGCGAGATGATAGGTGGGATAGCCGTCGCTTTTGAGCAAGACGACATCGTCTTGGGTGCTGTTTTCCACAGTGATATCGCCGCGGATCAAGTCGTGGAAGGTGGTGGTGCCTTCCAGGGGCATTTTGAGACGGATGACGGCCGGCTCGCCTGCTGCCACACGCTCCGCTGCCAGGTGCGGGGCGATCCAGCGGCAGCGCCGGTCATAACCCGTGGCTGCGCCGCGGCGCGCCACCGGAGTAGGGTCCTCGCTGCCTTGCCGCTCGGGACTGCAGAAGCAATAATAGGCGGCACCGCTTTCGATCAGCTGACGCGCATATTGCTGATAGAGATGAAGGCGCTGAGACTGAAAATAGGGGCCATATGGTCCGCCCACTTCCGGACCTTCGTCCCAGTCCAACCCCAACCAGCGCAAACTTTCCAGCAGATCGGGCAGGGCACGCGGGTCATAGCGTTTCCGATCGGTATCTTCGATGCGCAGGATGAAGGTGCCGCCGCAATGGCGTGCGAAAAGCCAGTTGAAAAGCGCGGTGCGCAGGCCTCCGACGTGCAACAGCCCGGTAGGACTGGGTGCAAAGCGCACGCGCACCGTTTGGGTTTGACTCATCGCGGCCTCTCTATGACTCTTGATCCTGTCTCTGGGACTTCTCGATCTTGGCCCACGTATCGCGCAACGTCACCGTGCGGTTAAACACTAGTTTGCCGTTCGCCGAATCTGGGTCCACGCAGAAGTATCCCAGGCGCTCGAACTGGTAGCGGCTGCCGATGGGCGCCCCCTTCAAGCTCGGCTCCACCCAACAGGAGGGCAACACTTCCAGAGAATTGGGATTGATGTTCGCCGTGAAATCTTGACCTTCCTCCACATCGTTGGGATCCGGTTTGGTGAAAAGATGGTCATACAGGCGCACTTCGGCTTCGATGGCGTGCGCCGCCGACACCCAGTGCAAAGTGGCTTTGACCTTGCGCCCGTCCGGTGCGTTGCCCCCACGTGTTGCGGGATCATACGTGCAGTGCAGCTCGACCACCTCACCGGTTTGCGGGTCTTTTATGACATCCACGCACTTGATGAAATAGGCATAGCGCAGACGCACCTCACGCCCCGGCGCCAGGCGGTAGAACTGCTTGGGCGGATCCTCCCGAAAGTCATCCCGCTCGATGTAGAGCTCGCGCGAGAAGGGCACCTTGCGCGTGCCCATGCTGAGGTCCTCCGGGTTGTTGATCGCCTCGACCTCTTCCACCTGTCCTTCGGGATAGTTCAGCAGCACCACCTTCAGCGGGCGCAGGACGGCCATGACGCGCGGCGCTCGCTTGTTCAAGTCCTCGCGCACACAATGCTCCAGCAAGGCGATGTCCACCACACTGTTGGTCTTGGCAACCCCGATGCGTTCGGCGAAGTTGCGGATCGCTTCGGGGGTATAGCCGCGCCGGCGCAGGCCCGAGAGGGTGGGCATCCGAGGGTCGTCCCAACCGCGCACATAGCCGCGCTCGACCAGGGTCAGCAGCTTGCGCTTGCTCAACACCGTGTAGGTGAGATTCAGGCGCGCGAACTCAATCTGGCGCGGATGATAGACCTCCAATACATCCAGGAACCAGTCGTACAGAGGACGATGATCCTCGAATTCCAGCGTGCAGATCGAATGGGTGATCCCCTCGATCGAGTCGGACAGACAGTGGGCAAAGTCATACATCGGATAGATGCACCACTTGTTGCCGGTGCGGTGATGTTCGGCATGGCGGATGCGGTAGATGACCGGGTCGCGCATGTTCAGGTTGGGCGAAGCCATGTCAATCTTGGCACGCAGGGTGCGCGCGCCGTCCGGGAACTCGCCGGCACGCATCCGGCGAAAGAGGTCCAAATTCTCCTCCACCGAGCGGTTGCGATACGGGCTCTCCCGTCCCGGTTCGGTCAACGTGCCGCGGTACTCACGTATTTCATCCGGTGACAGATCGCACACATACGCTTTGCCCAGCCGGATCAGCTGCTCGGCATATTCGTACAATTGCTCAAAGTAATCCGAGGCGTAAAACAGCCGATCTCCCCAGTCAAAGCCCAACCAGCGCACATCCTCGATGATCGACTCCACATATTCGATGTCTTCTTTGGTGGGGTTGGTGTCGTCAAAGCGCAGATTGCACAACCCCCCATACTCCTCCGCCAACCCGAAATTGAGGCAGATGGACTTGGCATGGCCGATATGCAGATAGCCGTTCGGTTCCGGCGGGAAACGGGTGTGCACCCGTCCACCGAAGCGATTGGTGCGCAGGTCCTCTTCGATGATTTCCTTGATAAAGTTCGAGGGCGGAGCACCCTCGATCTCGTTGTTCCTTCCTTCACTCATAGTGACCGCATCACCTCCTTACCGCGCAGTACCCCGACGCTTGCCCCATACAGACGTTGCTGATTATCCTGTCAGATTTCTCCATCATGGGGTCGATCCCAGGCGCAGCTCCACCTGACGCTGCACCGCCGGCGAGTGCCAACGATTCTGCACATCGCCCAACGCGTGACGCTTGAAGCGTCGGCGCACCTGTTCCGGCGATACGTTGCCCATCAGCGCGATGTGCGACTCCTCCCAGGCGCCATATCCTGCCTGCGCGCAGTACCATAGATAGCCCACCTCTTCCACGGCGAAGCCCATCAGCCGTGCCGCGGTGACATCGGCGGCCAGCCAATCGGCGCTCGCCAGCGCGATCCGCCACGCGACTGCTTCGCCATCACTCGGACCGTTGCCTTCCATGGCTTCAAAGCCGTCCAGAACCGTCAGGTGAGGATATAGGTGCTTCGCCAGGGTGAAGAGATTGAGATGGATCACCGGGAAGCCCTGATGCATCGCTGCCTTGCTGGAGCGCCCCACATTGCCGAAGAACAGTTCCTTAACCTGAGCGATGAAGGGACTGTTGCGGATCACCGCCGGCAATGCGAGATACATCCCCTCGGCTGCGTGGATAACCCGGCCGGTCCAGCTCGAGCGTGGCGCGCCCGTATGCCGATCGACCGATGAAAGCCGGCTGATCAAGCTGCCCATAATCATATTCTTCAAGCCCAATGTGACCAACACCACATCGTGCGTCTTGGGCACCGCGAGCGAGATGCGCAGCCGGCTCTGCACCGCGATGCGGCTCGCTTCGAGAGAACGTGGTCGCAGCCGCCAGTCGAAGGCACTTAAGGTGACCGGCTCGTCGGCATTGAGGTCCGCAAGCCGGACGGCGCGGTATTCATCCGGGAGGCTCTGATACCCATTGCGCTGGAAAGCCTCCCACGTGCTGCTGAGCGCTGTGCCATCTGCGACCACGATGGGTGCATCGGTGTGCCGGCGCAGCCAATCCAACACCGCTCGCACCGCATCCACGTGAGTCACCGCCAGCGGATTATCGGCACAGACGAGATTGGGCTTGACCAGGATCTCCTCTCACTTGCAACAGGGGTTCGACGTCGGCTGCGATGGCATCCAACGCCGCCAGGATGTTCTGACGACGATCCTCTCCTCGGATGAGACTCACACGACTCGCCATTCCCCATCTTCCTTGTCCAAACTCATCGCCGCCTACACCAATACGCTAAGCCTCAGCGTCTGTCCGTCTGCGCTTGCTCTTTTATTGGATGCCGTAGAAACGCTTGGCACTATCCACCGTATTGCGCAACAACATTGCGATGGTCATCGGTCCCACCCCGCCTGGCACCGGGGTGATGGCGCCCGCCACCTCTTTGACTTCATCAAACGCCACATCGCCGACCAGGCGGTGGCCGCCGGGTTTGTTCGGGTCGGGCACTGCGTTGATGCCCACGTCGATCACCGTCGCGCCGGGCTTCACCCAGTCGCCACGCACCATCTCCGCTCGTCCCACGGCGGCGACCAGGATGTCCGCACGGCGCACCACGTTGGGCAGATCGCGCGTGCGCGAGTGGCAGATCGTCACCGTCGCGTTGCGATGCAAGAGCAACATCGCCACAGGCAACCCCACAATATTGCTGCGTCCCAGCACCACCGCTTCCTTACCCTCGATGGGGATGTGCATACGGTCGAGCAGCTCGATACATCCGCGTGGCGTGCATGGGACAAACAGCGGCTCACGGCGCTTCATCGAAAGGCGACCGATGTTGAGCGGGTGGAAACCGTCCACATCCTTTTCAATGCTGATGGCCCCCAGGATTTCCTCTTCATCAATGTGCGCGGGCAGGGGCAGCTGCACCAGAATCCCATGGACTTCCGGATTGGCATTCAGCTCGCGCACGATTTGAAGCAGCTCTGCCTGGCTGATACTTTCCGGCAGGTCGTGTCCGAACGAGGCGATGCCCACCTCGGCGCACGCCTTCTTCTTACTGCGCACGTAGGTTTGAGAGTCTTTGCGCTCGCCCACCAGTACCGTGGCCAACCCCGGCACCTTGCCGTACTTGACCTTCATTTCCTCCACTTCCGCTCTGATCTCGGCCCGAATCGTCTCCGAGATCGCCTTACCGTCAATGATTTGGGCGGACATCTCATGTTCCTCCTTGATAAATGCAATTATAGAGGTGCTCTTGGGAAGGTTCCAAAAAGGTTGCTCACATACGACCGGAGAGGCAAACCCTGTACAGCCCGCGCTCGGCTGCATTATAACATGGCTATCCTCTATGTAGCAATACAAAAAAGGGGTGAAGGGTGTATTTCAGCTTGGGGGCAAGTTGAAATAGCCCCCACCTCAACCCTCCCCGTGGACGGGGAGGGTGCGAGCTCCCCCGCGCCCGCCGTGCGGGCGCGGGTTTGGGGGTGAGGGGGACGGGGAGGGAGTCCACGGGCTCACGCGCACGACGCGGTTTGAACCTCGCCTCTTTTTGGAAAATGAAGTGCACCCGGTGAACATCCACCCAGAAATCGAAGCAGGATCGCAGCTGTCGGAACAACCCCGATCACCCCAACTCTTCTCGCACGGCGTAGATGGGCTTGTTCTGACTCTCAAAATAAGTCCGCACGACCAGCTCGGCCAACAATCCCATCAACACCAGCTGCACCCCTACGGTGAACAACATGATGGCGAGCAGGAGCAATGGTCGCTCCGTCAGCGATACGCCGTAGAGAAACTTGAGCGCTGTCAAATACAGGCCGATCGCCGTCCCCAGCACTATGGCAATTATTCCCATCAGCCCGAAGATCTGGATCGGACGCGTCGAGTAGCTCAACAGGAAACGCACGGTGAGCAAGTCCAAGATCACCCGTATCGTGCGCCCGATACCGTACTTGCTCTTGCCATAGCGCCGGGCGCGGTAGTTGACCGGCACCTCGGCGATGTTCACCCCGTAGTAGCTGGCGATGGCCGGCACGAAGCGGTGCATGTCGCCGTAGAGACGGATCTCGCGCGCCACATCACGACAGTAAGCTTTGAGGGAACAGCCATAGTCATGCAGATACACCCCTGTCACCTTGGAGATCGTCCAGTTGGCGATGGCAGAAGGGATGCGCCGCGTGAAGAAAGTGCCCAGCCCTTCTTTCCATCGGTTGACGCGCCAACCGCTCACGACATCGTAGCCTTCCTCCATTTTGGCCAGCAAACGTGGAATGTCACCCGGCGGATTCTGCAGGTCGGCATCCATCGTAATCACCACATCCCCGCGTGCCCGGTCGAATCCGGCCGCAAATGCGGCCGTCTGACCGAAGTTGCGGCGTAATCGCACAACGCGCACGCGCGGGTCACGGCGATGGATCTCGGCCAGGCGGGCGAAGCTGTCGTCACGGCTGCCATCGTCCACCGCGATGACCTCAAAACTGCGCCCGATGGCCTCCAGCGTGGGAATCAGCTCGGCGAAGAGATGCGGGATGTTCTCGGCCTCGTTGTACACGGGAAGGATGACCGACAATTCGGGTGTCGAAGATGCGTTCATACTCTCTTTACTCCACAGTAATGGTGGTCAATTCAACAGCAGACCCGAGCAAACGGCCATTTTCATCTTTGGCTTCCAACCGCGCCCCGGTCTCGGGATCGTAAACGCCCACCAAGACCGGATAGCGTCCGGGTGGCGTGTTGGGATCGAGCGTGACACGAAATTGGCCGACACCGCTCTGTGGCGGGCGCCATTCGTCGGTGCGCAGCCGGCACACCGGGTCGTCGTCGTGCTGACCCCAAATGCGCTCGCTTTCTACATGGACAAACGTGCGATAGCGCACGGGCATCGGCGCCAGCGCTTGCCAGTACAGAGCGAGCTCCAGGCGCTCGCCCGGTTTGAGGTGCGCGGTGCTGATATCATACCCGCGCAGCAGCAGCCGCTCCCCCCAGATGATATGCAACGGATGTTCGCCTTGCGAATCACGCGTGTAGCGCGCGGGTGTGGCCATGTGATCGTAGAGTGCCCGATAGTCGTCCAGCTGGTACACGGTCGGAGTCGCCGACTCAGCGCCGCTGCGTTCCCACATAAAGAGCCGCGGCTGATTGTCCACCAGGACGACCCGCGTCAAGCGATAGCCTTGCGCGGGCAGCCGGTCAAACTCGGCCGGCAGACCCCGCGCGCCCATCGCCACAAAATAATTCTGTGGGTCTTCGAAACAGGAGCGCGGCGTCTGAAACGTGTACCAGATGGGCACGGCGAACGATTCCTTGATGGTACGAAAGTCGCCGCGCAGCTCTCCCTGGGCATAAAGCACGCCGACCACCTTCCAGCCGCTCAGCCGCGGGTTGCTGACCAGCTTGCGCGGACGCGGCAACCTGCCGTAAACCAGGCGATATAACGAGAAGTCGGCATAGCGTGCATTTGCTTCGGCGCGCCAATAATCCGCCACCGTGCCCAGATATTGCAGATGCTCGTAGAACAAGATGGCACCGGAACAGGCACCGAGAAGTCCGACCAGCGCCCATCGCGCCACCTTTCCCCAGTGGCCCTGCAGCCACATCCACACCGCCAGGAACCCCCATCCGGTCAACAGCATCCAGAAGGGATGGACATTGCGGATGTGCGTGGCAGCATCGCGCGCCAAGAAGGCGAGCGCCACATAAGGCACACCGAACCAGAGGGCCAGGCTTCTGATGGGGAAGGCGACGCGGTCGGAGAGGGCCACCACGCCGATGAGCAGCACATAGGGTAGCAGTGCCATATTGAATGCTCCCCATTCCCATAACGCCGGCCAGAGCAGCGTGGTCACAATGCCTATTCCGGCGATGGCCGCCAGCCACGTCCCGGCACGTCCCACCCGGCGCAGCGCCCCGAAAAGCGTCACGGCGGAGAAGAACACCACCCATGGGGTATAAAAACGCGAGCTGTACTCACTCTCGAGCTCCAGCAAATCGGCTGCCCGATTGTACAACCAGGCACTGCCGACACGCTCCGTCGCGTAGTACTCGACCGCGCGCGGGAAATAGGGATCCTGCACAAATGGCACATAGAAAGCCGCTGCCAACGCGAGGAACAGCCCTCCGCCGGCCAGCATCGCCAGGCGCACATGCCGCCACAGCGACTCCCGCCGCCAAAGTGTCAGCGCTACCGTTCCCACAAAAGGTGGCACATAAAGGATCATGTTCGGATGCGCGACCAGCCCGATCCCCAGCAATCCCCATCCGGCTATCAGCCAGGCGCCCGCATTTCGGTCGGATGTATCCCGCGACTCGTAGAAACGCCACGCACACCATGCCGCCAACACAGCCCACAGCACAATGATGCTGGGGTTCTCGACGTGGCGTGCATAGGCGATCAACAGGCCGTTGACCGCCACGAGCGCGCCGCCGACCAGGCCCACCCCGGCGCTGACCATGCGTCGCCCTAGCATGAAGACGGCCAACACGGTCAGGGTGCTACAAAGGGCGAAGGGGGCGCGCGCCAGCCCCTCGTTGATCCAGCCGTGGGTCAGCCACACCGTCGCCGGGATCAGCCAGTGGACAGGCCCTTTGCTGTCCAGGAAGGGGGCGTATTCCTCCCCCTTCATTGCGCGCACGGCCAGGACCATGTTCTCGATCTCATCCTCGTGGAATTCGGCGTAACCCAGAGCATCCCAACGCAGATAGATCGCCACGATCAAAATGGCCACCAAACCGGCCAAAATGGCACCGCGCGGCCAGAGCCATCTGTGGGGGATGTCGTCAGACCGCAACACCGAGAACACCAGACCACCCAACGTCACGGCGTCCAGCGCGATGAGCACCTGGACGAGGTCGAGTGGCTGGGGCCAATAGACCGCTGCCAGCAAAGCGACCGAGGCGAGGGCACAGGAGAGCCCACCCAACAGCACCAGACGTTCGATGCCATCTTGAGTGCCCAACCAGTTCACCCCCCACAACCATGGCAGCCCGGGCAGCGCAAAGAGCAGGGCCAGGCCAGCCAGCAACCGCACTGCGTCGGGGGCGCCGGCCAGGATCACCCCGTTGGCCAGCATCAGCGCGCCAAGCAATGCCAGGCGAGCGACCAACTTGCGCGGCATCACTTCTCCTCGAGGACACGATAGCTGTGGGCGCCGCGCAGCAAATATGCCACACCGCCGACCACGCCGGGCGCCACAGTGCCGATGACATACACCAACAGGGATAGCGACAGCGCCACTGCCTGTGCTACGCCGACCTGGGTGAACAGATACACGTAGGCACCTTCGCGTACCCCCAAACCGGCGAAGGAGATGGGCGCGATGAGCACCACGGAGGTAATCGGTACAAAGACCAAATAGTAGGCCAGTGGCAGGTCCATGTGCAATGCATAACCCAGGAGCACGTTCATCGCGATGAGCAGGATGTTGAAGCTCACCCCCACCCCAAACGCACGCGCCAGTGCCCCGGAGCTGTAGCTTTGTAGCGAGCGAACCAGAGCATGCACGGGGCGGACCGCCAATGCACGGGCGAAGAGCGGCAGACGCCTGGCCAGACCATCCCACAATGGCTTCGAAGAGATGAGCCAGGCGATCAGCAAACTGACACCAAAGATAACCACGGTGAAGATGGCAATCTGGGAGGGGATCAGCCACCAGCTGAAAAGCAACGCCACCAGCGCAATGGCTTGCAACGCGAAGAGACCCATAAAGCGATCCACCAGCACGGTGCTGATCACCTGGGCACTCTGGCCGGTGCTGCGCGAGAGCTCATAGGCTTTGATGGCATCCCCGCCGATACCGCTGGGCAGCAGATTGGTGAAGAGGAAGCTGATAAACCATAGTGTAGTCAGCTCTCCCAGCGAAGCGGAGACAGTCTGGTCGCGCAACAGGATCTGCCAGCGCACCGCGCGCACCGCCACGCCCAGCATCGAGACGACCAACGCTGCCACCAGATACCAGGGATCGGCGCTCTGCAGCACGTTCCAAAGCATTGCTAAATCAACACTGCGCACGATCAGCACAATCAGCACAATGCTGACCAGGATGCGCAGTGCATTGAAGGCCCGCTCCTTATATTTTTGCCCCGCGTTTTTCATCCGCTGCTCGATAGCATCATGGATTGGTAAGTGACTGGTACGCTGCAGCCGCCGCGGCCCATTCACCTGCATCGGCCAGGGCTTCAGCCGCCTCGGCGCGTGCCCCCTGCCAGCGTGGCTGCCGTGCTACCGCCTGCTGGTACGCGTACACTGCTTCCTCAAAGCGTCCCGCCGCAGCATATGCCTCGGCCAACACAACATACCCCCCTGGAGAATCGGGATCATCTGCCACCATTGCCTGATAGGCGGCGATCGCCTCGGATAGACGTCCGGCGGCGCGCAAGGCATCTCCCAGAAAGAGATAGGCGGCTGCACGGGTCACGCGTGCGTCGGGTTGCATCAGCCCCTGGGCTGTCACCTGTTCGGCCCACTCCGGTGCCGCCATCACCGCCTGGCGCATCAGATCGATCACTGCTTCTCGCAACACGGTGGCCTCATAAATGGGCACCACCGGTTCGGAGATCACCAGACCGGGGAATTCAACCGGACGCACCGCGGCCATCGGATGCGGGCGGAAGCGGGTCACCACCCACACACGCCCGCCGCTGACGCGCATGCCCTCTATCCGCCGTGGCAACGTTGCCACCAACATGGCTGGCGTGGTCAGCTCAGCCGGCCCGCGATAATAATAGCCCAGATAACGCCCCGTGTCGAACAATGCATCGCTGATGATCACGTCGCCGGGACGCGTCTGTTCTGTCAGGTAGGCTGCCGCTTCTCGCCAGGCGGTGCGCACAGGCCGGTAGACCGCAGGCAGATGCAATGCGCTGAGCAGGATCAACAACGTGGCTATGAGGGCAAAAGCACCCGACGGCAGGCGCACCCTTGCCCGTTTCAAGGATTGGGTGAAACCTCTGATTCCCTGCACTACGAAGATAAGGTAGAGCGGCAACAAAAAGGCGTAGCGTGCGTGCCGCACGCGCGGGTCGCCCGAAAGTGCCGCTGCC
>Ga0308395_1001463_pt1 | contig 15379 bp, 12 predicted proteins | sample Hotspr20SampleP4_FD_202097 | JGI IMG/M metagenome (GOLD analysis project Ga0308395, IMG submission 202097) | Hot spring phototrophic mat microbial communities from Mushroom Spring, Yellowstone National Park, Wyoming, United States - 20050930_P4 ...
AACCAGGGGTACTCGGCCTCCAAACTCTCTTCCCCACCGGTAGCCGGACCATTTTGAGGCCGTGGGGAACCGGCCAAAGCGGTTTGGAGATGTTGCAAAATTCGGGCCTCTAAACCTTCCGGGACCACGACATCGGCAAATGCGGCCGCCACCTGCCGATCCATCGCCTGTACCCAGCGATACCGGGCTGCCAATGCCGCATCCTCCGCCAGAGCCTGAGCCAAAAAACCTAGCCCCGGATCGCTCAGATCCTGGCTCTCCGGCCGACAGGCCTCCATCGCTTCGTAAATCGCTTGTTTGTCAGGCTCGGCGGCCATGGAAAAACCTTCTGCACGTTAGACCAAGGGGGTATTCTTCGCCTTGTTCGGGCCGGATGGAAAAGTCTCTCTAGACCGAGAAAACCCCTCTTGCGGGTTTTCCTAGTTTTCCAATCCTACCAAGACGTAACGTTTTCCCTCCAGATCGATTTCGAACATCTGCGAGTCTGTTTTATCTCTTTTATCTATTTTATTTATTTTGCTTGTTTTATGTGGAACAGAGAAACCCTATAGCCGGAATAGATTGCCAAAAAATCCGCCGCTTTATCGTCCCATCTCGCTGCTTAAAAGGCACTCCTTTGCCCGAAGTGGAATGGGTTACCCGGGTACGGGAAGTTTCTTTTCCGGCCCAGGAGGTTGCCGGGCAATTGGTGCCGTTTCCGCCGGCCCGGTGGATTCCCGAGCCAGCAGTGGGAATAACAGTCCGCGCAGACGGCCCTTGGCCCGGGCTAACCGACTCATCACCGTCCCGATGGGGATTTCCAACCGCTCAGCAATCTCCCGATAGGAAAGGTTTTCAAAGTAAAACATACCCAGGATCACCCGATCCTGGGGGGATAATCGGCCTAGCGCCTGCTGGAGGTGTTCCGGATCGATAGACGGAGGGGGATTTTCCGGTTCCGGAATGGTCTCCAGGGAAAGTTCTAACCCCCCCACCGGAGTGGGGACAGGTTTGGCTCGGCTTTTCAAAAAACAATTTCGCAAAATCGTAAACAGCCAAGATCGGACCGACTCGGCCTGTCGCAATTGGTCCCCCTTCCGACAGGCAATCAAAAAGACCTGTTGGGTCAGGTCTTCGGCATCGGTCTGAGACCCGCTCAGCCGGTAGGCATACCGATAGACCGCCTCGTGATGCTCGGCCACCAGCCGGGCTATGTCCAATGGATTACCTTCGGCGGCCATGGCGGCCTCCTACCTTCCTAGACTCTCCAAGAGGAGAAAATATTCCCGAAAATTGGCAGCACCCGGGAGCAACCCCCAGGTCCCGGACAAGCTGCTTCCTCCCGGGGACGCTTCCGTGATCGAGGGGGTCACCCTGGGACCCGTTCCTTTAAAATGGCTACCCCCCCGGATGGGGCAACCTGTTTGGAGGAGCAGCCTTACAAAACCTTTTCCTTCGGGAGATTTTCTGTCCGGTTGGCCGTGGCGGCCTTGGGAAATCCGCGTGGGCTACCTCCCCCAACCCATATAGTAAGCTAAAATTTAGCAAATCCTGGAATAAAAGCCCAGGATCCAGGATCAATTTTTTGTAGTAAAGGCGGGAAGGGTTCCTGCCGGGTTCGTAACAGGTTTTCCTTGTTTGAGGAGGTTTTGGTATGTTAAAGAGGATTGGTTTGTTGCTGTGCGTGTTGGCGTTGGGGATGTTTCTGATCGGCTGCGGCGGGGAAGCGAAAAAGCCTGCTCCCAAGGCGCCGGAGAAGCCCGCTGCGGGCGCTACGGAAAAACCCGCTGAACCTACTCCACCCGCTGAACAACCCGCCGAAAACCCCGCCGAACAACCGGCCGAAAACCCCGCGGAAAAACCCTAATCTAGCGGTACGCCTATCGGGTAACTCGGATCTTTGGGAATTTCCCAGGGGACGCCCATCCCGCACGGATGAGCGTCCTTTTTTATTTATTTGAGGGTGTCCGGGAATTCCCAGGGTACTGCTTGCCCCATTCCGGGCAGTTCCGCCCTAGACCCGACTCCCCCCGTCCGACACCCACTTTGAACATGGGAGTTTGATATATCTATTTATGCTGCCAAGAGTTAGATAAAGTGAATTCCCGGACACCCTTATTTATTTATTTATTTGCTTTTTCTCTTCGGAACGATCCCAGCCGGGGAGCAGTTGCGAGGTGGGCTTTTTCTTTTTTGTAACATTTTAGCCGAATGAAACAACACGCCGTCCGGCGGCCTAAAACCCCAGTGTGTTATTCCCGCGAAAGCGGCAGTCCAGAAAGTATTTCTAGAGTTCCCCCCTACCCAACAGGAACACCGTAGTAGGCACACAGCAGCCTGGACTGCTGCTTAGGCAGGAATGACACATCGTGCCCCTTCATTCGGCTAAACTGTTACTCTTTTTCAAGTGTTTTCTTCTCTGGTGGAGATGGTCTTTCCAGAACCCCGATGTGTAATCAAAAAGATTTGTTTTAATCATTTTGATAACACTTCAGCCGGCTTTCATAAAAGGCGACATTTACGAAGACGCCCTAACTGCCTAAAATACAAAAGGTTAAGAAAAAACAATTCTCCCCGAGTTTTTGGCCCCCGCTGTGCACTATTTCTCCCTCCGAAAAATGAAAAGCGTTTTCTTTTAACCCGTCTCCGGAGGGCCGCTACCATGAAAGGATATTTTCCTCGTTCCCAGCAAGTCTTCCCCCAAGCCGTTGTTCGGCAAAAGGCGGAGTGCTTGCCGCCTCAGTGGATGCGATCCCCCGCCGGGCCCCTTCAGCCTCTTTGCCAAAACTCGCCAGTGGCCAAATGGGATTGCCCCGGCTGGACCTGGTCCCAGGGATTTTTCCGGAGGGCCCATCGGGTTTCCCAGCGGCTCAAGGTCGCCCAGCTGGCCTTGGGATTAGCCGCATTCACTTTCATAACATTCCTTACCGTCCTCAGTTGGGCTGAGGAAACCCCGGCGAGAAAAGCGGCGCCGCAAGATTCCGTCCGGCCCACGGTACCGGGTCATGCCGACTTCATCAAAACCAGTCCGCCCAAGTCTCCCTCCCCAGAGTCCTCCCAGGCCGGGGAGAAAAGCGATTCTTCGAGTTCCCGGGCATATCGGCCCCCTCGGTATTACTACTATTACTATGGGCCGTATTGGCCGGGTTATCCATGGCCATATCCGCCGCCTCCCCCGCCGGTGTATATCCCGTATGGGCCGATTTTTGTAGATCCCGATGTCGCCGGGTATGGTCCCCGGTCGGTACTTCGGCTGATGGGGGTGGAACATTGGTTTTCGGCTCCCCCCTCCGGTCAGCAAGGCAATGGGTCTCGGACTCCGGCAGGTGCCCGGCCGGGAAATCTAGGCGGAGGTCCCCCTGCCGATCAGCCGCCGGCACCCAAGGCCCCGAACCAGCCGAATCTTAATCCCCCCTTGATCCTAGAAGGACCTGCCAAGGCGGCTCCTGAGAACGCGGCCGGAGCCGGAAACCAAAATCCTCCCGAGGCCGCAGGTCGAAATCCCGAACGAGCCATGCTCCTGGTGGATCTGGGCGACGCTCATTTTGCCAACAAAAAATATGCGGAGGCCGTGCAGCGGTATCGGGAAGCCCTTCGACTGGATGCCCACCTGCCGGAAGCCCATCTGCACATGGGGTTTGCTTTGGTGGGCCTGGGCAAGTATGCCGAGGCCGCCCAGGCGTTTAAGCAAGGCCTGCGGTTGGACCCGAATTGGCCGGCCAGCGGATTTCGGCTTTCGGTGCTTTATGGGCCGCAGGAAGCGGAACGGCTGGCCCATCGGAACGCTTTGGCCGGTGCGGTAGCGGCCAAACCGAACGATCCCGACCTGCTGTTTCTCCTGGGGCTTTTGTTTTACTTTGACGATTTGCGGGATCAGGCCCGGCGGTGCTTTTTGGAAGCGGCCCGGCTGGCCGGTCCTAATACCGCCCACATTGACCCCTTCTTGCGCCGACTGTAAAAAAACAATGGAAATGGCATCGGATCGGCGTGGAAGGGTTTTTCTGTGGGAGGTATCCATGAACATCTGTCCAAAAAGTCGGCTGCTTAGTCAGGCCAACCTTTTCCGCAAAATCAGGCTGCTTCTGCCCAGCAGCCGAACCTTCACAGCCCTATGGGCAGTAGGCGTTCTTTTGCTTTTAGCCGCCACTAGTCGGATCGGTCTTTTGAGGGCCGATGGCTTCCCGGCGGCGGATTTTCAGGTATTTTCTGCCAGTTGTTTCGGGCCGGAGGAGGCCGCCGGAGCGGACCAGCCGGCGTCCGGCCGGTTGGAATGCCGAAGCGATTTTGAGAACGGGTCCGGCGTGGTGGAAAGGATCGACCCGGAGGGGGGGCTGATTCGGCTTCGGCCCACCGAACATAAAGACCGGGGCTGGACATGCTGGTGGTTTGTTCATGTTACCGGCATCCAGCCCGGTCAGCTGATCCGTCTGGAAGTAACCGGCGGACTGGGCGATTGGGGCAAACCGGATCGGGCCAGTTTTTCTCTGGACGGCAAAACCTGGCAGCATACTCCGCCCGGCCAGCGGCTGAAAGACCGTATCGTCTATCAGCAGAAGATCGACGGTCCGGAAGCCTATTTTGCCTGGGGGCCGCCGTTTCGGCTTTCGGATGCGGAACGGCTCCTGACCGAGGCGGCTACCAAGCGGCCGTGGGTCCAGAAGTTTGAGCTTTGTCGGTCCCGGGAAGGTCGATCGGTCCCCGCCCTTCGCATCGCCGAACCCGGACCGCCAGAACCGGAGCGGTTTGGCGTCTGGATCATTGCCCGGCAACATGCCTGGGAAAGCGGCAGCAGTTGGGTGGCCTGGGGGCTGATCGACTGGCTCCTTTCCGAGGAACCAGCCGCCCAACAGCTCCGCAAAAAGGCAACCCTGAACCTTGTTCCCATCATGGATGTGGATAACGTCTGCCGGGGCGCCGGCGGCAAAGAACAAAAACCCCAGGACCATAACCGGGATTGGTCCGAGCGGCCGCATTGGCCCGAAGTGCACGCCGTCCAGTCGGCCATCCGGCAATGGGACGACCAGGGCCGAATGGACCTGTTTTTGGACCTGCATAATCCTGGCCCGATCGACCGGGAACCGTTCTTTTTTATTCCCCCCGAGGAAGTGCTGCGGGAACCGGCCCGGCAGAACCTGGCCCGATTTTTAGAGGCGGCCAAGGCGGAAATCACCCAGCCGATGCGCTTGGCCGATAAACCCCGCACCGCCGGGGCCAAGTATGATCCCCGCTGGGAGCGGATGAGCAAAAGTTGGGTGATCCTGCATTGCCGGCCCCATGTCGTGGCCCTCTGTTTGGAAACGCCGTGGAACACCCCGCATAGCACCCTCGACGGCTACATGGCCGTCGGCCGCGCCCTTGGCCGAACCATCGCCCGCTACTTCCAACAAAACCCCCGCCCTGGCCCATAAAAGGAGATATTCTAAGAGCCTGTCCCGAAATTCCATTTTTAGCCGGGATGCACGACCAACGGGCGGCCCCCAGAGTGCCAAAAACCCTAAGAAAACGGCATTTTGGTTAGTCAGAACGGTTTGGAAAGGAATTGGGGCCGCCTCTTGGCTACCCATTTCGGGACAGCCTCGAAAAGGAGCTTACCTAGAAACAATCCTTTCCACCAACTGATTCCACCTGACTTTGAGCGAAGCAGGCACTTCAGGCGAATCCAGCAACTCAAGAAATCTGTTTGTAAATTCTTGGCGTCCCCGGGCTCCTATGGTACCCAGAAGATGGATTAACCAAGGTTTAACTTGGAGAAAACTTACATCATGGCCTTGGGCGAAATAGCGAAGCGCCATGCTGCGAGCGTCATCATCGGGAAAATGCTTTGTTAAGAGAAATAGGTAATCCTGGATCGCTTGAGGGGATATTTTGGTCTGAAAAGTAGAGACCACACGGGAACAGTCAATGGGCCGCTCTGTGACTTCGATAGCTAATAGGACTTGACCGGCACGCCGAATCGTGATATCGCCTCCCGCGCCAGAAGCCTTATCCGCAACGTTAATTCCTTGCCACTGGATTTCCCAATCCAGGTTAAAGTACTGGCAAAGGGTCTTGAACATAGCAACCGCCAGTAAGACGGGAATCAGGCCCCCGCTTTTCTCTTCCAAAAGTCCATCGAGGAGCTGGTCATACTGCTCCAAACTCAGTCTCACGACTCGAGCTAACTTAATGTGAGCAGCCTCTCGTAACTGGATAAAACGGTATAAAAGGTAACGAAGTAAATTCTGGATTTCTTCCTCCGTTTGTGCTTGTTCGAAGGCGCTGAGGAAATCGAGGAAAGCCTCATACCCTTTTTTATCCCGCAGTCCTTGAGCGGTATCCTTGTCGAATTGGACACTCCGCCGGAACGTAGCCAGATAGGGCCCTTTAGAGCAAGGAATATTTTGCTCGTGTAAAAACGGATTGACGACTCGCTCATCGAGTGTGCGCCCACTGAAGGCATTGGGTCCCAGTTGGGTATAGGGAAGACGAATATTGATCGTGGGGTCCAGCATTCGGGCCAATCCACATCCCAGCAAGGTTTCTCTATAAGATTGGGTCGAGGAATGGAAAAGAATATCAGCCGCTTCTTTGATCTGAGGGGGAACGGTCGGAGAGGTCCCGGCGAGATACGCTGCTTCCGCTTCCTGGAAGAGACAGACAAGACGCTGTCGAGCCAACTGGTAATCCAACTTTTCTTTTCCCGCGGGGTTCATGGGAATTTGTTAATAGTTCATCCAAAGTGCCTCTTGACGGATTTGTTTCACGGAATGGCAACGTTTTACCGGAGCATCGTACCGCCGCCACCCTTTGTAGAGTTCGTCCATCAGATCACATCGGTAACCTGAGACAGCCACTTTTCCTTGGCACTGGTTGAGCACAGCCGCAAGCTTCCGATGTTCCGTTTCGTCCATCTCAAATCCATACGCTTTGGCGTCGCCCCGGGTGGTGTGCAGATAGGGAGGATCGCAGTAAAAGAGAGTTCCCGGGGCATCATAAAGCCGAATGACATCGATGGCAGGACGGTTTTCGATCTGCACTCTCAGCAGACGGGCAGCAATTTCTTCCAATGCCTCCAATCCGCCTAACCATCGGGAAACCACGCCGGACATTCCGGAACGGCTTGTGTTTTTGCAGTTTGCCCAGCGGCCTAAGGTAGCGGTTTGGGCAAGGCCTGTTCGGGCCTGCCTGGCCCGGATATAAAAACGACGCGCCCGCTCCAGATCGCTCATTCCTTCCGTGTTGCCGTAAATCGCTTGATAAAACTCCTCACGGGAAAAAGGCGTCAGAGAGATTACCTTGAGCAGTTCCTCCGTTTGATCCCGTAAGACGCGAAAGAAATTGACCACTTCTCCATCAATATCGTTATAGGTCTCCACCGGAGACGGCTGACGATTCAGGAGCACAGCGGCTGAGCCGCCAAAAGGTTCACAATAATGATGGCATCTCGGCAGAAGCGGTAATAACCAGTCCAGGTGGTTGAATTTCCCTCCGTACCAGCCAAACACGATCCGACGTTTCCGGGGGGGACGAGGAAACACTTGCACGGAGTTTTCCCAACCCTCGGCTTGATCTAAATAGATCGGAGATAACTTTTTCGCCCCTTTCTGAGTTTCCGCCCCATCTGATACCGGCGATCCATCGAAATAGAATTCACGCTGCGAAGCGCCCATATTACCCTCAACTGCTGATTTCCGGGAGAGAAATCCCACCTATCTCGACCCGGCTGCTCTTTTTGCCCACCAAGGACCTACGGAAGGCCTTATGAAATTAAATCTAGAGGCTCCAAAAAGCAATGTCAACCCTTCTGATGATCCTCAAATTGTAGCTGGCGTCCTCATCCGAGGGGGTATCTCAGAGGCTGGCCCGAATTTCCGTTTTTAGGCGGGACGGGTGACCAATGGGCGGCCCCCAAACTGCCAAAACTCCATAAAACGGCATTCTGAAAAGTCAAAATGGTTGGAACTGCCATCGCGGAGCCGCCGCCGGAGTGCCCATTTTCGGCACAGCCTCTGAGAGGGAACACAAAGAGGCCGAGGGCTGCTTTTCGGTAGGGATGGGGTTTACAACGGTTGTTTGCTGCGCAGCAGGAGCCAGAGGAAGAAGGGGCCGCCGCTCAGGGCTGTCAGTATCCCGACGGGCAGTTCCGTGGGGGCAAGCAGGGTGCGGGCCAGGGTGTCGGCCAGCACCAAAAACAGCCCACCGAAGCAAACCGAGGCCGCCAACAATCGCCCATGCCGAGGACCGACCAGCAATCGGCAAATATGGGGACAGATCAGGCCGACAAATCCAATGGGTCCACAAATAGCCACCACCCCGGCCACCAACACCGAAGCCGCCACAAATAGAAGGCGTTTCACCTGCACCACCTCCACGCCCCGAGCAATGGCCAAATCTTCTCCGGTGAGCAAAAGATCCAGTTCGTGCCGGCGAAGGAAAATTATCAACATACCGGCCAGGGCAAACGGCGCCATCGCCAGCACGTCCTCATAGCCAACGATCCGATCCAACCCGCCCATGACCCATCGGATCATGTGAAAAGTTCGGGTGGGGTCGCTGACGTACTGTAAAAAAAGTACCATACTGGAGAAGAAAAAGCTGACAGCCACACCGGCCAGAAGCAGAGCGGTGCTCGAAAAACCACTCCGAAGCCTGGTCAGGCCATAAACCAGTCCGATGGCGGCCAATGCTCCGGCCAGGGCACACCAGGGCAATGTGGGAATATTCCACCGGACGCCTAGCAGGCGAAGCATCATGGCTGGCGGCAGAGTCAGATACATGGCCAGGGCCGCTCCCAAGGCCGCCCCACTGGAAACGCCCAAGGTGAACGGCTCGGCCAGGGGATTGCGGAACACGGCCTGCAAGGCGGCCCCACCGACAGCCAGCACCGCCCCGGCCACAAACGCCGCCAACACCCTCGGCAAACGAATCTTCCAAAAGATCGCCGCTTCCGGGCCGGCCGGGTCGCTCCACAGGCTCTCCGGCCAGATCGTCTCCATGCCGACAAATGGCGCCGCTGCCAGCACCACCAAGGCCAGCCCCACTAAACTCCATAAAACCAGATGGTGTTTCCTCCAGGTCATGGTTTATTCCAAACGTTTCTGTTCTGCGTTGGTTTCCAAGGCGGGCGGGAGGATGATCGGCTGACCCGTGCTTGGATGCGGCATCAAGACCAACTCAGCGCTGTAAATGTTCCGGAGGACGTCCGGTTGCATCAGTTGCTCGGGCGGACCGCAAAATGCGATCCGGCCTTCCCGAAGGGCCAAAATCCGTTGGCTATCCAGGACGGCCGGGTTCACGTCGTGGGTAACGGTCAGGATGGTCCGGCCCGCCGCATTCAGCCGACGCAATAGCGCCCGTATCTCCGCCTGATGGTGGTAATCCAGGAAAGTGGTCGGTTCATCCAGCAGGAAGACATCGGCCCCTTGGGCCAGGGCGGCGGCCAAAAACACCTTCTGCCGTTCTCCGCCGCTTAAGGTTTCCAGCAATCGGTCGGCCAAGTGGGCGACCTGGGTGGCTTCCATGGCCTGACGGGCTGCCTGCCGGTCTTCTGGCCGGATCGTGGTAAAGGGGCTTAAATAGGGATACCGGCCCAGCAGGACGAACTCTTCGACGGTAAAAGGCGGCAGTCGGCCGTCGGCCTGGGGCACATAGCTAATACGGCGGGCAAGCTGCCGACGTGGATATGCTCCCAAGGACCGCCCAAACCACCGAATCACGCCGCGGCCGCCCGTGTAAATGCCGATCAGACATTTGAGTAAGGTGGTTTTGCCTGCCCCGTTCGGCCCGATAATGGACACATATTCTCCTTGGGCCACCTGAAAAGAAATCGCTTCGAGAATTTGCTTTTCCCCAAGCCGAAACGAAAATTGCACTACCTCCAAGGCGATTGGAGAGCTGGGCAGCGTCATGGGGCAAAGGCCTCCGGATGGAACAACCGGGCCAACTTTTCCACCATCCGCACAAACCGAGGGCTGGGCCGAAACACATAATCCTCGTCCAGCACATAAACCCGGCCTTCTCGGACCGCCCGAACGCCACCTAACGACTGCCAATCCGCCAGGATTTGCTCCCGGGAAACCTGAGCCGAGCAAAACCCCGGGACCAGGTCCAGGATCACCTCCGGATCAAGCCGAACCAGGCTTTCGGCCCCCACCATAGGGAAGGCGGCCCAGGCGGCAGGGGCGGCATTTTCACCGCCGGCCAACTCGACAATCCGGCCCAAATGGCCCTCCCGGCCAGCAATGTAAATATTTTCAATTCTCCCGGTGCCCACCGTTCGCTGCACGCTGATCAAAACTCTGGGCCTGGCCCGGCCGGAAACCCGCCGATCCACCGCCTCCAATCGGCTCTGGATATCCTGAAGCAGCCTTTCTGCCTCGGCTTCCACCCCGCATACGCCGCCCAAAACCCGAATCGACTCCAACAGCCCCTCGATCGACCGATGATCCACCACCACCAACGGAAGCCCCAATTTCCGCATAGGCCAAAGGGTGTCCGGCTGACCGGCCAGGCCAATGACTACATCCGGCTCCAATCGGACAATCTTCTCCAGGTTGGGGTCGAATAGCCCACCCACCTGAGGGATCGATCGGACCTCGGGGGGCCAATCACAAAATCGACTCACACCCACCACCCGGTCGCCCAAACCCAGGGCAAACAACGTTTCGGTAATACTCGGGGCCAAGGAAACAATCCGTCCAGGAGGTTTCGAGAGACAGGCCGGAGATGGCGGCGCTAGCTGGCACGGCCTTTCTGCTTGCCAATCGCCGGGCGAAAACACGACCTCTTCATCCCGGAGCCACTGACCCCGGCCGACAAAACTCAGCACAAATATCCCGGCAATTGCCAGTCCAATCCAGCCATGCCCTTGCATGGGCCGAAACACTCTTGCTTAAATCTCGCATAAGTACCATTTTAGCCGAATGGAGGAATCGGCTGTGTCATTCCTGCGAAAGCGGCAGCCCAGACCGTCGTAGACCTCCATTGCCTGGATTCCCGCTTGTGCGGGCATAAGCCGGGACTGCTGGTAGCGCAAGGATGAGCCGTTAGCGGCCCTCCCTTCGGCTAACATGTTCCTCGGATAAAAGGAAGCGTCCCAGGAGTTGCCGATCGGTGAACCGTCCGGCCAAACCGGAGGGCCGAAGCCCCGCTTATCCGGGCAGCCGGGGCCGGGGAAACAGTTTACTGACCGATTCGTTCCGGTGGATGCGTTTGACGGCTTCTCCTAAAAGGGGCGCCACACTCAGCACGGTGATCTTCGGAATGATGCGCTCGGGGGTCAGAGGAATGGTATTGGTAATGACTACCTCTTCCACAGGGGCCTGTTGAAGCAATTGCGGGGCCTGACCACAAAGAATGCCATGGGTAGCGCCCAGATAAATGGCCCTGGCGCCAGCCTCTTTGACCATGGCCGCCGCCCCGGTAATGGAACCGGCCGTGCTGATCATGTCGTCGAAAACCAGGGCCACCTGGCCTTCGACCGGACCACCGATCAAATTGGCCTGCCGGGTATTGCCCCCGGAGCGGCGTTTATCCACGATGGCCAACCGTCCGCCCAAGCGCATCTTGTGCGCCAAAGCCCGTTTGATGCTCCCTTCATCCGGGCTGACCACCACAATCTCGTCCTGCGAAAAGCCCTTCTGCTCGAAGTATTGATCGATCACCGGGGCGGCATACAGATGATCCACCGGGATGTCAAAAAAACCTTGAATCTGGGCGGCGTGCAGGTCCATGGTCAGCACCCGATTGGCGCCGGCTCGGGTAATCAGGTTGGCCACCAATTTGGCCGTGATCGGCACCCGGCCTTCGTCTTTGCGATCTTGTCGGGCGTAGCCAAAATACGGAATCACCGCGGTGATCCGCTCGGCACTGGCCCGCATGAAACAGTCCAGCATAATGAGCAACTCCATCAGGTTTTCGTTGACCGGCGGGCAGGTGGGCTGGACAATAAACACATCCCGGCCCCGTACATCCTCTTCGATCTTGCAGAAAATTTCACCGTCCGGGTGGTTCCCAATCGTAATCTGGCCTAACGGGATTCCTAAATAATCGGCCATTTCCTGGGCCAGTTTGGGATTGGCCCGCCCGCTAAACAGCTTCAAATCGTTCATAACCCCCAACGTCCTTCCATGCTTCGACTACCAACAGCGAAGATCCGGTGGACCACACACTCCTCCCTTGGGAACCCAAAATCCATGGGGTCTCCACGCTACCCAAAGAGTTGCTCCTCCCCCTCTCTTTTATTCCGCCTGAGGAGGATCCATACTGTTTATGATAGCTTCCCAAACGGCGTTCCGTCCACACCCCCATCCCTAGGGGATAATAGAAGAATCCAAAAAGGGAGGCGAACCTCTCCCCCCAACCGTCCCGCTTGCTGAGCTGAGGAACCGATGGTGGATATGGCTGTGCTCCGAATTCTGGACGCCTCGGCCAATCGAACCGGCGAAGGGCTTCGGGTACTGGAAGATTATGCCCGGTTTGTGTTGGACGATCCGCTGCTAACGGAGCAACTCAAATCGGTTCGGCACCGATTGACCCAGGCCCTCTCGACCCTCGAATATTTCCATCTCCTCAGCGCCCGGGAGACCCTCCAGGATGTGGGCACAGGGCTTACGGAACCTACCGAGGCGGTCCGCCAAAAGGCCGACGACGTCCTAAAGGCCAATTTCCATCGGGTCCAAGAAGGCTTACGAAGCCTGGAGGAATGGGGTAAATTAGTACATACTGAATTGGCCCAGACCGCCAAAAACCTCCGTTATCAAATTTATACCTTAGAACGGGTCTTCCTTATCGGCCAACGGAGCCAACAGCGCCTGGCCGAAGCACGCCTCTATGTATTGATCGATGGGGCAAGCAACGAAGCGGAATTCCGGCAAAAAGTTTCCTCTCTGATCTCTGCCGGAGTACCCCTCCTGCAATTACGGGATAAACACCTGCCGGATCGAGAACTGCTTCGGCGAGCGCGGCTTCTGCGACAGTTGACCGCAGACACCAGTACCTTATGCATTGTGAACGACCGGCCTGATCTGGCTCTGCTCAGCGAGGCCGATGGAGTGCATCTTGGCCAGGAGGACCTTTCGGTGAAAGATGCCCGGCAAATTCTGGGACCGGATCGGCTTATCGGCGTTTCCACCCATTCCATCCAGCAGGCTCGCCAAGCCGTGCTGGACGGGGCCAACTACATCGGCGTCGGCCCCACTTTCCCTACCGCCACCAAAGAGTTCTCCCAGTTTCCGGGTTTGGAACTGCTTCGACAAGTGGCCCAGGAATTTCGCCTCCCCGCCTTTGCCATCGGCGGCATCCGCCTGGAAAATCTCCCTCAGGTGGTGCAGACCGGCATCCGCCGAGTGGCCGTTCATGCCGCCATCTGGAATGCCCCCGATCCTGCCCAAGCCGCCAAAGAGTTCTTAACCTCTCTGCTAAGATGAACGTTCATCCCCTGCCGAGCCGGAAGATGGTTCGAAATACCGCTAAAAAGAATTTGTACCGAATGTAGGAGCCTATGTCTCCCTGCTGCGAAAGCAGGAATCCAGGCTGCTAGGTGCCCGCGACGGTGTTCCCGTTGGGCAAGGGGGGAATCCAGAAAGATAGGACAAGTCGCTATCTCTGGGTTCCATCGGAACGAAAACAAGCCTGGATTCCCGCTTGCGCGGCAATGACTCGCTAGGTTTTACCCGCCGGGGGAGAGGCCAGTTGCTTCATTCGGCTACCATGTTACCCATTGTTTAATTCATGCTCCAGGGGGTTCTCTGGCTTGAGGGTCTAGATGTCCAGGTTTCGGACTTCCAGGGCGTGTTTTTCGATGAACTCCCTGCGGGGCTCGACTTTCTCGCCCATCAGGATCCGAAACAGGGTATCTGCTTCGCCGGCATCTTCCAAAGTAACTTTTAACAATGTGCGATTGGCTGGATCGAGCGTGGTTTGCCGAAGTTCTTCGGCATTCATCTCGCCCAGACCCTTAAAGCGGGTAATCTGAAGCCCTTTTTCGCCGGCAGCCCGTACAGCGGCTAACAACCCCCGAAGATCATCCAACCCAACCACCGTGTCCCCCCGTCGAAGTTTATAACGAGGTTCTTCCAAGCCAGTCCGCTCCTGAGGAATCAGGGCATCGATGTCAAACCCCATAGCCCGTAGTTCCGCCAATTGATTGTTAATGGAACGGACTTCGTGCAGTTCCACGATGTGTACTTCAGTCCGTTTCTTCGACGAAGGTTCCGAAGGACGCTCAGACGGTAGGGAAGAAGGGGGCGTTTGTTCCTTCTTCTGTTCATCGGTTACCTCTAATTGCTCGCCTGTTTCGATTTCCTCCCGTTCCAAAAAGTCCTCCAGTTCTGCCCGCGTGGTAAACCAGTACTCTTTCCCATCGATAAACACATGATAGACCGGAAGTCGGCCAGTCTGGGGATCCCGGCGGGCCGCATGTTCACGTAAACTAATTCCCCGACGTTCTAAAGCAAGAAGCGATTCTTCCAAAGCAGCCAATGTCCGACAAAGATGTTCCATTTCTTTACCAGCAATCGTCCGGCCATCACCGGGCTCGAAGACGGCATCGGCAAGCCCGGCCTCCAAAAGCTGCGCCTTCATCTCCTCTTCCGTCTGGACATAATAGACTTCTTTTTTGCGCCGGACCCGATAAAGCGGCGGTTGCGCCACATAGACATACCCGGCTTTCACCAGGTCATACATTTGCCGATAGAAAAATGTTAACAGCAACGTCCGGATATGAGAACCATCCACATCCGCATCCGTCATAATAATGATCTTCCCATACCGGCGCTTTTGCAGATCGAACTCTTCGCCAATGCCCGAACCAATCGCTGAGATGATACTGCGAATCTCCTCATTGGCCAATACTTTGTCCTCCCGGGATTTATAGGCATTGATGATTTTACCCCGCAGCGGCAGGATCGCCTGGAACTCTCGAATCCGTCCGCCTTCGGCGCTTCCGCCCGCGGAATCGCCTTCGACGAGGTAAAGCTCACATTTATCTACTTCCCGACTGGTGCAATCCCGCAATTTCCCTGGCAAAGTGCCGCCGGAAAGTGCCCCTTTGCGTTCCCGGAGCAACGCTTTCGCTTTCCGGGCTGCCTCCCGGGCTTCGGCCGCCAACATCGCCTTGGCCACAATCTGACGGGCGACCTTGGGATGCTCCTCCAGATATTGATTGAGATATTCGCTAACCACCGACTGCACAATCCCCTCGATTTCCGGATTATTGAGCTTGCTCTTGGTTTGGGCCTCAAATTGAGGATTGGGCAACCGGACCGAAATCACCGCGGTCAATCCCTCTCGAAGATCTTCGCCGGTCGGAACAAGATCTTTAAAAATGTTCTCTTTCTTGCCATAGGATTGCAGCGTACGGGTTAGCGCACTCCGAAAACCCGTTAGATGCGTACCCCCATCAATGGTATTAATATTGTTT
>Ga0308395_1001466_pt1 | contig 15329 bp, 9 predicted proteins | sample Hotspr20SampleP4_FD_202097 | JGI IMG/M metagenome (GOLD analysis project Ga0308395, IMG submission 202097) | Hot spring phototrophic mat microbial communities from Mushroom Spring, Yellowstone National Park, Wyoming, United States - 20050930_P4 ...
GTGGCTGCGGATGGCAGGCTTTACCTCACAAGTTTCGATAACAAGGTGACGATAGTAGACCCAACCACGAACCAGATTCGCTCGTGGGGAGCAGCGAGTCGCTATCGCGACATCGTGGGGATGGTCGTCGTTTCCGCGACAGGCGTCCTGATAGCGAACCGCGATCCGGCTCTGGTTGCCCGGCTAGATAACCAGCAGATTACCCATTTGCAGCTTGACCCACCACCGCAAAAGATTATCGACATGACGCGAGGTCTGGATGGATGGATTTACATCCTCGATCAGTTGAGTCTCACGTCAGGGAGGGTGTATCAATTAGACGCCAATGGTGCGCAACGTTCTTCATTTGCTTTCACTAACGTTACTGCCGGTGCTATTGCAGTCGCGGCAAACGGCACAATCTTCCTGACCGATAAGCAAGATGGGAAGGTGGTCTCATTCTTGTCAAACGGTCAACGTCAGAGTGAATGGAGGGATGATCGGATCTTTCTGCCGGTGGATCTGGCGATTGATGCCAATGGCTATGTCTACGTTGCCGATGCCGGTCTCAATAACTTTAGCCGGATTCACAAATTCACGGCTAACGGGAATCATGCCGGTACGCTGGCGATCACGTTCGATCCCCTGACCGATGATGTGTTACATGTCTTCGAGAGCAATGTGTATGTGTATAACGCGAGTGCACTGCACATTCGTCCAGACACCTTAGCGAATAGTCCGGCGACTACGATTGATCTCGAAGGGCCGGTTAGAGGATGGGACATCGCCACGAATGGCAACATCTACGCTTTCAACCCGAATACGAAACAGGTGCTCATCTTCCGACCGATGCGCTACACCCAACCGATAGCAACCATTACGCATGTGAATTTGTCTAGTCTGGAGGGTAGCGACACACTGATAGTTCGGGGTATGGCGCAAGACAGTGATGAGAGTGACAGCATTGTCGAGTGGCGCTGGACTTCCAACCTGAATGGTACTATCGGTGACCAACCGGTACTGGAGATCCCAGCGAACCGTCTACAGTCGGGGATGCACAGGATCAGCCTGTCAGTGCGCGATAATGAAAATGAACAGGCAACGTCTGAAAGCATCTCGGTGTTTGTAGTTCCCCAGCCGCAATCGCTACCAGCATGGACGATACTGCTGTACCTCAATGCAGATGACCGTGAAGGTGGTCAAAACATCTTGGCCTCCTACAATCGGGCATTAGAAGAGTTGCGATCGCTCGCATCTCGTAATCCGACGATTCGTGTTGCTGCACTTGTCGATGGGCCAGGCGCGAATGACACGTATCGCGTGCTCATACCGGGTCAAACAGAGCATTTTGCCGAGCAGCAAATGGATGATCCGGCCACACTCAGAAGTTTCCTACGTTGGGGGCAAAGTCAATTTCCAGCCCGACACTATTATCTGGCGATTGCCGATCATGGACAAGGTGTGAAGGGTATTTCCTGGGATTCGACCAGTGATTACCTTGATGATGGAGTGAGTAATGAAAGTGCTTTTTTGACTGTCAAAGAGCTTGGCGAGGTACTTAACACGGAAGATATTTTTCCCATTGACGTCATTCACCTCGATGCCTGTTCGATGGGTCTCCTGGAGGTTGCCTACGAGCTTCGCCCCCGCAGTGAGGTTCCGCCCCGTTCCCGGTTCTTGATCAGCTCGCAATACCTGGGATGGTCATTCTTTGCCTATGAAGATTACTTTGCCAACATCAGTGCCAACACTACACCTGAAATGGTAGCACGAACGGTAGTCGAGAAGTACGCCGATCGTGCAAGTTCTTTCGGATACCCATTTACCATTACCGCTCTTGATCTAGGGCGCGTTCCTACCGTTGCGCAAGCAGTGAGCAGGTTGGCGCGCGAGCTGGCAGCATACGCGAACAATAGTGTTGCACAACAAAATCACCTCAATGATATTCGCAACCGTAGTGCTCATATCGAGAGTAATGGCGATCGTATCAACGATCCTGAAGATGCATACCTTGATTTGCTAAGCTGGGTACGAATCATCCGCAATGAAATCCAGGATCAGGCGATCCGGCAACGAGCGACTGAACTGATCGATGAATTGACCGGTACCCAGTCGTTTATCCTTCCCAATGGTCACCGTGCTAGAAGTGGTTTTCTCCCTAGCGAGTCTGGTGCTCCCTACGTAGATATGACGGACGTTAACGGGATTTCGATTTTCTATCCGTATCAAAAAGGTGATGTATTCAACAGGTACACTCAACATCGTCTCTTTCAGTTTACGAGAAATACCGCCTGGAATGAATTCTTGACCGCCGGTATCGTCCCTCTCAATCCAGGATCGGAACCGGATGAGAGGTTGGGACCGCTATCAATGCTGCCTGTTTTCTATAACGTCTATGTGCCGGCAGTTATCCGATAGCAGATTCTGGACACTGTTTCTCGTCATTTCCATCACGTCCGAACATGATCTGTCCGGCAGTGGTCATGGGGTATGAAAGGGCCGGGGCGGGTGCCAAACCCGCCCGCCGACTGTGTTCGGTAGCGCTGTATCACTTCTCGGAAGACCAATCAATAACCACGTACACATCGTCGTCGATGATTTCAACCGGGTACGTTGCGATGCGCAACCCAACCGGCGGCACAATACTCTTCCCACTACGTACATCGTAAGTCCACCCGTGCCACGGGCAGGTCACGGTGTATTCGATGAGTACGCCTGCTGAAAGAGGACCGCCTTCGTGGCGACAACTGTCGCTGAAGGCGTAAATGGTTCCCTGCACGTTGGCTAAACCGATTGGGAGTCCGTCGATATCAACGTAGCGCATAGAACCAGGCGGCAATTCACTGCGATGACAGACTTTGAAGCGTTCCATCTTCTCAACTCATCTTGTTTCGATCACCACCAATGATCATCTGATCGGGTGAGGAGGAAGTTCCTATCCCTAACGGTGTGAGTGATGTATAGTTTATCGCAAGTGGGTATGTCTTGGATGGGTTGGTTCTTGCGTTATCAGACGTGATAAAACCGTTCATCGCCCGCGACTGAGCGGATTTGCTAGGGGTGAATTGGGAACTTGACCTTCCCCCATGTTTCTATCTCTTTTTTCACTTCTCATTGCAGGGGCGGTATAATACGCTATAATATTCATTATCAGTCTAAATCTTTACGTGTTGCCACAACTCGAGGTGTCTTATGCCGCCGCTTGCGATTAATCAGCGCCAGCTTGAAACGCTCAGTCAATTGCTTATTGCCGGCGGTCACCACGAAGTGGCCGATCTGCTTCAAGCATCACTTGATCGACTGATTTCCTTCTGGCCGGCGCAAGCTGGCGCACTGCTGTACGTCTCACCGTATGGTGAAACAACGAAGGTGAGTCGTGGCAAACTTGATGCCGATACATTGCTGTTGATTGAACAGGCGCGTGACGGGTTTACCCGCCGTGAAGATAGTGGTGAACCGATTGTCGGTTCTTATTCGATTGACGAGAGCCGCGATCTGATAGAGTTGCCCCTCCAGAGTGGTGGACAGGGGGTTGGCCTGCTCCACCTGGTGGTCAGTCGAAACGACCAGCAAGCTGGCGGTCAGCCACCACTCGATGAAGAGCTACTAGTATTGCTGGTACGCGCAATTGGCGGTGAAGCCGATAAGCTGGCAATGCTGCGCCGTGCCGAGCGTGATTTACGTGAACTTCACCTGCTGTACGAGATCGGTCAATCGCTGGCGAGCAATCTTGATTTGACCAGCCTGCTCAACGACATCAAACTGCGGGTGCCTAAAGTAGTTGGCGCGGAACGTTGTTCGATTTTTATCCTCGATGAAGAGAAGAACGAGTTAGTGCTCGAAATCCCCGGCGAACAGCGCCAGTTCCGCATGCCAGCAGATCGTGGCATTGCCGGTTGGGTGGTGACGCATGGTATTGGGCAGATTGTGAATGATGTCGAACACGATCCTCGTTGGTACGATGCGATCAGCCGTGAAGCCGATTTTGTGACCCGCTCGATCGTCTGTGTGCCAATGCGGGTGAAGGATCGGGTTATCGGCGCGATGCAGTTGCTGAACAAAGTAGATGGACAACCGTTTACCGAGCAAGATATGCAACTGCTCACCACGTTGGCTGTGCAAGCTGCGATTGCGATTGAGAATGCTCGTCTCTATCAGCGTTTGAAGGAAGAGCGCGATAAACTGTTGCAAAAAGAGGCTGAAGTTCGGCACGCAATTGCCCGTGATTTGCACGATGGCCCAACCCAGAGCATTGCCGCAATTGCGATGAATATCGAGTTTATTAAGCGTCTCTTCAAGGCAATGCCTGAACGAGTACCTGCTGAGCTGGATACATTGGCGGAGCTGGTTCAGAAGACGACCCACGATATTCGCAACTTACTCTTCGAGTTGCGTCCGCTTGGTCTCGAAACACAGGGGTTATTGGTGACCCTCCAGCAGTATGTTGAGCGCTGGCGTGACCCTTCAGGGAACGATATTAAGCTGCGGCTTGAAGCACCAGCTCAGGTGCCACGTTTACCACCTGAGATTGAAGCGGCGATCTTCATCATCTTACAAGAGGCCATCAATAATGCCCGTAAACACGCGAAAACCGATAGCATCACGATCTATCTGTACGTTGAAGAAGATCACTTTGTCGCCAGTGTGCGTGATCGTGGGCAAGGCTTTAACGTCGCTGCGGTCGAGAGTAGCTATACGAACCGAGGTTCTCTTGGCTTACTGAATATGAAAGAGCGGGCCCGCCTGATCGGCGCCGATCTCCGTATTCGCAGCGAGATAGGTCAGGGAACAACGGTTGAATTGCGCATTCCCCTGTCTCAATCTCGTTGAGAGCTGATGAAAGATCGGCGCCGATCTTCGTATTCGTAGTGAGATAGGTCAGGGGACGACGGTTGAATTGCGCATTCCTCCGTCTCAATCTCGTTGAGCGCTGATGTGGGCCAGTGGATGCATTTGCCGTTCTGTATCTGAAAAAGTATCTGCTCCTGTCTGAAACCTCTTTTTTCCTGGTCGTTTTTGGTTGTTTTTCCTTTCCTCGCACATCGGAAGAGCAGGGGGTTGTCCACTCGGTGATCCGAATCCCTACCGTACCCTCTGACATACCTTCCCACATTGCAAGGAGGTGATGACGATACACCATCAAGTCTCACCCTTTGCCTAACAACGGTACGTCCTACCTTACCTCAGCCCAGTCTAGTTGAAATGACAGAATCCGTAGCTGACCGACCTGTGGCCCTTGCCGACGTACCAGATCGAGGGCGTCGGGAATAAATCCGGGGCCGGTGATGGTAATAACGTAATCGGTGCCAGCCGGTTGGGCTGGTAACGGCAGGCAGAACTCTTGCAGTTGCGGTTGAGGACGGAATCTTCCCAGCATCGTATCGTAGAGCCAGACGTTGAGCGTCGGCGGCGACAGATCAACCGGCCAGTTGGCGGCTGCACGCAGGCAAAGCTGGCGTTCCCGTCCTGAAGCGGCTGCCGGGAAACGAAGGTGTGCGGTTTCACCTGCCCACCGTACTGTTGCCCCTAGTATGGGATCGAATTCACCCAGATAAAAACCGTCGATATAACCGAGATCGTTGTCATCGGCTAGATCAATCCGATGGTTGGGCAACGGTGGTGGGTGGAGCCAGCGCCACGCCCAGCCGGTCGGATTCCAGTCGTCAACCAGAGTTTGCCCCAATATCTGACGGGCAGCAGTGAGATCACCCATGTGACGGAGTAGTTCACCACGAATAACCGCGGCTTGCCACAGGTAGAGTGGTTGCTGTTGGGCTAAGAGTTCCAAGCCGATAGTTGGCTGGCCGTTTCGAGCTGCTAACAATGGCTCGCCAATCGCACGGGCATATGGTGGTAAATCGGGATCGGCAAGTGCTTGCGACCACGCTGCCAGATCGTCGTTGGCAACGGCCTCGGCGAGACGCTCAAAAGCGTGATACTGTGGGCGGCGCTGCCAGGCAATCTGTGTGGCTGCCAGTGCCGATGGATAAGGGCCGAAGTACGATGCCCATTGTGATGGCGCGCCGTCGGCACGTGGTTCGAGGTAGGCGTAGGGCGTGGCAGCGATGAGCCATGTAAGCACTGCGAACGTGGCGTAGAGCAGGCCACGTCGATCAACTAACCACATTCGCCAGCGCGGAGCGGCTGCCAGCGTCGTTGTTGCCATAATAAACAAAAAGGGCAACAGCGGAGTTCGGAAGCGATTAATTGCAAACAACAACGGTGCTGCGGCCAGGTTGTAGAGCAACCACAGCCCAATCAGCCAAGCGAGTTCAGAGCGCCCTCGTTTCAGGGTAGCCCAGCCCAACACGGCGAGCGGTAACGCGACGATGTACAATGTATCATCAAGCACAAACAGCGCGAGTGTGTACCACTCGGGTAAACGGCCCAAAGCAAACCCCTCGACCAACCGTTCATCGCCACTATAATTGATTTGGAGCAGATCGATCAGCTCCATCAGCGTTTTTGCGACAAACGCCCACGGCTTTGCCCGAATCAGACACCAGCCTTCAGCAGTCAGCAGTTGCTGTCGTTCGGCCTGGGTGATGCTCGTCACCGGTCTGGTCAATACCGTCTGCAAACGCGGATCTCCATTCTGCGCCAGACACGAATTGGCAGTGAGTGCAACACGGGTGGCATCATCAAGCGTTGGATCGAGGAGGGCCAACACGAAATTGCGGGTTGGGGCATCGCTGCGACCATCATCGTAGGCGGTACGGGCGCCTAAAGCCAGGTTGTAGGCGCCAGTCGTGTCGATGATGATCAGGCCACCGTATGTTCGTGAGGCGTAGACCGCCCATGGCCCAATCAGACATCCTGCACTCAACAGGGGGAGCAGCGCCGTGATGGCGCGCTGGCGCAAGTTGCCGGTGGTGTGCCAGAACAGCCAGAGCGTGACCAGCGGCAAAAAACCAAGTAACAACCCGCGTGTAAGTGTCGCCAGACCGAGGAAGAAACCGCCGATGAAAAGTCGGTATCGGTGATGCAGACGAGCCAACAACCAAAAAGCTGCCAGGAGCAGGCAGATAAATAAGGTCTCGCTTAACAGCAGTTGCGGATACATTGCGAGTGGTAACGAAAGCGCACTCAAAAGCGCTGCACCACCAGCAGTACGCGAGGACGCACCCAGTTGACGACTTATCGCATACACCAGCCCAACGTTCACCAGACTCAGCAGGCTCTGGCTGGCAAAAATAATGGCTTCGTTGCGACCAAACAAGACGATATGCGCCGCCAGGAACAGCGGGTAAAGTGGTGCGCGTGTCCAGAGATAGCCGGTATGCCAGGCAAACCCACGCCCGTTGGCCAGCCAGTCGGCAGCGGCCAGATACTCGGCTTCATCGGAAATGAGACCGAGACGCGGCAAGTTGCCCCAAAGCGCCACTCGTAAGCCAAGACCACAACACAAAGCCAGTATGAGAGGCCAGTGTTGTTTGAACCAGAGACGGCTATTCATCACCAGCAATAACCTCAATCGTCGCTAACCAGAGCCGTCCGTCGCCAAGTGATCGCTCACTGTATACCGGTAAACGGCCGGCTGGAGTGGGATCGGTTGGTCGATACCAGCCTATCAGGAGACGGTACTGACCGGGTGCGAGATCGGGTGGAAGGTAGACTGCTCGATCATCGCGCGCCGGTTTGCCCGGTAGCCATGTGCTGGTAGGGAGATAGCCGGTTAACGGTTGACCATCATCACCGGCAACCGGCGGCTGTTCACAATCGCGGCAAAGATGAATAAAGAGGCTGTAATCCTCGCTCAGCGGCTGCTGTACATCCCAGAAGAGACTCAGCGGAATATTGCTGCCGGCCCGGTATACTCCTGGTCCGACTGGGGTGGTTGCTTTCAAGGTATAACCCAGCAATTGCAGGTGATCGCCAAACAGAGCTGTGAGTGGCGTCGTTGGTCGTACAATCTCACCGGTGATGTAGGCTTCTGGTGCTTCTTGACAGAAGAGATGAACACCATGGAAACGCCAGATACCGCACGGCCAGGTCCGCTGCTCACGGCTAAAGGCCCAGAAGTTACCGACCAGCCCATATTCATCGCCAGGGAGCGGTGGATCAATCGTTCGCGCATGATCTGGTGCGATGATCAGCCAGCTCCGAGTATAACCGGTTAATGCCTCGCGCCGCTCAACATCCCACTCGCGCTGACTGTAATCGGTTTCGCCGGTCCAGAAATTGGCGAACGTGATCGGTTGTGGCATCGGATCAACACTGAAGCGGGCTGTGTAGTAGTCGTACAATGGACGCAGATAACCTGGGTGAATCACCACAGCATCGTCGGGATGAACCCGTCGTGCCAGTTCCGCGATGGCGTCGCGGTATTGTTCTTTGACCGGATCACCCGAAAAGAGGCCGAAACGAGGTTGCGTCATGGCAAGACCGGCAGTAGTTATCATTCCGATGAGCATTAACCATCCCACCGAGCGTAGCCAGCCAGTGTGACCTATCCCTAAAGCCAGAATAATGATCCATACCGGAAAGATAATCATCAGGTAGCGGGTTTCATAGAGACGGGTAACGAACAGTTGTAACGAGAAGAGGATAAGCGGTAGACTACCCGTCACCCCCAGCACGAGTCTGACATTTGGTGAGACGTGACGTAGACTAAGCAATCCTAGGCCGAACATCAGCAACCATGGCAGCAACCAGAACCATTCGAGATCACCCGGCCAGCGGTCAAGACTGAAACGAGTTATCGTCAACCAGAGGGCCATAAGCGGATCGGCGGCAATTGAAGCGCCGCGCGCTGCCCGATCACTCCCCACACCAGCAGCCATAGCCGCAATCATCCCGATGCCGGTGGCGAGCAATCCTGCGGCGAGTGCAAAGCGGTACCGCCGCGGTCGGCTGAATAACCAAATCAGCGCAATACTCAGGCTCAGTAGCGCCGTGAGGCGATGAATAAAGAGTGCAATCAGTGCCAGCCCAATCAACCAGAACCATGCCTGTGAGTGGTCAGCTTGCACAGCCCAGAGCGTCAGCCAGATCATCGCCGCGCTGACTGCCAGCACGAGTGCGTACACTTTTGCTTCCTGAGCATACCAGATCGCGAAGGGTGAGAGTGTACTGATCACCAAGGCCGCGATTGTGATACCCTCCCGTCGGGGAGATGTACCGGCTGCCGTGCGTGCCGCCAGCGCCACGAATGCAACGCTCAGGGTGCCGGCCAAGGCCGATGGTAAGCGCAGCGCCCACTCACTCATCCCGGCTACGCACATCCATCCCTTCAAAAGAATATGGTAGAGTGGGTAGGCCGCGCTCGGTTGCAGCAGATCACGAAACAGGATACCCCAGGGTTGCATCGCCATCGCCCAGCTATTCCCTTCATCGAGCCAGAGACTCTGGGCATCGAGGCGATAAAGACGGATCACCAGAGCGGTAACGCCGATTATGAGCCAGATCACCAACGGTCGCCACTTCATAGGCTAACATTTCCTCGTAATGCCGTGGCAAACGCCGCCTCATAACGTGCCGCCGTATTTTCCCAGGTCAGTTCATTCACAATCCGTTCGCGCGCTGCTACCCCCAGCCGTTCTGCGAGTGTCCGGTCAGCGATCAAACGCCCAATAGCTGCTGCCAGTGCTCCTGCATCGCGCTCAGGCACGATTAACCCATGCACTCCATCTTCGATCACATCAGGCACCCCTGCTACCCGCGCTGCGACAATCGGGCGGGCTGCGCCCATCGCTTCAAGCAAGACATTTGGTAAGCCATCAACTCCTTCACGCACAATTGGAAGTGCAAAGACATCGGCTGCGGCCATCGCCATTGCCGTGCGTGCCCGATCAAGTTGGCCAGTAAACAGCACGTTCGTTGCGATCCCCAGTCGAGCCGCCTGCGCTTCCAGCGCTGGTCGCAGATCTCCGTAACCGACAATCACCAGCCGGGCTGTCGGATGCATCCGCAGCACTGCTGGCCAGGCATCGAGAAGCACACTGAAGCCTTTTTTGCTCACCAGGCGTCCTACGCCCAACACCAGCGGAGCATTTTCGGGAATACCCCATTCGGCACGGAAGTGCTGTGCAGCCGTCAGATCGGGGCGAAATTGATCTGGATTGACGCCGTAGGGGATCACAAAGGTGCGCGTCGGATTTGCACCTAGTCGTACTCCCCGCATACTCAAATCTGCACTACAGGCAGTTACTACTGCTGCCTGGCGAAACACGAGTCCGGCTATCTTCCCCATAATGGGTTGTGTTTCCGCCAGGTAGATGTCACTCCCATGCAAACTAACCACTAATGGGAGACGGGCACCGAGTGCTGCCAGTGCTGCCGGTGGGCCGTTTGGCAATACCCAATGGGCTTGCACCAGATCGAACGGCGTGCCGCGGGCCTGGGCCTGTCGTAATTCGCGTTGTAATGCTAGCATCGAGGCTGTGAGCGCAAAGGGGGCCGCAATCCATGCCCGATCACGCACCTGAGTGTCACTATGGAGTGACTGGGCATAGCCCCAGATATTCAGGGTGGGGTGGGGTGCATAGCGAAAAAAGCGCAGTTCAATGCCACGTTCACGGGTCTGGCGGCGCAATTCGGGATGCCATGGTGCGACTAACGTCACCTGATGACCACGGGCCGCGATCCCGGCGGCAATCTCTTCGATAAACGGTGCGGTTGTTTCTCGTGGGTATTTTGGCAGTGAGGATGCCAACATTAAGATACGCATACGACGAAAGTTCTATTTTGAAGTAGGAATCCGATAGATAAACGCACGAAAATCAGGTGTCGGACTAGCATAGAGTAATTCAAAGCCGTCAATGATCATCCCCGGCTGATTAGCGTGATCCATCAGCGGTGCTAATAGCCGACCGACATCACCTTTCACCCGCATCTGATTTTCCAAGACTAGATACTTTGCCCCATAGTGGTGGGCAATATGCAACAGCAGTTCACGGTCATCGGTGTTGGGAATCATCACCGCCGGTCGTTCGGTATGCCAGTTAACCTGCCAGGGCAGACGGGTCATAATCACTGCATCGGGTGGCGTATTGGCGCGTAACCATTCATAAGCGGCCAGGTCTTGCTGCCAGATACGAGGCTCGTTGCGTACCTTGTCGGCAATGTCGGCTTGTGAACCGGCGACAATAGTCACAATGGCGGTCAATGCCAGAATGAGACCTAACGGCGCCCACCGTCGATCACCGATGGCTGCCAATCGATCATAGCCGGCCCAGATAATCCAGGATGCTAGAAGCGCCAGCCATGGAATAAGTGCCACCCAATAGCGCTCTTCATTGGTACGCCAATAGGTGAGCATAAAGAGGATGTACGGCGTATACGTAAACCCTATTAGGCTCATCCAGTTTCGGCGATACGCAATTGCCGCCAGGAAACCGGTCAGCGCAAGCCAGGCACCAAGGGAGGTCAGAATGTTCTTCTGCGCATCGTGACTGAATAGGGCAGCGATTGGGTCTGGTGCTCCTGGCCACGCCGGCATCAGATACGCTCGCAATTCACGCACCTGGGTCTCGAATTTGGTTATGGTTGCATCAAATCCCCAGCGCAAGATCCAACTGCGGTTGGGAAGGCCGGGTCCACCCCATTCTGGTGCGAACACGCGGTAGATCTCGGCCCAGGCATCACCACTTACACCACGATAGTCGAGCACCCAGGCATCGTAACTTTCAGTACTGTAGACCGGTTTTCCAAACAGTATCATATTACGTACCAGGTATGGCGAAAGGATGAAGAGCGCGATGAGTGACCAGACGACAATCGGTGTCAGTTCAGTACGTAGCCGTTGCCAACGTTGTTGCCAGGTTGGGATAGGACGGAGATGGTTTAACAGTATTGTCAATTGCCAAAGCCCCATCCCCAGCGCAAACATCGCCCCACTGGGTTTCTGCAACATCATCAGACCGGTACAGATTGCCGAAATCAGGAGCCATCGCCAGCGCTTTCTCCCGTCGGTATGGCTGCGCAGCAACGCAGCAGTTGCGGCCAGACTAAATACCACAAATGCCAGATCGTTTGTGACATAAATTGACAGCCGGAAGAAGAGGTAATTGGTCAACACGATGATGGCCGCCGTCACTCCGACTCGCCGATCCCATAGCCAGCTTCCAATGTTGTACAGGAGAACAAGTAGGATAACATCAAAAATGAAATTGGGAATCTTTGCTGCCCAGGCGGTTGGCCCGAACAATGCAAAAAAAGGCGCAATCCAGACTGGTTGTAACAGCGGCCAGGTTTCTTGTGGCCGGGTTACGCTATCGTATAGATAATAAAATTGACTGATATAATCAACAACCCATCCGCGCCCACGAACCAGATTACGCGCTACAATCGCATTATCGCTGTAATCGGCATGCCCGACATACGGCAGGGCAGCGATCACGGTAGCTTCAAAACCCAACCAGATGACGGCGAACAGTCCCAGTACGAGCCTGGCCCCATACCGTGTTGCCAGCCAATCAACCAGTGCGTCGCTCAGCCGTGGCAAACCGGTGCGGCCATTGTTCAAGATCAACGCCAGCAGAGCGGTGCCTAAGAGGGCCAGTAACAGTGAATCGGGAAAAATCTGCCAGAAAAGCCGAATCCCAACCGCTGTCATCCAATGAAACACATGGAACAAAACATAACCGAAACAGACCAGCGCTACTGTGACCAGGCCATACCCCAGGATACGTCCATGGGCATAGTGCTGTACCAGTCGTCGGATAAAGGTCAAGAGTGGTTGTCGATACACAAGCACATTGAGCGCCAGTAAGCCGATCATCGCCACGTTGAGAATTGCCGCCATCCAGATGCGGGCGCCTGCCAGACCGATCGCTGCTATACTGATGCCGAGGGTAGTCAGAATATACACCTGAGCCTGGCTCAGCCGTAAACAGGCTAGCAATACGGCCAATAGCACTGCATTCCAACCCAACAATGCCACTGCCGGCCAGGCTGGCGGCAAAAACAATGCCGATTCCTGATTTGACGCAATCCGAATTTCAGCCAGTCGCACCCCTTTCGGTCGTGGATCGCGTTCATCGGTTAGAGTTGCTGATGATTGGAGCGTAATCGTCAGGTTATCGTGTTGATGAACGATCCCCGGTACAGAGAAAGAATATGCTTCCCAGTGTGGCGTAGGAACGAAATTACCAACCAACACCTCATCAATGAATACGCTCACCGTCGGTTGCACACCGACAGACGCCGGCCAACCCTGGGCAACAATGGTCAACTGCAACGCTGAACCGGCACCAACGTTTGGCAAGACCAATACCGCTCGTTCGCGTGTCCATCGCGAACGCCCGGTTGGTGAATCAGGCGTTAATTCGTCGGCAAACAGATCACCGCGCTCAACCGGCGCCTGTCCCAGACCGGGACTAACCCCAACGAAGAGACGATCTCCCGGCCAACCGATGGCGACCCGGCCTTGTGGTGGCGCCTGATAGGCCATTACTCCCGCCAACAAAGCCAGCAGTAACATCAACAGCGTTGCGCGAACTGTTGTACGGATAGAAGATGTAGATTCTGCCGCGAGTAGCTCTCCGGCAATCGTTGCACGATCACGAACAGCCATTCTGTCCCTTCACCGATGGGCCTGTTGCCGACGGCCATTATACCGCTATTTGTTGTCAGCCGTAGCCTGTGATACCACATAGGGTATGTGATAAAGTGCTGAAGATTCCATCACACACTCCTAAAACAGAGTTGCATTGCAGCGCCAGGCCTGTTATCATCAAGCGCTATGATCTGGACAATTTCTGATCTCCATCTTTCTTTTGCTCGTCCCAAGCCGATGGATATCTTCGGTCCCGGCTGGAAAGATCATCCCGAACGCATTGCACAGGCGTGGCGTGAACGGGTAGCAGCAACCGATTGGGTACTGATTGCCGGAGACATCTCGTGGGCAATGAAATTATCCGATGCCTTGCTCGATTTGCAATGGATAGATGCGTTACCCGGCACGAAGGTGCTCATTCGCGGGAACCATGATTACTGGTGTCCGCGCCGTGTCAATTCGATCCGTCGTCATCTCCCGCAGAGCCTACGTCTGATCGGAGCCGACGCAATCGATATTGGCGAGGCTGTCGTCTGTGGCACCAGAGGCTGGATCACGCCTGAAACACCTGGTTTTGGCGAAACCGATTTCCCAATTTACCAGCGCGAACTTGGTTTACTCGAACGAGCATTAACGGCGGGAAAGACACTAGCCGTCGGTAAGCCGCTCATCGTGATGATTCACTTTCCGCCGTTCGTTAATCGTCAGCCCACGGAATTCGCTCGTTTGATCACTGCTGCCGGAGCTACAACGTGTATCTACGGTCACCTGCATCGCCGTTACGATTGGGATAACGCGGTGCAAGGTCGTGTCGAAGGCGTGTACTATCAGCTTACTGCCTGTGATTACCTTGGTTTTGGGCCGGTGGCCGTGCGCGGTTTGCATGGGTAGGAACGACGTGGTACAGAACGGCGGTAGAATGTTTCCTATCTGGTAGGTGGCAGAGATGCAAGAGAGGGGAAACAGAAGCGCCAGTGTGTCTGAATATTCCTTTGCCGACAGTTGCTTGCTGCTCTCATTCATCCCTAGTGGTTCCCGCCGCCAGGGAATGAATGGCACTGCTCGCCGATGATGCGGGTCATTGCATCGCCAGGGGGATCATAAGTGCGGGACGGAGTCATCCATCGAGGTACGGCGCCGCCCTGTGGCATGGATGAATAGTCAACAAGCTGCATTTCCCATCAGGCGCATCCTGTGCCCATTGTATCATCGCGGAAGGGCGGTGCGCGAACCGCCCCTCTGTCGAAGGGTGAAAGCGGTAGGGATTTCCTGTGCCTCACCCAGATGGAAGCTGAGAGAGTGATCACCAACTCAGGTTTTTGATCACCCTCTACGAGAGCACCAATCCAGCAACATTATTACCGGAACAGATCGCGGATTCGAGCGACTAGTTGTTCAATCATTGCCCGCATCTCGTCGATAGCGACATCGAGATTGTTGGTCGTTGACTCAGCATCTTCATTCGGCATCAAGAGCCATAGGACAAGGTAGATGACGACCCCGATGCCATTCATCAGCCCAACGATGACAAATGCAATCCGCATGATAACCGGATCGATACCCAGATATTTTGCCAGGCCGCCGGCAACCCCGGCGATCATACGATCACTGCGTGTTCGTTGTAGGCGTTGGGTTTGTGGTGTATTCATAACATCCTCCTTCTATCGTACCATCTATTTGACGTTGCCCCTTTCCTGTCAGTTGCAGTTACAGCATAAATCTGCGGCAACCAGCCTGGTTGCCGCAGAGCCAATAGGGGAGTGAGCAGAGATGTCTGCTCGCTTATCGTCTTAGTTTCCGCATGGATCAACGTTACGCCAGTTGAGCACGGTATCGTTCACCGTTTGTAGGC